>Ga0310696_10004589_pt1 | contig 16883 bp, 12 predicted proteins | sample AusTroGonzalo_MG_4_FD_203885 | JGI IMG/M metagenome (GOLD analysis project Ga0310696, IMG submission 203885) | Bovine rumen microbial communities from tropical cattle in Woodstock, Queensland, Australia - Gonzalo_02 (v2) (version 2) | ecosystem: Host-associated > Mammals > Digestive system >...
TTTTGAATTGAAAGGAGTAGAATCGTGAATCGCCTTATAAAACCGTGCGCGCTTCTGCTTTCGTTGCTCATACTGCTTACGCCCGTGCTGACCGGTTGCTCCTCCGCCTCGAAGAAGAGCGGAACGACCGCCGCGACCGAGTCCGCAACGGCTCCCGCGACCGAACCTGTGACCGACTTCGGAACGGAACCGGTGACCGAACAAGTAACGGGACCCGTAACGGATCCCGTAACCGAGCCGACGACCGAGCTTGCAACCGAGCCCGCGACCGAGCCGGCGACCGAGCCCGCGACCGAACCGGTGACCGAACCGGTGACCGAACCGGTGACCGAACCCGTAACGGAACCCGAGACAGAACCCGTCACCGAGCCGGATACCGAGCCGGATACCGAGCCCGCAACGGCTCCCGCGACCGAACCTGTAACCGACTTCGTAACGGAACCTGTGACCGAACCGGCAACGGAACCCGCGACGGATCCTGTCACTGTTCCCGTGACGGAACCCGCGACCGAACCCGCGACCGAGCCGCCGGAGCCGATCGAACCGGAGCCCGAAGACCCTTACGAGCGGCTGATCTGGGATCGCAAGACGAACGCGCATTGGTCCGAGGTCGTCGCGCCCTCTCGGGAGGGCGTCGAATATACGACGCTGCTTCCCGCCCCGGCGTCGCCCGATTACGCGGCGTCGCGCGAAGAGTTGATCGAGATCGCGAACCGCCGCGCTTTTTACCGCGAAAGCGAGTTTACCGTCACGCTCGGCTATCCCGCGACCGACGCGGAGGAAGAATTGACCTACCTTTACCGATACAGCGGCTTCATCCCCTCGCTCTGCGCGGTTTTCGGAGAACTGGAGGGAGATGTCCTTTCGATCCGTTTGAAGTTCTATCCCGAGACCTACCTGATCGTCCCGCCGACGGCGGTGCGCCCCCAGGTCCTCGGCGGCGAGAACGACCCGCCGGAGAGCGTCGACACCCTGCCGCGGCTCGATTACGAAAACGGCGTCTCGGTCTGGGACTCCGAGCAGGCGTGTTATTGCCTGTCGCACGGGTACGCGATCTCGCCGATCCCGGGCAGCCCCGCCGAGACAATCGTCAACGCGGCACAATCGCTCCTTTCCGAGATCGTCGACGACTCCATGACCGAGTGGCAGGTCGTCTACCGCGTTTACCGTTGGCTGATGGAGAACGCCTCCTACGATTACGACGGCGACGCGTGGTCAGCCGATTCGCTCGATAAGGAATACGAATCCGAAATGCTCGCGGCGCGGGTGATCGGCTTCTTCGCCGAGGGTCCGATCCTTTACGGGCAGGGCGTGTGCTTCGGCTACGCGAAGGCGGGAGAACTGCTCCTCGGACTGGAGGGGATCGACCTGACCCGGGTCGTCGCCTTCCATTGGAAGATCCTGCAATACACCCCTCTCGGGCGCAACTGGAACATCCTGTACGATTACGGATACGGGTCGGAGATCAACGTGCACTCCTTCCTCTATCTGCATATCGACGGCTGCGATTACATCTTCGACCCGAGTTTTGCGAAAGACAATACGCTGACGGTGCGGCGCTCGACCGGCGGCAGCGACGTGGTCTCGGTCCAGAAGGACTTTGCGATCGGGCTTACCAAAGAAGAACATTGCACCTTCTACGCGGAGTTTCCGAACGACCCCTATGCCGATTCGGAGGCGTATCATCCCGGCAGTTACCGGTATCTTTCGGAGATCACCTACGACGGGACGAACGACCTGCTTCTCTCTTCGCCCGACGAGGCGCAGGATTATTTCGACTATCTGCTCTCGACGGTATTTACGGGCGAAGCGGAGTTCCGCACCGTGACCCTGTTCTACGAGTGCGATCTATGGACTTGGTATTCGGAGTACGTTTCGCAATTCGAAGCCTTCCTCAACGCGACGGGCGTCCCCTGCAGGTACGCAGAGACGACCGCCGCCGCCCGGACGGGCGCGGGAACGATGATTAAGGTCGTTTTCGGAAAATAAGATCATCCGTCACAATGAAAGAGAGGAAATCAATATGAAACGCAACCTGACCCTTCTTTTGCTTCTTTTGGCAGTCCTTCTGACCGTCCTGCCGATCCTTTCGGGCTGCTCGTCCCCGGCGAAGGGGGAGCAGACGACGGGAAAAACCGAAACCGCGCCCGCAACCGAAGCGGCGACCGTTCCCGCGACCTCTGCCGAGACCGAAGCGGCAACCGCCGAGGCGACCGAGGCGGCGACCGAATCCGTGACCGCAATCGTCACCGACGCGGAAACCGAGGGACAGACCGTCCCCGCGACCGAGCCGGAAACCGAGACGGCGACCGAAGCCGGAACCGAGCCCACGACCGAACCTGAAACCGAAGCCGGAACCGAGCCCGCGACGACGCCCGAAACCAAACCCGCGACGACCGGGGCGGAGTCGGAAGACGACAGTCCCTTCCTCTTCGAGGGACCGAAATGGGGCGTTTACGGCATTACGGGCGTGAAAGAGGATCGCCGCGCCGAACTGACCGTCGTTTCGATCCCAGAGACACTGCCGGATCCCGAAACCGGCGAGCCCCTTCCCGTCGCGGATCTCCGATCGGGGTGCTTTGCGGGATGCTCGAATATGACCTCCCTGACGATCCCCGCCACGGTCGAAACGATCGGATCGGGCGTGTTCGCCGGATGCGACGGTCTGACCGAGATCAAGATCTACGTAACGTCGCCCTCGAACCTGACGATCCCATCATCGGGGCTCTTCGACGGTGCGTCGCCCTCGCTCCGCGTCTACGTTCCGCGGGGAACGCTCTCGGTTTACGGCAGTAACTATACCTGGGCAAACTACATCAGTTACCTCTCTGAGTTCGATCCGGAATAAGGACCGCGTGATCCGCCGAGGGAAAAGATGAAAACACGTTGCCGCATCGAGTCGATCGCTCTTTTGCTGTCGATCCTGATAACCTTCACGCCCGCGCTCGCGGGTTGCTCTCTTGCGCCCGAAAGCGTCCCCGCAAGCGAAAACGCCGGGACGACCCCCGGAACCGAAGCGGCGACCGCGTCCGCGACGGCGGCGCAAACGACGGCGACGGAGACCGCCCCCGCGACGGCGGCGCAAACGACCGCCGGGACGACGGCGGCGCAAACGACCGCGGCGGAGACCGAACCGGCGACCGTACCCGTAACGGAACCCGTGACCGATCCTGTAACGGAGCCCGTGACGGAACCTTTCACCGATCCGGCAACCGAGCCCGTGACGGAACCTGTCACCGACCCCGCGACGGAACCTGTAACGGAACCCGTGACCGAGCCCGCGCCCGAGCCGTTGAAAAAAACCGTTCCATACCAGCCCAACAGACCGAACACCTACCAGCCCGCCTATAACGAAGCGTACGAACGCGTGCTCACCCAGAAAAAGGCGTCAACGTCGGGCGCGTATATCGTCGAGATGCCTTCGCGGGTCGGGGTCGTCTATACGCACCGTCTTCCCTTCTCCGGTTCGCTCTCCTACGCCGAAACGCGCGAAGATCTGATTAAGATCGTGAACTGGCGCGCCTTTTACCGTTGGAGCGGTTTTTCGGTCAAACTCGGATATCCGGTGACCGACGTGGAGGAGGAGTTGAACTACCTCTACCGCAACAGCGGCTACCTGCCGTCGCTCTGCGCCGTTTTCGGATCTCTTGAGGACGACGTGCTGACGGTCGATCTGAAGTTCTATCCCGAATCCTACCTCGGCGCGCCGCGTTATACGACCAAGGCGTATTATATCGGCGTCGAAAACGACCCGCCGACGGGAATCGAGACCTTTCCCGGGCTCGATCCGGAAAACGGGGTCTCGGTCTGGGATTCCGATCAGGCCGCCTACGCCCTCTCGCAGGGATACGCGATCACGCCGATCGAGGGCAGTCCCGCCGAAACCATCGTAAACGTTGCGTGCGAGATCCTTTCGGAGCTTGTCGACGACTCTATGACCGAGTGGCAGATCGCCTACCGCGTCTACCGCTGGCTGATGGAGAACGCCGTTTACGATCAGCTCGAACACTGGGCGGGCGGCGTCCCGACCGACAAGGTGTACGAATCCGAAATGTATTCGGCGCGCCTGATCAGTTTCAAAGCCGAGGGTCCGCTCCTTTACGGGATCGGCGCCTGCTTCGGTTTTGCGAAGGCGTCGTCTCTGCTTCTCGGACTGGAGGGGATTGATTTCACGCGGGTCGTCGCGTTCAGCATAAAACTGGATCCCGGTCGGTCGTGCATCATTCCCAAAACGTCGACCATCGCGATCCATTCCTTCCTTTATCTGCACATTGACGGATACGACTATATCTTCGATCCGACCGCCGTCGGCGAACACAAAAAGGCGGTCTACGACAGCAAAACCCGCAAGAACGTGGATATCAGCTGGTACCGGGACTTTTGCATCGGACTGGATTTTCAGGAACACCGCGTGCCTATGTGGCACTACGCCGACGGCGACCCCTACGCGAACTCGGACGAATACAATCCGGGATTCTTCAACTACCTGACCGAGTTCACCTACGACGGCGAGCACGATCTGCTGCTCTCGTCGGTCGATGAGGCGGAACACTACTACAACTATCTGCTCGAAACGGTCTTTTCGGGGACGAAAGAGTTCCGCACGGTAACGCTCTTTTACGAGTTTGACGACGGGATGAGTTTTTCGGAATGGACCGCGCAGTACAGATCGCGCCTGGTCGCTTTTCTTGACAAGACGGGCGTTCCCTATCAGTACGCCGAAACGGATATCTCGTCGAACCGGACGATCGCCGACGTTCAGGTGCAGATCGTCTTCGGCAGATAACGAAAACAAAAGCGAAAAGAAGATCAGCGAAAGGAGGAGAAACGATGAAAACGGGACGGAAAACGACGCTCGTTTGTCTTTCTCTTTTGCTTGCTTTTCTCCTCTCGGCGCCGCTCTGGATGCTGCCGGTCTTCGGCGCGATCTTCCCGCGGGACAGCCACACGAACGACTTTACCGCCGCGATCGTCGATAAGTTCGACCGGCTGAACTCGCTTGAAGGCAAGAAGATCGTCTTCGTCGGCGGCTCGTCGCTTCCCTTCGGGCTCAAATGCGGGACGGTCGAAAAGGAGACGGGATACGCCGTCGTCGACTTCGGTCTCTACGCCGCGCTCGGAACCGTCGTGATGATGGATCTTTCGCTGTCGGGGATCGGGGAGGGCGATATCGTGATCCTTGCCCCCGAGACCGATCCGCAGCTCTACTCGGATTACTTTACCCCGCGTCTTTTCCGTCAGTCGATCGGAGAGCGCACCGATCTGCTCCGTTATCTGTCGAAAGGCAGGCGGAAAGAAGCGGCGCTCGCCTACTATCCCGCCCTCTACAAACGGATCCTCGAGCGAAACGATCCCCTGATGCCCGAGACCGAGATCTACGCCCGGAACAATTTCGACGAATACGGAGATATTGCCCTCGTGAGAAGGCGGAACAGGATGTCGGGCGGGTTTGACGCGTCGCAGACCGTCAGTCTTGAAGCCCTTTATAACGAGGGGTTTTTCGACGAAGTGAACGATTACGCGAAAAAAGTGCGTGAAAAAGGCGCGACGCTGCTCTTCTGGTTCCCGCCGATCAACGAGGCAGCCGTCCGCTTTACCGACGAGGAAGCCGAGCGCTTTACGGCGTACCTGACCGGGCGGCTCGACTGTCGGCTGCTCGGCGACGTGCGCGACGCGGTGTACGATCCCGAATACTTCTTCGACACCAATTATCACTTGAACGATACCGGCGCGGCGCTCCATACCGAAAACACGGTGCAAAAGCTGCTCGCCTGCCTTGAAGCGGCGGGCGTCGCCATACCGGAATCATAACCGGAGACCGGACCCGCGACCGATCCGGAACCGTAAAAAGAAAGGAAAGAACCATGAAAAAACGACCCCTTCTCCTTCCGCTTCTTTCGATACTGCTTCTCTTGCTGATCTCCTTTGCCGGCTGCTCGCTCTCGTCGGGCACGCCCAAGAAGACCGAGTCCGCGACAGAGAGCGCCGCGCGCGAAACGGCGAAAGCGACCGAAGCCGCAACCGAAGGCAAGACCGTTGCAAAAACCGAGCCCGCGACCGAGGCGATGACCGAAGCGGCGCCTCCGACGGTGCAGCCGACCGAAGCGAAAACCGAACCCGTGACCGAGCCCGCGACCGAGCCCGTGACGGCGCAGCCGACCGAAGCAAAAACCGAAGCGGCGACCGAGCCCGCGACCGAGGCGGCAACCGAAGCGAAAACCGAACCGTCGACCGACCCCGCGACCGAGGCGGCGACCGCCCCCGCGACGCTGCCCCCGATCGACGGGACCGTTTCGGTCGCCTCCGAACCGCTCCGCACGCTCTTCGTCGCGGGTGAGAAATACGACGCGACCGGGCTGGTCTTCGCAAACGAGGTCAACGAGGAGACCCTTTACGGGATCGCCTATCTCGTTTCGCCCGAAGTGCTCTCGGAGGGCGACGAGTCGGTGACCGTCACCGTCGGAAACGGACAGACCTTCGTTTTTCCCGTGACGGTGGTCCCGGGGAACGCCGTCGGGTTCGATCCGATCTACTCCGACAAAGACTACGAGGCGCTCTGCGCCGAGGGGCTCGCCGAGTTCGGCGTCGACCTGATCGTCGAAGGCGGGGATGCGCGGAACGCGACGGTTTATACGAATATGCTCGAGAATCCCGCCCCCGACGGGGTCGTTTCCTCGCGGGAGGAACTGATCGACGTCGTCAACTACTTTGCTTTCTACCGTGCGAAGGGCGTGACCGTCCGCGCCGAGTACCCGATCGACGACGTCGAGGAAGAACTCAACTATCTCTACCGCAACAGCGGATTTCTGCCCTCGCTCTGCTCGATCGAAGGCGCGATCACGCCGGACGGATACCTGCAGATCGTCCTTCGCTTCTATCCCGAGCGCTACATCGTTCCGAGGGTCGATTCGGTCTCGCCGATCTACGCCGAAACGAGCAGCGTGAAGGGGAACGGGACCGATCTGCTTCCGGGGATCGACCCCGAAAACGGGATCTCGGTCTACGATTCCGAGCAGGCGGTCTACGTTCTGACCCACGGCGGAAGGATCGCGCCGATCCAGGGCAGCCCGGCGGAGGAAACGGTCGAAGCCGCCGTCGCCCTGCTCCGTGAGATCGCCGACGAGACGATGAGCGAAAAACAGCTGCTCTATAACGTCTATCTGGCGCTGATCAACCGCGCCGCCTACGACTACAGCGGCGACGTCTGGGCAGGAAAGGTGCTCGACCCGGTGCGCGAGACCGATATGCTCGGCGCGCGCCTGACCTCCTTCCGCGCGGAGGGACCGATCCTCTACGGTTCGGGCGTCTGCTTCGGATTTGCCAAAGCGTCCGCCCTGCTTCTCGGGCTCGAGGGCTTCGACGTGCGCCGCACCGTCGGCTTCTACGAAGATACGGTCGGCCGCTCGGGCTTCGTGTTCAAGGACGGCGTGCCGGGGGAGGAGATCTCGATCCACTCCTTCTGCTACGTCCGGCTCGCGGACGGTTTCGACTACCTCTTCGACCCGGTCTTCGCGACGGCGGCAAGACTGAACGTAAACGGTGACGTCATCGAGATCTACCGCGCGTTTTCGATCGGGCTCTCCTGCGAGGAACACCGCAAGACCTACCTGAATTTGCCCCTCGACCCGATCGCTTCGTCGCCCGACTACAATCCCGGAAACTTCTCCTATCTGACGGAACTCACCTACGACGGCGAGCACGATTATATCATCGATTCGGTCGAGGAGTTCGACGACTATACCGCTTATCTGCTCGCAAACGTCTTTTCGGGTGAGCCCGCATACCGTTCCCTGACGATCTTCCTGAACGTCGACTTCGCAACCTACGCCGGCGAGTATTACAATCGGGTCTACTCGTTCTGCGACGCGACCGGCGTCCCCTACCGTTTCGCCGCGTACACGGACGAAGTGCAGGGGGTCGAGTACGTCCAGGTTTTGATCGCGTTCGGGAAATAACGCGGGAACAAACAAAAAAGCGGACCGCGCCGGGTTTCCGGCGCGGTCTGCTTTCGTTTTAACGGGGCGCTTTTCGGGGGCGCCGAGGAATCATTCTTCCTCCTCGTCCTCGCTTTCGGGATTGACCACGACCGACAGGCGGCTGACGCGGTAGTCCCGGATCTCCGTAACGATCACGCAGAGGTTGCGGTAGGTGAAGCTGTCGCCCTCGTGCGGGTCGGCTTCGAGCATTTCGATCGCCCAGCCGCCCATCGTCACGTATTCGCTTTCGAGGTCGCGGCGATCCTCGTCGATATAGTCGAAGAAGTCGTCGATCGAGACCAGACCGTCGACGTCGTAGGTGTTCTCGCCGGTCTTCTTGATCTCGTAGGTGATGGTGTCGTTTTCGTCCCAGATGTCGCCGACGATCTGTTCGAGGATGTCCTCCATCGTCACGATGCCCATCGTCCCGCCGTACTCGTCGAGGACGATCATCATATGGGTCTGACGGCGGCGCATCTCGGAGAGCGCGGCGGGGAGCCGCATCGTCTTATGCGCGAAGCAGGGTTCGAGCAGAAGGTCGGAGAGTTGGATCCGCATCCCCTCCGCCTCGGTCTGCTTTTTATAGAAATGGTTGACCGACAAAATGCCGATGATGTGGTCGACGGTCTCGCGGTAGACCGGGATGCGCGAGTGCGAATAGGAGAGGATCTTTTTCAGGTTATCCTCGTAATCGTCGTCGATATCGAGCATATCGACCTTGACGCGGGGGATCAGGATATCCTCGACCGTCGTCTCGGCAAAATCGATCGCCGACTGGACGAGTTCGCTCTTGTCCTCGTCGATCACGCCCTCTTCCTCCGCCGTCTCGATCATCGTGGCGAGTTCCTCGCTGGAGACCGAGGGCTTTTTCTTTTTGCGGAGCGGGGCGGTAAAGAGATCGACCAGTCCGACGACGATCCAGGTCAGCGGACGGAAAAGGATCATCAGGACCAGGATCGGCACCGAAAGGCGGCAAGCCGAGACGAGGGCGTAGCGCTTGGAGACCGTTTTCGGAATGATCTCGCCGAAGACGAGGACGGCGCCCGTTACCGCCGCGCTGGCGATCGTCGTGCCGAGCCCCTCCTTGAAATAGGAGACGCAGACGACCGTGGCGATCGACGAAAGCCCGATGTTGACGAGGTTGGTCCCGATCAGAATGGTCGAGAGCGCGACGTTGAAATTGTCGCTGACCTTCATCGCGACCCTTGCCGTTCCGCTCTTTTCGGCGCGCTTTTCAAGCCGTTTGCGGTTCAGACTGGTGAAGGCGATCTCGGTCGCCGAGAAGAAGGCGCAGAAGAGCAGGAAGACCGCCGCAACGGTAAAGAAGACGGGAAGCGTCATCGTTCATCCGCCTCCTCTCCGTCCTCTTCCTCCATCGGGGGAAGATCCAGTTCGGGGGTGTCGAGTTTGACGGTGACGCGGGCGATCCGATCGTCCTTCACCTCGTCGACGGTGAAGTGAAGGTCGTTGGTCTGGTATTCCTCGCCCTCCTCGGGAAGGCGCCCCATCCGTTCAAGAAGGAAGGTATGTATCCGCTTGCTGCGGAGCGCCTCGTCGGTATTCTCGTAGCCCATTCCGTCGAAGAGCGCGCCGAGCGTGAGTTTGCCGCTGGCTTCAAAGTAGTTGCCGCCGAGTTTGGCAAAGTTCGGGTCGAACTCGTCGTCCTCGTCGTAGATCTCGCCGACGAGTTCCTCAAGGAAGTCCTCGACCGTGACGAGCCCCATGATCTTGCCGTTCTTGTCGCGGACGATCGCCATACAGCACTTGTTCCGGCTCATCTCGTCGAGCAGATCGTCGATCGGCGCGTCGAGCGGGACGAAGGTCGGCTTGGTCATCAGGCGGCGAAGATCGGCGCGCCCGGTCGTCATATACGAGCGCAGATAGTTCCGCACGAGCAGGATCCCGACCACCCGATCCTTCTCAAGCACGGGGAGACGGGAATACTTCGTTTTCCGGATCAGGTCGAGCACCTCGGACGTCGACATCGAGAGCGAGACGGAGGTCACGTCGTCCCAGAGCGTCAGGACGTCGGCGACGCGGGTGCCGCCGAACTCGAGCGCCGATTGAAGCAGGTCGCTCTGCTCCTCGTCGATCACGCCCTCCTCCTCGCCGGTCTCGATGATCTCGGTGATCTCGTCCTCGGTGACGGTCGGCTCCGACGAGCCGCCCGAGATCTTCGAGACAAGCGCCGTCAGCCCGGAGAAGAGCAGGGTCAGCGGGGTCAGGATCCAGAGCAGGAAACGCAGAAAAGGCGCGAACGCTATCGCGACCGCGTCATGATCGTAATTGGCAAGCGTCTTCGGCGCGATCTCGCCGAAGAGGATGACGACCGCGGTCGTGACGAGGGTCGTCACGGTCGTCTGCGCGGGGGTCGTCGCCCCGAAAACGCGCAGGGAAAAGAGGGTGGCAAGCGAAGCGCAGACGGTGTTGACGAGGCAGTTGCCCACCAGGATCGCCGTCAGCGTGGAGTCGAACCGATCGGAGATCGACAGCGCCAGCGCCGCGCGCCGGTTGCCGTTCTCCGCAAGACTTTTCAGTTTGATCCGGTTCGCGCCGACGTAGGCGCTCTCCGAAGCCGAGAAAAAGGCGCTGAAACCGAGAAGAACCAGACAGCTCAGAAGGATCAGCGTACTGCTTGGGTCCATAAAAAGAAAAACCACACTCCTTTGTTTCGGGGGAACGCGCGGACTCGCCGCGCGGGTATTAAGGTTATTATACACTATTTTTTTCTTTCTGTCAATCTTTTTTCGAAAAGGGGGCTCCGCGGAGGGAGGAAGGGCGAAAAAAGGTCCCGCCGGGGGACGATTTCGGGCGAAGCGGGACGGGGAGGCGCGACTTTCGTTTTTTCAGGGAAAATCGAAGTCACCCCCTTGATTTTGCGAGGGTCGGTATGATAGAATAATAATATATGGTAAAAGGGGGATTCTGCGGATGAAAAAACCGGCGAAACGCAAACCGAAAACGCCGGACAAAGCCGCAGGTCCCGGGCGCGGGCGGCTGATCCTCCCGCCTCTGCTCTCGCTTCTCGCTCTCTTTCTCGCCTTCTGCCTCGTCGGGGAACGGTGCGGGCTCGACGTCGGGTTTCTCGGCGCGCGCCTGATCCGGCTTCTCTCGGGGCTGTTCGGGTTCGGCGCGGTGACGATCCCCGTCCTGCTCGCTTTCCTTGCGCTGCGGGCGCGCGACGACCTGACGGCGGGACGGTTCCTCTCGCGCGCGGTCTTCGCCCTCCTGTTTCTCTTTACCGTTTCGGTCGATCTCGGGAAGGCAGTCCCGATCCGCGAGGCGACCTCGCGCGGGATCGCCCTCTCGGGGGGCGGCGCTCTCGGAACGTTGCTCCGTCGGGCGCTCGAATCCTCGCTCGGTCCCGCCGGGATCCTGCTGTTCTCGCTGCTCGTTTTGCTGTTTTATTTCGTTTTCTTTCCACCCGCGCGCCGGATCGCGCTTCCGTCCCTGCTCCTCTCCCGTTTCGGGAGACGCGAAAAAACCGTTCCGGTCAAACCGGAAAACGTCAGAAAGGAGTCGCCCATGAGTTCCCGTCAGTTCAAGCCGACCATCGTCGGCGGGGACGGTTATTATCCCGTCGCCCACCGCGAGGAGGAATCGTTCTCGGAGATCCGGGCAAAAATGGAAAAGGAGGAGCGCGCGGGCGCCGAGCGGAAGGGGATCCCCGACCCGATCGACCCCGAGGAAAAACGCGCCCCGGTCGATATCGATATTGATCCCGTTCCCGAGGAAAAACTCATCCTGACGCGAACCGAACTCTCCCCCGAAACGGGCGACGAGTCCCCCGACGTCGTGAGCGCGGCGGAACTATTCGGAAAGCCGGGCTTCGCCTTCACCGAGGAGTTCAACCGGACGCCTCCCCCTTCGGTACGCGCCGAAGAGAACGTACCTCTCCGCGCCCCCGTGAGAGAGCCGGCGCCCGAGCCCATCCGCCGCGATCCGCAGCCACGCACCTTCATTCCCGACCATACGCCGATCCCGCCCGCCTACCGCCCGACCTTTACCGATCGCACGTCGCAGGGGGGCAACCCGGGCGTTTCTCCCGCGCAAGGGACGGGAACCCCCTACGTTCCGACCTTTCGTAACGCACCCGGCGCAAATACCGCGCCGCCTTCCGCTCCCGGTCCCTTTGCTTCGACAGAACGGGCGATCCCGGTAACGCCGACCGCCCCGGCAGGGTCGTCCCCCGTCGGGCAGTCCGCCGCTCCGTTCGGTCAGGCGCCCGCCGCACAGCCGCGCCCCGAGGTCCCCGCTGCATATTCCTCCGCCCCCGCGGAAGCCGCGGAAGCGGCGCCGACGGCGCCCGCCTTCGGTGCGGGGCAATCCGCGCCCGCGGCGACCCCGCAAACGGTTCCCCCCGCCCCCTCTTTTGCTCCCGCGCAGAACGATCGCCCGACCTATCCCGCGGCGCAATCCGACGGAAGCGTTCAGACGACGGTCGCCCCTCCGACGGCGATCCCGTCGGTCCAGCCCGCGCCCGAGCAACCGGTCGCCGAACGCCATCCCTTCTCCTACACCGTGACCGAGCGGAACGTCACCGATTCGGCGCGCGGAGGGACGGACGGGCTTATGATCGAGACGAGCCGGGTATCCGACGCCTCGGTCGTTTCGGAACGGGACGGCGGGGCGATCCCCTCGACGATGGTTCCGGCGCAGCCCGATCCCTACGCCGACTACTGCCCGCCCCCGCTCTCGCTTCTGAAGCCGGGCGAAACGAAAATGACCGCCTCCTCGGAGGAGGAGATCCGGCGCAACGCCGAAAACCTGATCGACACGCTCGAAAGTTTCAACATCGCGGCGACGATCAACCACGTTTCGCGCGGACCGCGGATCACCCGCTACGAACTCCGTCCCGACAAGGGGATCCGGATCCGGAGCATCACCAATCTGATCGACGATATCTCGATGGCGCTGGCGACCCCGGGCATCCGGATCGAGGCGCCGATCCCGGGCGTCGCCGCCGTCGGCGTCGAGGTGCCGAACCGCGTTTCGACCGCCGTCCGGCTTCGCGATATGCTCGACAACGACAAGTTCCGCGAGGCGGGATCGAAAACGACGGTCTGCGTCGGTTCCGACGTCACGGGAAACCCGGTTTACGGCGATATTGCGAAGATGCCGCACGCCCTGATCGCCGGCGCGACCGGTATGGGTAAATCGGTCTGTATCAACTCGATCCTGATCAGTCTGCTCTACAAGGCGCGCCCCGACGAGGTGAAACTGATCCTCGTCGACCCGAAGAAGGTCGAACTCGGCGTCTACAACGGGATCCCGCATCTGCTCGTTCCGGTCGTCGTCGAGCCGCAGAAAGCGGCGGGCGCCCTGGTCTGGGCGGTGGGCGAGATGGAGCGCCGCTTCAACCTCATCGAGCAGACCGCCGTCCGCGATCTCAAAGGGTATAACAAGGTGGTGCGCGAACACCCCGAACTCGGCGGCACGCCGCTCCCGCAGATCGTGATCGTCATCGACGAGCTGAACGACCTGATGATGAGCGCGCGCGACGCGGTCGAGGACGCGATCTGCCGGATCGCGCAGAAGGCGCGCGCCGCGGGTATCCATCTGTTGATCGGTACGCAGCGCCCGTCGGTCGACGTCATCACCGGCGTCATCAAGGCGAATATCCCGTCGCGGCTTGCCTTCCACGTCGCGTCGCAGGTCGATTCCCGCACCATCCTCGACACGAGCGGCGCCGAAAAACTGCTTGACCGCGGCGATATGCTCTTCTTCCCGGTCGGCGCGCCGAAGCCGATCCGCGTGCAGGGCTCGCTCGTCGACGACGACGAGGTCGAGCGCGTGACGAGTTTTCTGAAACAGGGCGTGGCGGACGGCGCCGCGTACGACAGCGAGATCATGGCGAACATCGAACGCGAAGCCGAAAAGTGCGCGCCGAAAGACAAGCGCGCCGAGCGCGACGGAGACGACGGATTCGACGACGACGAGGATATTTTCCGCGATCCGCAGTTCATCGCCGCCGTCGAGATCGCCGTGAATCTGGGACAGATCTCGACGTCGAAGATCCAGACGAAGCTGCGCATCGGATTCCAGAAAGCGACCAACTTCATCGACCGGATGGAGGAGATGGGGATCGTCGGCCCGCACAACGGGTCGAAGCCCCGGGACGTCTTGATCACCGCCGCGCAGTTCCTGGAAATGAAGTCGCGGCATTGACCGCCGAAAGAGAGGAAAACGATATGATCCTGCTTCTGCTCGCGGACGGCTTCGAAGAAACCGAGGCGCTGGTCCCGCTCGATCTGCTCCGGCGCGGCAAACTCGACGTCAAAACCGTCGGGATCACCGGGAAAACGGTGACCGGCGCGCACGGGATCCCCGTGACGGCGGACCTTGTCCCGAAAGAGGTTTCGGGAAAGATCGACGCCCTGATCCTTCCGGGCGGGATGCCCGGGACGACCAACCTCGACGCCTCGCCCGACGTCGACCGCCTGATCGAAAAAACGGTCGCCGACGCCGGTCGGCTCGCCGCCATCTGCGCGGCGCCGCTCGTATTCGGACGGCGGGGGCTGCTCGCCGGCAAACGCGCCGTCTGCTTCCCGGGATTTGAAGCCGAACTGAAGGGCGCCGTCCCCTCGAAGAAACGCGTCGAGACCGACGGGCTCGTCACGACCGCCGTCGGGATGGGCGCCGCCTTCGAATTCGGGCTTGCGCTGCTCTCTCTTCTCGCGGGGAAGAGGACGGCGGAGCAGGTGCGTTCGTCCTCGCTGATCCCCCGTGAGATCGAGATCCCCGATTGAATTGAAAAAGAGGTTGCCATGGTTCTGAATCCCAAAGAAACCCGGATCGCCTACCGCTGTCCCGACTGCCTTTCCGCCGTTTACGGTCTGATCGGGGATTTTATCCCCGCGTCGGGGATGCTCCGCCTGAAATGTACCTGCGGCAAAAGCCGGATGCAGGTGATCCCCTCTCCCGACCGGGAGAAGATCCGTTTTGACGTCCCCTGTCTCTTCTGCCGGCAGGATCACCGCTTCTCGGTTTCGCGTTCGGTCGTGTTCGGCGGCCGGCTCTTCCTTCTGAATTGCCCCTATACCAATATGGATATCGGGTTTATCGGTTCGCAGGAAGAAGTCGACCGGGCGCTCGAAAACCAATATTCCGAACTCTCGAAACTCGCGGGGATGCTCGGGCTTGAACGTCTGCGCGATCTGTCCCCCGAGGAAGCCGAAAGCGAGGGCGCGCTCCCCGACGCGCAGGTGCACGACGTCATTCGCTTTATCGTGAAGGAGATGGAGGCGGACGGGGCGATCACCTGTCCCTGCCGGGGCGGGGTCTACGAGACCGCGATGACCGAGAACGGGATCCTGGTCTACTGTCCCGCGTGCGGCGCGTCGCATCTCTTTCCGGCGAACAGCGTGTCCGACGCCGAGCATTTTCTGCATTGCGAGCGTCTGGAACTGACGAACCCCCGAAAAATGCCCCCCGAGGAGGGGGGTCAGACGCCGTAATAGGCGGTGATCCCCCGATAGAGCCCCTCGGCGAAGAGCCCCGGGTTCTCGTTCATCAGAGCCGCCTCTCCCGGATTGGAGAGAAAACCGATCTCGGATAAGACGGCGGGCATCCTCGTTTTCCGGAGTACCCAAAGACCGGGGCGCGCGATCACGCCGCGGTTCCGGAGCCCCGTTACCGCCGTCAATTCGGTCTGGATCGTGCGGGCGATATCCGCCGCCGTCGACGGGATCTGGTAGACGAGCGACTCGCTCCCGGCTGCCGAAGTGTCAAGCGAGGCGTTGGTGTGGATCGAAAGAAAGAGATCCGCTCCCCAGGCGTTTGCCTGATTGGTCCTTGTCGAGAGGCTGGTCGCGTTGCTGGTCCCGAGCTGGGTTTCGGGGGTCGGGCGCGAGAGCCGCGCCGTGAAGTTGGGGTCGTTCTGCAAAAGGGTGTAGAGTTCGCGCCCGACCCGGTAGGTGACGTCCTGTTCCCGGAGCCCGTACCACTCGGCGCCGGTGTTGGGATTCGAGGGGTTGTGTCCCTGATCTATGTAGATTCTGATCGCCATCTGAAAGCGTCCTTTCACGGATTTGCGGGGCGGCGTTTTGCCTCGCCCCTTTTTATGATATGCGGGTCGGCGCGGTCCTGCCCGCGGGGAGATTGCCATGAACGAACTGCAACGGATCCTTTCTTTCGTGCGGCGCGCCGTCGACGATTACGGGATGATCGACGAGGGCGACAGGATCGCCGTCGGGATCTCGGGGGGCAAGGACAGCCTTACGCTGCTTGCCGCCCTTGCCGCGCTGCGCCGGTTTTACCCCGCGAAGTTCGACCTCGTCGCCGTGACGGTCGATATGGGGTTTCCCGGCGTCGACTGGACCCCGGTCGCCGATTTCTGCCGCGCGCTCGACGTACCGTACGTGATCGAGCAAACAGATATTGCAAAGGTCATTTTCGATATCCGCAAGGAAACCAACCCCTGTTCGCTCTGCGCCAAGATGCGGCGCGGCGCGCTGCACGCCCGGGCAAAAGCCGAGGGGTGCAATAAGATCGCGCTGGGGCACCATTTCGACGACGCGGTGGAGACCTTTATGCTGAACCTCTTTCACGAGGGACGGCTCGGGTGTTTTTCGCCCGTTACGTATCTCTCACGGCGCGACCTCACCCTGATCCGGCCGCTGCTCTACGCGCAGGAAAAGGACGTGCGCTATTACGTCAGACACGCCGACCCGACCCTGCCGGTGATGAAGAGTCCCTGTCCCGAGGACGAGGCGACCGAACGCGAAACGATGAAAACGATGCTCCGCGACCTTGAACGGAAGTATCCCGGGCTCCGCCACCGCGTCTTCGGCGCGCTCTGTAAAGGCAAAATCGACGGGTTCAAGGAGACCGACCGCCTGCCGATGGGAAAGGACGAGGGGAGCGAAGGGTGACGGGAGTAACGGGAGAGACGAAAGAGACGAAAGA
>Ga0310696_10004591_pt1 | contig 16877 bp, 19 predicted proteins | sample AusTroGonzalo_MG_4_FD_203885 | JGI IMG/M metagenome (GOLD analysis project Ga0310696, IMG submission 203885) | Bovine rumen microbial communities from tropical cattle in Woodstock, Queensland, Australia - Gonzalo_02 (v2) (version 2) | ecosystem: Host-associated > Mammals > Digestive system >...
TACATCCAACTATATCCTTTTATATCTATTGGACGATCATCATTATAATACAAAGTCGACGCCACAATTTCTTCCACAACAACTTCCTCTATGGCATCCTCCTCTGAATATGCCGAAGCGTAATTGCGAGTCAGTTCCGACAATGTCTCCAGATATGCACGCGGACTTGAGAGCCCGAACTCCCTTTTTAGAACAAGCGTATCATTATCTCCGATATAGTCCAGCGACTGATACAACCGCCGATGCTCTACCATACGCACTGTATCGGAGGGATCCGGTGCGGGCAAACGCAGCGTTCCGTCATCGTTCAGGCGGTCGAGCTGCTGCGCGATGGTGCGTACACGATGCACCTGCGACCGCATCGCCACATTCTCGCCACGAAGACTCGGCACCAGCACCGTCAGCGACACCACGCAAAACGCCAAGTCCGCCAACTCGAAATAGCCACGACGGTTGCGGAACAGGAATATCAACGCGCACACCGTCATGAGACCGCCGCCCAACAGCAGATAGTAGCGTGATTCGGTCAGCCCGTAGTCCATCAGACGGCGGGTCAATCCCGCCCAGAAGAGTGCCAGCAACGGCAAGACGAACAGACTGAAATGGTCGTAGAACCACTTGAAGGGTTGCGGCTCCGTCAGCATCTGCAACATCTTGGCTGCAAAGAAGATTACGAAGAAGACTGTTACCATGATGGCCACTCCACCCTTGGGTAAGTTCCACGTAAAGAGGATTTTAGCGGCATAGACATAAAGCACTACGGTGTAAATCAGCAACGCGGGAGTGAGCACCCAGTTCAGCAACACCGCCCAGAAACGACGGATCTCGATAGTTTCGGGATGATCCTCCATCGCGAAAAACAGCACGGGAGCCAACCCACAGAATAACAACAGCGCCATCTGACCATACCAGCCGTCCCATGTTTTGTAATCGATGTCGAAAAGGGAGGTAATCGTGTATTCGATGGCCGCATACAGCAGATAGAAGATCCCCGCGACGAGCAACGCCCGCGCCAACGACCATGCCATCTGCACATTGCGCTGCACGAAAGGTTTGTTTCTTGTCTGCCAATGTCGCACGCACATCCACAATGGGAGCGCCACAAGCACCGCAATCCAATAGGAGGTTACATCTGGCCAATCGATGAGGAACGGCATGGCGCACGCCGCCACCATCACCGCAAGTGGCAGCAGATAGAGCAACAGCCACACGATGCCGCGCTTACGAAACGGTTGCAGCGAATAGGCCGCCACCACCGTGAACGGTGCCAGCACCAACGGCCGGAACAACCATGGCACCTCTCCATTTTTAACATCAAATATGTCGGGATCGGATATTCCGTAACATCCAACCACACAGGTGTATAACAGGATGGCAATCTCCACGGGATGCGCCATCACCGCCCGCCACAGGGCTTCCGCCGCGTTGCGGATTTTCTCTTTTATTTCTTCTTTTTTCATCGTTTCAAATTTTTGCAAAAATAATATTTACGTTGACATACAACAATTCGTAATGTTAGGAGGTCTTTGTTGTCGATTCGAATGTATCCCTACCCCAGCCTTTGGCCACCCCTTCCCAAAGGAAGGGGAATTGGGCTACGGTCGCTGTGGTCTTTTCCGGCGAGTGCTCGACAATAGTTTCTCTAGCACGGGCAACATCCGGTTGAGCTCGCCATGGTGAATCATAAAATTCCAGAATGGCTCGAACTTTTTCCATCCACCCATGTAAAAGAGGTGCGCCAATTGCTGTTTCAGGTTGTCATGACCGAAACTTGCCTTGAAAATGTTGCGCCACGAATAAAATTCACGATAGGCCCAGTCGTAACCTTGTTTCAGCTCTTCGGCAGACAGACCGATGGTCTTGTAAACGACGGTGCGGGTGTCGTATTTACTCCAATCGTACGATAGAATACGCCCCTCCCGCTCCATCTGCTGGAAAAGACGGGTGCCTGGGTAGGGTGTCAGGATGTGGAACGTTGCCGTGGTGATACTATGCTCAACGCCCCAATCCACCGTTCTGCGGAACACGTCCCTGTCATCGTGGTCAAGACCGAAAACAAAACTGCCGTTAATCATGATGCCAAGACCTTGCAACCGTTTCACCGCCGCCGCATAATCCTTTGAGAGATTCTGTATTTTGTTGCTGGAGCGAAGGTTTTCCGGCGAAAATGTCTCGAAGCCCAAAAACAGACTGCGCAAACCCGCTTCGGCCGCCTTCTCTATCAGGTCACCATTTAGTACCGAGGCGACGGTTGCGGCACTTTGAAACACCCGCCCCATCCCCCGCATGCCTTCGAAAAGCTCGGAGGCAAAGCGGGGGTTCCCTAACAAATGGTCATCTAAGAAATAGAGATGTCGGCCCGGAAGTCTCTCTATTTCAGCCAAGGCGTCATCCACCTTCTGGGTGTAGAAGGACTTCCCTTCGCCATAATGGGCATCTTTATAACAAAAGTCACAATGATGAGGACAACCCCGCGAGACCACAAGGGAGTTGGGGACAAAATACTTTTCCCTCTTGATAAGATCACGTCGGACAGGCGGAACATCCTCCAAACTTCTCCAATTGGCCACGTAACGTTTTTTAGGATTACCATTACGAAAGTCTTTGATGAAGCGTGGAAAAGCTTCTTCTCCCGGTCCTAAGAACAGCGTGTCGGCATGTTGGGCCGCTTCGTCGGGCAGCGTTGTCACATGCAGACCGCCCATGGCCACATATACCCCTCTTTGACGATAATCGTCGGCTATCTGATAGGCTCGAAACGCATTGGTGACATACACCTGGATGCACACAAGATCGGGCGTGTCATCTAACGTCAACTCCTCCACATGCTGGTCTTGAATCTCCACCTCGTCCTCGTCGGAGAAATAAGCGGCAAGGGTCGCGAGCCCCAAAGGGGGAAACAACGAATATTTTATGGGCCGCCAATAGGGGCTTTCCGCCTCCTGCAAAGCAGGAAGTATCATTTTGACTTTCATCACTTTCTGAATTACTCTCGGTACCACTTCACTTTCAACGACACATACATCAACACCGCCAGAATGACGAAGATGCCGAGGCTGCCGAACAGAAGGGCGTAGGTCTCCATCTGAAGCAGTACGTACAGGAAGATGTAGAGTGTCAGCAGTAGCGCACCCACCATCAGCGCAGTTTTGCGGATCTTTAAGATGCCTGCGAGATAGCCCGTTATCAGCACAACCGTCATCAGCATGGCGATGACATAGGACCAGAGGAACGGGATGTGCTCGCTGAAGGAGAGCAAGAGGGCGTAGAAAACCAGCAACGCAACGCCGATGAGCAGGTACTGCACTGGATGGATGGGCGTCTGTCGGCGATACTCCACGAAGAAAACCGTAGCGAAGGTGAGGAAGATGAAAAGGTAGGCGTACTTCACCGTGCGCGTGGTCTGCTGATACTGCAGCACCGGAACCTTCATCATCACCCCGAACTCGTTTTTGTGCATGCTCACACTGTGCGATATCTCATCGCCGTACTCGCACCAGCGGGTCACCGATTGCCCAAAGTCGCGGTTGATGGACAGCACCTTCCACGTGGCCGCGAATCCGCTGTCTGTTACTGTCCGCTCATCAGGCAGGAAATTGCCCTGGAAACTCGGTGTGGCGCAATTGGAAGTCAGTTCCACCGAGGTGCTGTTGCCGATTGGCAGGAACATCAGCGATTCCGAACCCTTCAGCGGCAGTCGCACCGAGTAGGGGACTGACACTGTGTCGCGCAGATTCTCTATCGGTACACTGCAGCAGAGCACCGATCCCAGTTCTTCGTCTTTGTCGGACTTCATCGTATATTCGTGCCCGTTTAGGTGCAGTACGATATTTTCCGACAGCCCTCGGAAGTCGCTCAGCGAAATCAGGACCTCCGCCCTGGAAAGGTCATAGACGGAATCGACATAATCCGAGAGATTCGGCAGTTGTAGGCTTCCTTCAAGTATCAGGTCTGCTGTATAGACGGTTACGTCGAAGTTGCCGCGGTGGCGGTTTTCAGTCCGCACGTCGCCTTTCACCCGCAGTTCTTCGGGCAGGAGATAGACATTGGCGGCGTTGTTCTTTTTGCTGGGGATGCGCACCACGGGCCCGATTACCCGTTGCGAGGCACTCCACATCTGCTCCACCTCCTCTTCGGCCTCTTTCGAGGTTGCATTCCGCTCGTTCACCACGTGCAGGATGATCTGCTGCGGGATGAGAAGGATTACACTCAGCAATCCTATCAGGATGATTTTCAGCAGCATACGGTCGCTGCGTTTCATTCCAGGTCTGGCCTGCATGACAGGTTTCGTTTGTTCCACTTGCGGTGCCGTCACCGCGTTTGATGTTTCTGTTGTCATATCTATTGAATTTTGGATGTTTCTATATCCCCCACATTGCGCTCCTTCGTCGCTTGCGCCAGCCCCACACTGCGGCTTCGCCTTATGTGGGGTTACTAAGATGTTGTCCCTTCGGGACTGCTTAAGGAATTATGTTTCATATTTATTGGGGCTTTCCGTTATAAACTGCTAACTACTAACTGCTAACTAAATAAAAGTACTTTGTACTACAAAGTTTTACACCAAAAAAAATTAGCTTTTGCATTCCTGGAGAAAGCGCTCCAGGGCGGAGATGTGTGCGGCGAAGGCTTCGCGGCCGGCTTCCGTGACTACGTAAGTGGTGTTCGGTTTGCGGCCGACGAACTTCTTCTCGCAGCGGATGTAGCCTACCTCCTCCAAGTTGCGGGTATGGCTTGCGAGGTTGCCGTCGGTGAGATCCAGCAACGACTTGAGTGTGGCAAAATCCGCCGAGCTGTTGGCCACCAGCACCGACATGATGCCCAAGCGGATTTTGCTTTCGAAAACTTTGTTCAAACCGTCGATGATGCCCATGACTACGCAGTTTTACGATCGAACATAATGACATAGAGGATGCCGAAGAGGATGTGCATCACGCTGAAACCGAGGAACCAGAACAGCAAAGCATGAGACATGGTAAAGCAGTCAATGATGCCGAGGATTAGCTCTGCGTAGCCGAGGTAGCGCAGGATAGAGTAGGAGTAGTGGCTGCAGTTGACGAGCGCGAGGCCGTAGAAGAGGAGCATAATGGATGAGGTGAGTCCGTAGTGCCCTTGCATCACTAACGCCATGCTGAGCAGTCCGCCTGCAGCGAGCGGGATGAAGAAGTCGAGGAGCATCTGCATCATCCGTTTGTCGAACTCGAAGCGCAGGTTGCGCCGTTTCGACTTCACGATGGCGAAGACGAAGACGGTGAGCAGCGAAAGCGCGAACAGTCCGATGGCAATCAGGGCGGCGATGCGGATGCGCGAAGGTGTGTTGAGGACGGCGAACCGTTGCAGGTTTTCGCAGCAGGGGAGCCAATCCCCTACACCGATGACGGCTGCCGCCATCGCGGACGCAACCGCCGCATACAGCCCGACGATAATGATGGACCATCCGCTAACTGCCTGGAAACGTGATGATTTACTCATCATTTCGCGGATGTCGTTCAGTGTCTGTCTTACCTCTTTTTCTTCCATAATCTTAAAAGTACTTTGCGCTGCAAAGATACACTTTTTTTGAAATGCGACACTTTTTCTGAAAAAAAATCATTGCTGCTCCGACAAAAAGTCATCATGATTCCCGAAATCTGTGCACGGCATGAACTGCTCAATCTCTTTCTCGATCGACTTCCACCTGAAGAACTGCTGAAGACAAACCGTGAAGATTTCGGCATTTTTGGTAAAGATAATCATATAAAACGGACCTGTTTTGGGAAACGAGGTACAACCGATTTTCTCAATGTCCGTCCAGGCAAAAGTTCTGTACTCGCAGTCTGTACAGGAATTCACATCGGTGGATTCCAAAGTCTTCACGCCATTTGAGGACACGCCAGATCGGTCGATTGTGATAAAGAAGGCCCGCTGAGGCCAAACCATCACAAAAAACAAACGAATAAAATAGACAGAGATGAAGATACCGAATAAAAGTAAGAAACCGCACAATGCCGCTTCTAATGAATTTTCAAATGGCTCCGATAATAGTCTCCACCCACAAATACCGACTAAAACCAGCCCGAAAACAATAAAAACGGATAGGATAACACTCACGAACCAAAAGCCCGCGGCTGTATAAAAGGTCTTGCCCTTTGGCTGAAACAATTCTTCATCCATACTCAACTAATAAAGGAAATACTACCTAAATGGCTGCACCTCAACCTTGTCGGCATTGAAGTAGTCCAACTCGACACACCTCAAATGCCGCTTATCGTCAAAACTGAAAGTAATGTGTGTGCGCCTGCCTTCGTCCGTCCAGAACCACAAACTAGTGAATTGCTTGTGTCCACAAATACGAGGTTTACCATACTTATAATAATTCCATGGGGCCATTAAGGCAGGTCCAAACAAAATTGTATCCGTAATATTATACGCCTTAATGAAGTCGTCTAATGTAGTTTTACTTGTGAGATACAACCCTACATCCCCTAAGGCCATGAAAACACCACGATGAGACTTAAAATCTAAATAACGGAGTCTAATATTCCCATCTTTATCTGAAGCGTATGATGTTCTCGTCTTTTTATCATAAATCTCATTCACCCGATAAACATATACAGCAGTATCGTGAATGTTCCACGGATAATATTTTAGTTCATAATTATATAGATTACAACACCATTCCCCTTTTCCTCCAAAAACAAAAGGGAGATCAGCGAGTTTGCCCATAACTGGAACAGAAGACCAGATTTGTCCGATATGAATGGTGTCCACCTGTGCACGGGCAAAAAAACCGGACATCAGCAAGATAGCTAAGACGAAGACTCTTTTCATTTTTTTGTCCAATACTTCTATATATTACGTCAGTTTCTCGATTTCCTTGTAAATCAAGTCGATTGCGTCGGGTTGGGCGAAGCGTTTGATGTTAGTACCGAGGGTTGTCATGCGGTCGGGATCGGCGGCGAGCTGCAGCAGTGTGGGCATCAGCTTCTCCGGAGCCTCCTTGTCGGTGACGAGCAGGGCGGCGTCCTTGGAGGAGAGGGCTTTTGCATTGAAGGTCTGGTGGTCTTCGGCGGCGTAGGGGAACGGTACGAGGATGGTGGGGGCGCCCACGAGGGTGAGCTCCGCCAGCGCCAGCGCGCCCGCCCGCGACACGATGATGTCGGCGATGCTGTAGGCGTCGTTCATGTTCTTGATGAACGGCACGATGCGGATGTGTTCGTCCTGCTGTTCAAGCAGTTTGGGGTCAATGTTCTTGTAGAAGTTCTCTCCAGTCTGCCACAGGAGTTGCAGGTCTGCCTTGCGGAACTCGTCGAGGTGGGCGGCCATGGTCTGGTTGAAGGTGCGGGCGCCGAGGCTGCCGCCGACCACCAGCACGGTGCGTTTGTCGGGCGAGAAGTTGAAATATTGGTAGGCTTCGGGCTTTTTGCGCTCCAGTTCCAGAATTTCCTTGCGGATGGGGTTGCCGGTCATGACGATTTTTTCGGCGGGGAAGAAACGGTCGAGGCCGTCGTAGGCCACGCAGATGGCCTTGGCGTTCTTGGCCAGCATCTTGTTGGTGACGCCCGGGTAGGAGTTCTGCTCCTGCAGCAGGGTGGGGACGCCGAGCTGGGCGGCGGCTTTCAGTGCGGGACCGCTGGCGAAGCCGCCCACGCCGATGGCCAGGTCGGGTTTGAACTCGCGGATGATTTTCTTGGCCTTGTGCATGGCCTTCAGCATCACCACGGGGAGGCGCAGGTTGAGGAGGAGCCCGCCACCCGACAGGTCACGGTGTATGCCGTAGATTTCCAGACCTTCGATGGGGTAGCCGGCTTCGGGCACGCGCCGCATTTCCATCTTGTCGCTCGCCCCGATGAAGAGGATTTTCGCGTCGGGGTTCTCTGCTTTGATTTTGTTGGCGATGGCTAAGGCCGGGAAGATGTGGCCGCCGGTGCCGCCGCCGCTGATGAGGTATCGTTTTTCCATAGTAGGGTTAATGGTTAGTGGTTTATGGTTAATGGTTGAAAAAAGTTAAAAGTCGTTCTATAGTTCGCGTTTTACGATGTTGGAGAGCCAGTGCACGCGCCAGCGTTCGGGGAGAATGACAGTGAGCAGGTAGCTGAGCGGGTTGAGGATGATCTGGCGTTTGCCGCGGAGCATCCCGTCCACGTATTTACGGGCGATGTCGGGAGTGGATTTGAGGGTGGCGCGCCCGAAGAATCCCTGTTTCTCAATACGTTGCGTGATTTCGGGGCTGGTGGCCATCGCGCCCGGGGCGGCGAGCGTCACCGTCACGCCCGTGCCGCGCAGCTCCTCCCGCAGTCCTTTCGTGAATGCGTGGACAAACGATTTCGAGGCAGGATAGACGGTCTTGTATGCGGTGGGCGTGAACCCCGCCATGCTGCCGATGTTGAGGATGTGTGCCGGCGTGTGCGCTTGCAGGTTCGGCAGCAATGTTTTTGTCAAGATGGTAGTACACAGTACGTTGAGGTGTAAAATGCGGAGCAGATAGTCTAAGTCAGCGGTTTCGAAAGCGCGGCTGCCGCCAGTGCCCACGTTGTTGATGAGGATGTTGACGGGATATTCTCTGGCGATTTTCTCCGCCCATTGTCGGGTTTCGATTTCATCGGCCAAGTTTACCATAAAAGAATGGCATTCAACATGGTAGAGGTCGGTAATCTCATCTCGCACAGCGTGAATAGCCTCTGTCGAGCTAACCAACAGGGTAGGGTAGCCTCTCCGGGCAAGTTCCAGTGCCAGTTCTCGGCCCAAGCCCTTGCTCGCCCCCGTGATGACTGCGTATTTCAATTCACTAATCAAGGTTCAAGGTTCAAAGTTCAAGGTTCAAAAATACAAATCATAAGTTACAGTCTTTTTTTGTAGCAACGGCGGCGGGCGATGACCTCTGAGTCGTATTTCTCCCAGATGCGGGCGGCGATGTTGTTCTCCAGCTGCTGCGAGGTGTAGGCGTATTCGTAGCCTCGGCGCAGGAAAGTTTCATGGAGCTGTTTGTGGTAGATGGCGTGGATGCCCGTGTGTGCATATTCGGGCAGCACGCCTGTGAGCAGTAAGTCAACATTTTTGTTGTGGCGTAGCGCATGCAAAATATGGAAAGCCCCGAAGGGCCACATCTTGCCGTTGGCCTTCTGGAACGCCCGATTCAGGGAGGGGATGCTCATGGCGATGCCGACCAACCGTCCGTTTTCGTCTTCCAGGAACGACATCAAGTCGAGGATGCCGGCATTGAGATTTGTGTCAATCACCCAGGTCATCTCTTCGCGGGTGAGCGGGATGAAGTTGAAGATTTCGTGGTAGCTTTCGTTCAGCACTTCGAGGAAGGCGTAGCCATCTTGGCGGAGTTGCTTCTTGTCTTTTATTTCGCGCAGCCGTACGTGATACTTTTTCGCCAGCAGGTCGGCCATGCGGGTAATGCGCTCTGACACGGGCGTGACCTTCACCCTGTATTGCAGGTAGTCCACCTCTTTCTCGAAGCCCATAGCCTCCAGATATTCAGGGTAGTACGGGTAGTTGTAATCGGCGCCGAAGGTGGTGATGAGGTCGAAACCTTCCACCAGCATGGCCTGTTTCTCCATGTTGGAGAACCGAGAGGGACCGCATATTTCGTCAAGTCCTAACGATCTGCCCCATTCTTCCACGGTCTGGAACAGTTTTCGGGCCACTTCGGGGTCCTCCACGGTGTCGAACCAGGCGAAACGGATGCGTTTCTGGTCCTTGAGTTCGTTGCAGCGGTGGTTGACGAGTCCTGCGATGCGTCCCACCAACTCTCCGTCGCGCCAAGCTGTCCACAGCCGTAAGTCACAGAACGCCAGCGCGGGGTGTTCTGTCAGCTGTTGCTCCTCGGCTTTGTCAAGTGCAGGCACGTAATACGGACAGTCTTTGTACAGTTTGCGGGGGAACTTGATGAATCTCCGCAAATCCTGTTTGTTCTTAACTTCTTTAATCTCAATCATTTATATATTGTTTGAAATAAGAAATTCGCAGGCAAATATAATATTTTTTAGTTATGGGATTTTGTGTAATTTTGCGCCCTCTAATTTGCAAGTTATGAACGGAGATCCGAGATTGTATCAATTGCTGGATGAGTTGCACATCCCGTATCAGTATATTGAGCATCCGCCCGCCCCGACCATCGAGATTGCGAAGCAGTATTGGGCCGGTCATGATGCGAAGCATTGCAAGAACCTCTTCTTCCGAAACCACAAAGGCAACCAGCATTATTTGGTCTGTCTTGACTGTGACCAGGAGATGAATATCCACGACATCGAGAAACAGTTGCACCAGGGGAAGTTGAGCTTCGCCTCGGAGCAGCGGCTAATGAAGTATTTGGGAGTGAAACCCGGCTCGGTGACGCCATTCGGGCTTATCAACGACACGGAACATCATGTGCATCTGTTCTTGGACAGACAGTTGCAGAAGGCCGAGCGCGTGAGCTTCCACCCGTGTGAGAACACCGCGTCGTTGATAGTCGCACGACCGGATTTCGAACGGTTCTTGGCTTATATGGGAAACCCATACGAGTGGATTGACCTGTATTGAGGAAACTTTTTCATTAAAAACATGAAATTTAGGCGTAGGTCATACGACAAGCGAATAGTATTATGACAAAACGGTCAAAATCAGCAAAAGGCAAAAAGTTTTGGAGGATATTTGGAAAAACCATCCTCATCTTGTTCGTTATCAGCATATTGTTGCCGATACTTTATCGTTGGGTGAATCCGCCCGTGACAACGTTCCAGTGTGTCCAGGCGATCAAGAACGGTACGGGTATACACAAAAAGTGGGTGCCCATCGAGAATATTTCCCCCTACATGTACCGCGCCGCCATTGCTTCGGAGGACAACTACTTCCTCGGACACCGCGGCTTCGATGTGATTGCGCTTAACACGGTGATGGAGGAGCGCAAGAGCGGGCGTAGGAAACGCGGCGGCAGCACCATCTCGCAGCAGACGGCCAAAAACGTTTTCTGCTGGCCGAAAAGTTCCTGGGTGCGCAAAGGCGTAGAGACCTATTTTACCTTTCTGATTGAGACTTTCTGGTCGAAGGAACGTATCATGGAGGTCTATCTGAACGTCATTGAAATGGGACCGGGCATCTACGGTGCGGAGCAGGCGGCGCAGACGTATTTCCACCGACCCGCCTCGAAGCTTACGGCGCATCAGGCGGCACTCATCACGGCTTGCTATCCGAACCCGCAGAAACGAAATCCCGCGCATCCAACCTCCTATCTTAACAGCCGGGCTGCCAATATTGAGGGTAAGATGGCCCGATACGGCACCCCGAAATTCACCAAGGAGTACATCGCTCAGGTTCGGAAACGTTATCTGGAGTCGGTAAAGAAAATGGAGCAGCGCAAGAAAAAACAGCAGGGAAAGAAGAAAAAAAAGTAGAGACGCACGGTCGTACGTCTCTACAAGTGTTTTTGCTTCTCTATATGAGGATTATTTCCGTTTGAACAGGGAAATAATAAAGAGCAGCACGCATGCGCCGATGACGGCGGTGATGAATTGCCAAATTTGACTGCCTCCCTCGAGGCCGACGAGGCTCATGAGCCATCCGCCGAGGAAACCGCCGATGATACCAACGATGATGTTGACAATCAGGCCGTTGCCGCCGCCTTTCATCAGTTTGCCAGCCAACCAGCCGGCCAATGCACCGATGAGTAAATAAATGATAATGCTTACAACGCTGTTCATAACATTTGATTTTGGTGAAACATTTTTTGATGGGGCAAAAATAGGAAATTTGTCGGTTGGTTGTTCCGTGATTTATGATTCGTGATTTGTAGAGACGCAGAATTTTGCGACTCTACAACACCCTATTTTGTTTTTTGAATCACCATTACCGCATTGGAAACCCCGCGTTCTCCCTCATGGTCGAACTTGCCGTTGTCGGACGGGCAATTGGCAACCCCTTGGTAGTCACCGAGATTCAGGAACAGGGTGGTGGAACCCCCGCCGTCGAGGTTGAGGGCGTCGCGGCAGCCGAGCCAGCGCAAAATCTGCTGTAACTCCGTGAGGGACAGTCCTTCCGCCTCCTTGAACCGGCCGTCGGCCACGAGCAGCAACACCGTGCCGTCTTCGCGAACCCCGACAGCTGTGCGATTATGCCGCTGCGTCACGAAAGTGCGGTCGTCGCGCAGGTACTGCAGCGTGTCGTGCCAGATCAACAGAGGACCGGCGGTCATGATGTTGGGGTAGGGGAGCGCCTCTTCCCATCTACGGGACGAGTCTGTCTTGAGGATGACGATGCTGTCGCCGCCCAGACAGAGCGTGCCGTATTGGTAGTATTTGCGGTTGACGGTGTCCTTGCCGGGAGTGTTTTCCCCGAGATTCACGCTGTCGATGCGGAGGTAGCAGATCGGGAAGTGCTTGTCCATGTCGAAAAAGGAGCCGTTGACGGCCGCCACCGCGCCACACTTGCGTGCCATCTCAGAGGTTTTCGTGCGCCTAGGCTCGTGTGCAAGTGCCAGCGTATAGTTCGCCGTATCAGGGATTTCCAGTACGAAGATTTGCTGATTCGAGGCGAACAGGCTCTTTCCGTCGAATTGGCACTGCCGTAGCATCATGCCGTCGAGCGTATCGGTTCGCCAGCTGCCGTTCACGAAGGCCAACGAGTCGCGCTGCGCGTGGAGGCACAACGTAAAAGCAACTGCAATCAGGAATAAAAAAACACGTCTAATCATACAACGAAGAAATTACGGCCTCAATGTCCTCGTCCGTAGTGTCCCACGAGGTGACGAGCCGGATCTCGTCTTCGGCCTCGTTCCAATAGTAGAAGAAGGTGGTTTGGGCGAGGCGGTCGGCGACAGGACGCGGAAGCTTGAGCAACAGGATGTTACAGTCGGTGGATTGGGTGAAGATGTCGCCACGCAGTTCCGTGATGCGCTGACGCAACTTCTGGGCCTGTGCGTTAGCATGGGCGGCGTTCTTTTTCCACAAATCGTTTTCGAAGTAGGCGATGAACTGGGCGCTGAGGTAGCGCATTTTCGAGCTGAGCTGGGCGCACTGCTTGCGGTGGTACTTGAGTTCGGGCACCAGCGCGGGGTTCAGCACCACGACCGATTCGCCCATCAACATTCCGTTTTTGGTGCCTCCGAAGCTGACGATGTCAACGCCGCAGTCGGTGGTCATCTCCTTGAAACTCTTGCCTAACTTCACCGCCGCGTTGGCGATGCGGGCGCCATCGAGATGCAGGTACATGCCGAACGGATGGATAAAGTCGGCGATGGCCTTGATTTCTTCGCAGGTATAGACCGTGCCGAGTTCCGAGCACTGGGAAATGTAGACGGATTTAGGTTGCGAGTGGTGTTCGAAGCCCCAATTGGTAAGATGTGGGCGGATGAGGTCCGGTGTCAACTTACCGTCGGGCGTGGGGATGGTCACCAAAGAGGCGCCGGTCATGAAGGCGGGCGCGCCGCACTCATCGACGGCTATGTGGGCGGTTTCGGCACAGAGGATGCTGTTGAACGACCGCACGCATGCACGCTGGGCCACCACGTTGGCGCCGGTGCCGTTGAAAACGGGGAACACCTCGGCGGCTTCTCCGAACTGCTCTTTGAAAATCTCCCGCACACGGGCGGTGTAGGTGTCGTCGCCGTAGGCAATCTCATGGTCTGCGTTGCACGCGGCAATTGCCTCTAATATAGCGGGATGCACTCCCGAATGGTTGTCGCTTCCGAATGATCTCATCGTTTTGGGGTTTAGTCGGCAAAGGTAGGATTTTTTCAAAAACGTAAGACGTTAGAAGCTGTTGAAGACCATCTGAAAATTTTTTTTTCATCCGTTGTAGTAATTCGCACTTTTCTTACGTTATATCTTTTGTGAGACCACAGGATCCTTTTGAAGCCATGTTGCACCGCCACAGGGGTTTGCTCTTCTCCCTTTGCCGACATTACAGCCGTAGGGGACTGGAGATTGACGACCTGTTGCAGGAGGCTACCGTGGCGTTGTGGCGCGACCGTGAGCGGCTGCTCTCTCTGCCTGCCATACAACAGGCGGCGTTGACTTGGAAGATCGGGCGCAATGCGGTGATCGACTGTCTGAGGCGTGTGAAAGAGACCGAGGCACTGCCGGAGGGCTATGAGGTGGTTGACGAGGACCGCAGTCTGCTGCGCGAACTTCACGAACGGATTGCCCTGCTTGACGAGCCCGACCGCTCGATTGTAAGGTTGCAATTGGAAGGATACAACTATAAGGAAATAGGTGACCAGATGGGCATGACGGAGAAGAATGTGAGTGTGAGGCTGGTGAGAATCAAGGAGAAATTAAGAAAATCAATGGATATATGACAGAGAACGAATTTGATGTGTTATGGCAACGGGCTGAAGCTGAGGGCTATAGCCAACGGTTGGCCAAGGAATACCCTGTCTGGAGGCAGAAGCAACATCGCACGCTCAGTGTGGTGGCAGCTCTTTTGATTGTGGTGACATTGGCCGTGTCGTTGTATACTACGCAGTTTCGCCAACCCAAAAACTACGAGAAAGTGTATTGTAACCGCGTCGGCACTTCCGATGCGCAATGGGCAGATTTGGCCGCCGAAATGTTGATGGAATGATGAAACGACTACTAATTATATTAATGATGCTGCTTCCCATAGTGGTTATGGCGCAGAGCAGCCTGTACAAGAGCTATGCCTCGCGGAAAGGCCTCACCGTGGCGCAAGTGAGCGGATTCAAGCTCAACGAAAGCGAACGGGTGGATGTGGTCATCGTGGTGGCCGACAACGACGCGGCATGGCAGCAATTAGCCAAGGAATTGAATATCAGAGGAGAAGAGGGATCCGTAAGCTGGCTTGGAGACCTTCAGAAACCGGCACTGCGTGTGAAGTGGACGAATGCCCCCGTTTTGCGTGTGATTGCCTCTCCCGCTCGACGCACCATAGCGTTCTACCGTCTCAACACGGAGGCGCAGTACGATGCCCTTTTGGATTACCAACTGAATAATATGAAACAAGAAAAATAAAACAGGTATATGAAAAAGATACTGAGATTCACCGCTTTATTAGCAGTAGTGACGCTTGCCTTCTCGGCATGTGATAAACCCAACAACAACGACCCGAGCGGCAACGAAGGAAACAACGACCCCAAAGGACGCGTCATCGTTTACACGGTGGGCGACACCGAAAGCCGCCAGACGTTGGAAACGGAAGGCGAATGGGACGCCCTGCTGGATGTGCTTTGCGAACAGGCTCAAAGCGGTAACACGGTGACCTTCTACAACATGGACCAGACAACCTATCTCACGGGCGAAAATAATGGCGGTACGAAAGCGGCCAAGACCTTCAGCACCACGAACCGGGAGGAGATGAAGGGCTGGATGAAAAAAATGGAGGCAGAGGGACGCACGGTGGTGGTCACTTACAACAATGGTACGTGGAGCGGGACCGCATACGCCACTGCCCCGCCTACCATCACCACAAACACGATTGTCGGCACGTGGCATTTCATCTGCTCGATAGTGAACCACATAGACCAGAACGGCGCTTTGCAGGGCAGCGACCTCTACGTCCCCGAGGACGGCGGTGGTTCCATGTACTACACCTTCTATGACAACGGCACCTTGACGCTGACCATCAACGGAGTAGGTGGCACCACGGCCTCGGATAATTCTACCTGGACACTTTCAGGGGAAGGCGAGCTTTGCAGTGATCTCCTTCCGAATGGTGCTTGTTGGAATGTCAACTGGATCACCGACAACACCTTGATTATGTCCCGCGCTGACCTCGGTACTGAGGAGGGCGACCTGCTCTATCAGCTACAATTTGAACGTGAATAAAAATTTTTTTTCACGCTTGTAGTTTTTCGGCTTTTCATTACGTTCTTACAGCAGAAACAATCAAACTTAATCAATAATCAAAAATTAAAAATCAAAACAGTATGAAGAAAAACATTTTTGCAATCGCATTCGTCGCTATCGCGCTTTGTCTCGGTTCTTGCCAGAAAGAAGAAGTCACCCCTAATGGAAACGGCGAGAATCCTGTGAGCACCGCCAAGGTTCAAGTCACCTCCGACCTCATTGGCACTGATTGGACAGCCAACCTCTCCCTCGGCGACCTCATTTACGCCATGACGGGTATGAGCCTCAACGACTACGGTTGCCAATTCCCTGACAATTTCGATACCACGATGGTTTACCATCTCAGCTTCGACAACGAGTATGCTCACATCACCTTCTCCGACAATATCAGCATGATCAACGTGACGGAAGTGAACGGTGGCTATACGAATGAGGAAATCCAAAACATGGACCTCGCCTACGTTTATAACGGCGCCACCCACACGGGCACGCTGACGGCCGTTGGTACTGATGAGGACGGTAATCCCATCAACTATCAGATTACGTTCACCTACGACGACGATGATGACACCATCACCATCGATCTGCAGTTCGCCAATGCCGAAGACGAAGACACCACCATCAACTTCCCGTTGGTGTTCCACCGCGACGCTGCTAACGCATAATCTTTGTCCATCAAGATAAGGTCTCTCATCGACCTTTTCTTGGTTTTGATGAATAAAGGGCTGGTGCAATTTGTGCCAGCCCTTGGTGTTTTAAAAAATGTATTTTTGCACGTTAAAATACGTGAACCTAATGAGACGGTTAATCGCCATTTTGCTGATGTTGGTGTGTTTGTGCGTTTCGGAGGCCCAGACCTCGCAGCAGAAAGCACATCAGGACATGGCTCGCGACTATAAGGCAAGTCTGAACTTCAGTACAAGCAATACCTCGTTCGCCGTTTCTCCTTCGGGCGAAATCTGGATGAGCGACAACTATGACGTATGGCACACGAACGGCATGTCATCCACATGGAAAAAAGTGTCGCACCCATACGGTTCTAGTGTGTATTTGAATTATGTGGTGTGCCCTGACACGAATACCGTGCTCATTTTCGGCAGAATATTCGAT
>Ga0310696_10004593_pt1 | contig 16876 bp, 12 predicted proteins | sample AusTroGonzalo_MG_4_FD_203885 | JGI IMG/M metagenome (GOLD analysis project Ga0310696, IMG submission 203885) | Bovine rumen microbial communities from tropical cattle in Woodstock, Queensland, Australia - Gonzalo_02 (v2) (version 2) | ecosystem: Host-associated > Mammals > Digestive system >...
GGCGATGTGGACAATGAGGGTATCGCTTTTCATGGCGGTTTTAACCCCAATAACCTGAGTTTGGGTGGCGGATTGCAATTCCATTATAATCTGCCTATGGGTAACCACTGCAATATGCGATTTGGTTTGATGGGTGGTACGCTCCGAGGTAATAATCAGGCTAAGTTTGAATCCATCGGACGTGAAGATTTTCGTAAGTTTCATGCATGGTTCCTCCAGCCGGCAGTTGGTGTGGAGTATTATCCGTTCTCAAAGGCCGGTTTCTATATCTACGGAGGTTTAGCATTCACCGTAAGTATTATTGATAACTATAAGTTCTACTATACTAAGCGAGTCGGTAATGAGAAAATATTGTCACCTGTAGAGGGAAAGACACAGGGATTCTTGCCGATGGTTCAGTTGGGGCTTGGTTATAGTTGGGCACTATCAGCCTCCTGGACGTTGAGTGCGGAGTTCATGATTCAAGAGGGTTTGATTGATACCTATTATATGAACCTTGACGCCTTCCCCATGGATCCGGGACAGAACAGTGATGGCGCAACTATTGGTTCTCCTTTTGGTAAATGGGTTGATGCCAACGGTGTAGAACACGTTCACTGGAATGACGGTTGGTTCCAGGTAGGTCTCACCATCTCATATCGTTGGCGTAACTGCGAGTACTGTAGGAACAGTCAAAACTACGGTCAGATGCGTGCACGCCGGAGATAAAATTTAGATTTCATAGTCCAAACACGTACGTAATTCTGTATTGGGGCGCACAACTCCATTGGCTACGGCCACGTGAGCCGGGTGCACGGCATAGCCTTTGAGCGATTCGAAAGAGTCCAAAGTGGAATCCAGCATAATATCGGAATTACTGGTCTCCAATCGACCGTCAATCTGCACGTGTATATCCAATAAACCAGGTACTTGACCTTTAAGATTTTCTAAACCTTGTTTGATTGCGAGTGCTTTCTCCCGTTTCTCTGTCTCGCTCAGTTCCGAGCGCAGACGCCATAGAATAATGTGCTTGACCATAACAATTTATAATTTAATATTTTAGGGCAATGTATACAGTTGCTATACCTAATGTGAGAGGGACAAAATGTTCCTCCTTAAAGCCGGCATCGTGAAGGTGCTGCACGAATGTTTCTCCCCAACAAAAAGACTTAACGCTCTTGTTAAGATATGAATAGGCAGTCTTGTCTCGACTGACGATGCGCCCGATAACAGGTAACACATATGTGAAATAGAAGTCATACAACGGACGGATATACCGCCCTGAAGGATATGAAAACTCCAAAATAGTCACTTGTCCTCCCGGCTTAAGCACACGCCACATCTCGCGCAGACCTTCATCTAAATTTTGAAAATTACGGCAGCCGAAAGCACAAGTCACGCCATCAAAAAAATTATCTTCAAACGGCATTTGCTGCGCATTTCCGTGCACAAAAGAGACTCCTTTCAACTGTAAATGTTCTACTTTTTTCTCTCCAATTGCCATCATTTGGTCAGACAGGTCAAGGCCGGTTACATGCTCCGCTTTTCCGCAACGCATCATCTCAATAGTCAAATCCGCTGTGCCGATGGCTACATCCAGGACGTGTTTTGCCGGTGACATGAGTTGCACCGTGCGCTTGCGCCAAAAACGGTCAATATTCAGAGACAAACCATGATTCAGTCCGTCGTACGTGCCCGCGATTCGGTCAAACAATTGCCCTATATGTTGCTTTTCGTCCATAAATCGGCTGCAAAAATACTATTTTTTTTTGATATGTGCAAAAAAAGTTGTATCTTTGCACGCAAATCTGCCAATTTGGCAGTAAAAAGATTCATGGCATGACTTTTGTCACAGACAAAATAGGATGTAAGAAATTCACCCGCTAACACCAAACGTTAAACAGAAAACATTATATTATGATTAAGATTCAACCATTAGCAGACCGTGTGCTAATTAAGCCTGCGGCTGCAGAAGAAAAGACAGTCGGCGGAATTATCATTCCGGACAGTGCAAAAGAGAAGCCGCTACGCGGCGAAGTACTCGCTGTAGGCGAAGGAACAAAAGAAGAGGCGATGGTACTCAAAGCCGGAGACCAGGTACTATACGGCAAATATGCCGGTACGGAACTCGAGTTGGACGGCGAGAAATTCCTGATTATGCGTCAGAGCGATGTGCTCGCCATCGTCCGTTAATTCGTTAAACGTTAACCATTAATTCGTTAAACTACTATGGCAAAAGATATTACATATAATACGGAGGCGCGAGAGGCGCTGAAGCGTGGCGTTGACCAGTTGGCTGACGCAGTTAAAGTAACGCTAGGTCCTAAAGGACGCAATGTGATCATTGACAAGAAATACGGAGCTCCGCATATCACCAAAGACGGTGTGACGGTGGCTAAAGAGATTGAGTTGAAAGACCCGGCAGAGAACATGGGGGCTCAACTCGTCAAAGAGGTCGCTTCCAAGACCGGCGATCAGGCGGGTGACGGCACAACGACCGCCACCGTGCTCGCACAAGCCATCGTGGGTGTTGGTCTGAAGAACGTCACCGCAGGTGCTAACCCACTCGACCTCAAGCGCGGTATGGATAAGGCTGTAGCTGCCGTAGTGGCAGAGATTAAGAAGAACGCCGTTGTTGTCGGCAATGATTTCGACAAAATCGAGCAGGTAGCTACCGTTTCCGCCAACAACGATGCAGAGATCGGCAAGTTGATTGCAGACGCCATGCGCAAAGTCAGCAAAGACGGCGTTATCACTATCGGTGAGGCCAAAGGCATGGACACTACCATTGACGTGGTTCAAGGTATGCAGTTCGACCGCGGATATATCAGTCCGTATTTCGTCACGAATACAGAAGAAATGCTTGTCGAGATGGATAAACCGTATATCCTTATCTATGACAAGAAAATCAGCAATCTCAAAGAATTACTTCCGGTTCTGGAACCGGCAGTACAGAGCGGACGTCCACTGCTGATTATCGCAGAGGATGTGGACAGCGAAGCGCTGACAGCACTGGTAGTCAACCGTCTGCGTGCGCAGTTGAAGATATGTGCCGTAAAGGCTCCTGGTTTTGGTGACCGTCGTAAAGAGATGCTCGAAGACATCGCTACTCTCACCGGTGGTACAGTCATCAGCGAGGAGAAAGGTATCAAACTTGACCAAGCTACTATCGAGATGCTTGGTACGGCAGAGACTATCACCGTGAGCAAAGACAACACGACGATAGTGAACGGTGCTGGTGACAAAGATGCTATCGCTGCGCGTGTAGGTCAGATCAAGGCGCAGATTGCCGCCACCAAATCAACCTACGACAAAGAGAAGCTGCAGGAGCGTCTGGCTAAATTGGCAGGCGGTGTGGCCCAACTGAACGTAGGTGCCGCGAGCGAGGTGGAGATGAAAGAGAAGAAAGACCGTGTAGATGATGCATTGAGCGCTACGCGTGCGGCTATTGAAGAAGGTATCGTTCCCGGCGGCGGTGTAATGTATATCCGTGCTCAGGCTGCGTTAGAGAATCTGAAAGGCGCTAACGAGGATGAGCAGACCGGCATTGAGATTATACGCCGTGCTATCGAAGAGCCGCTTCGCCAGATTATTGCGAACGCCGGTGAGGAAGGTGCAGTAGTAGTTGATAAGGTGCGTGCTGGTAAGGCAGATTTCGGTTATAACGCCCGTTCCGGCAAGTATGAGAACTTATTCGAAGCCGGTGTAGTCGATCCCGCTAAAGTAGCTCGTGTGGCTCTGGAGAATGCCGCTTCCGTAGCAGGTATGTTCCTCACCACCGAATGTGTGATTGTGGACCATCCGGAGGAGCACCCGGCACCGGCTATGCCAGCCGGAGGCATGGGAGGAATGATGTAATGATAAAATGATAAAATGATAAAAAACGACATCCTTTTAAACAGGGTGTCGTTTTTTAATGCAAGATAGCTGATTCTATTTGTGCTATCTGCTGGCGGATAACAGGATCGAACTCCATTTTCTGCTTAATGATATCAACCGAATGGAGTACCGTGGCATGTGTACGCTTGCCGAGTTTAAAGCCTATCTCTGTCAACGATGATTCCGTTAACTCTTTGCATAGATAAGCGACTACATGACGCGCTTGCGTAACTTCTTTGGACCGATTCTGCGCCACAATCGCTTTCTCGGGAACAGCGTAATAATCTGCTACGGCTGAGATCACATCTCCTACTGTTGTCTTACGCGGCTGGATAGCTACGATATGACTTACCACTTGCTCTGCAAGCGCCACATCTATCTCGCGGTCCGTCAACGTGGAGTGCGCCAACAAGGACGCCAAGATACCTTCCAAATCACGCACGGACTCGCGCACATTATTCGCTATGAAATTAACGACATCGTCGCTGAGCGTAATTCCGTCCCTTCGCATCTTGGAGCGCAAGATATTTCTTCTCAATTCGAAGTCAGGCCGCTTGATTTCTGCCGATAATCCCCATTTGAAACGCGTGAGAAGACGCTGCTCTATCTCTTTCAACTCAATCGGTGCCCTGTCAGAGGTGAGAATGAGTTGCTTGCGCATTTGCTGGAGGTAATTGAAAATATGGAAGAAGGTATCCTGTGTTCCCTTGAGCCCCGCAAAATACTGGATATCATCCACGATAAGCACATCTACCGATTGATAGAAATTGAGGAAATCAGGAATACGATTATTGAGCGCAGCATCCTGATATTGTAACTTAAAGGTATTTGCGCTCACGTATAGCACGCGTGCATGAGGGTTAAGTACACGCACTTGATTACCGATGGCATTGGCTAAATGCGTTTTCCCGATTCCGCTGCCTCCGTATATAAAGAGAGGATTGAAAGCGGTATAACCCGGTTGCTTTGCAATCGCAACACCGGCCGTGCGAGCCAGCTTATTCGGTTCTCCTTCAATAAAGGTATCGAATGTGTAATACGTATTGAGCTGGGTATCAAAATGCGCTACTTGTTTTTGCGTAAGCACCGTATTGGAGGACGTCCGGGCCCCTAAGGAAGGCAGCATCGTACCTGCCCCTGAGGTAGAATCAATCAGCACTCTATATTCCAAATGTGTGCCTTGACCAAAAACACGGATAATCGTAGCAGACAGAAGCGAGATATAATTCTCCTCTATATATTCCGCTACAAATTGAGACTTCACCTGCAGCACGAGTATCCCGTCTTCGAACTGCAACGGGACAATCGGCGCGAACCAAGTCTGGTAAGCGCTGCTCGTCAAATTGTCAGCCAAGATGGTTTGACATTGAGCCCATTGTTGTTGAAGCGTTTGCTGCATGTGATGTTCCTATTTTTTTATTAAGGAGTCAAAAATATAACGAGCCTACTGACCCGAAAATCGCTTTCCAATAACCATTCGAGTTGACAAACGGGATTAGAAATCGAATGCAAAAGTACTGCTTTTTTTTGAAATATGCAAATTTTTGAAAAAATGCTAATTTTGGAGAATTGCGTAACTGCCCGATTTTAAGCAAGTTACACATATGTGACTAAAAATCAGCGAATTAGGCAAAAAATTATTTTGTAACTTGTTGATTTACAAAAGATTTGACATAGGCAATAGGTAACTGCATTTTTTTAAAATAAATGCGTATTGCCTAAAAATACGGAGCAATACGCATAAATCAAATTATTTACAGTTTAGAAAATCTACAAACTGTGGAACAGTTGTTCCTCGGAAATAATGATTATTTTTTTGCCTTTTTTTCTTTCTTTTTCTCCTTATTTCCTCCGAAAACAGAAATCTGCACATACCGCCATGGGTTCGCTTTGAGATCTGTAATCAAACTGTCCGCAGAAACAACTGTAGCATCAATGTGATTATAGAGCGATTTATTGTACAACAGTTGCCCGATAGTTCCTTCTTCCGAGCGTACATCTGCGATGAGAGCATTAACGCCATCCACAGCGGTATCCACCCGTGCGACTGTAGCTTTGAGGTCAGCTGTACGCAAGTCTGCCACGATGGTATTGAGGTTGGCTACCGCAGTGTCGGCATTGTTGACAATACGAGGAACTTGATTATTCATCAGATGCTTGAGATCCGTCGAAACATTCGTCAGGTCTCCGGATATACGTTCCACATTATGCAGCGTTGATTTAAGATGATTCCCCTCCATCTGTCCGCGCAGTTCAGCCACGAGCGAATCAACTCCTTGAACAGCCTCATCCACATGGGCGAGTAACTCGCCTTGCAGACTCTCCACTAAACCGGGGATATAAGTAGTCGGCAGAAACGCACCGTGAGGAATAGTTTCCCGCTCACCGTTATCCGCCAATAACTCACCTTTTTCCGGCAATTGCAATTCTATAGCTACGCCTCCAAGCAGGCCATCGGAGACAAGTGCCATTTGAGAGCCCGCCGGTAACATTATATCTTTGTTGATAGATATATCAATGATAAAGGCGCTGTCTTGCGTGAAATCATAATATATATTATCCACGTGCCCCACTTTATGCCCGCGGATGTAAACGGCCGCTTGCTCTTCCAAGCCGTGAAGGTTAAAAAATTTGCCGTGGTAACTGTTTGTTGGCGAAAAAATATTCACCCCTTTAAGGAAGTTAAAGCCGAAGAAGAGCAGAAAAACACAAATAGTGGCAAGAATACCGACTTTTATTTCACGCGCATGATTCATAAGTTAATCAGTCTATTAACATTTATTTTTCAAACTTGATAATCCAGCAATCGGGGAAAAGTTGTTTGAGTCTTTTTTGAGCCTCCACCACCTTGTTCCGATCGGTATCAGCAGCGGTGTAATATTTATACCACTCGCCATTCATAATGTACTCGCAAGATTGTCCCTTGAACTTCGGATCATCGGGTTCAAGCAGTGTCTTCGCGGCACATATCTGGACTGCATAATAAGTGACAGGCAATGTTCGGGTAGGTACAGAGTCTGTATTATCCCTAACCCGATTCCGTGTCGAGTCCGTGTCGTTGCCGTGTTTCGGACTCTCTACGTGCTCAGGCGCCTTGGACGACTCAATGACCAAAGTCTCCTTTTTGATGGCCTGTTTATGTGTATATGCGCCGAAAGCGTTAACGAGCGCATTTGCCATCTGTGCCATAGACGCATCCTGATTGAGGAAACGCTCTTCTTCGGGGTTTGAAATAAAGCCCATTTCAAAGAGGATAGAAGGACATGCCGTCTTAAGAAGCACCCAGAAAGCGGCTTGGCGTACACCTCTGTCTTCGCGATTGAGATGACCTACAAAACGCTTTTGGATTTGCTCTGCGAACTGCAGCGATTGATCCATATAACTATTCTGCATCAACTCGAACATGATATACGAATCAATGGAGTTAGGGTCAAAACCCTGATAGGTCGTTTTATAATCCGCCTCCAACTTCATTACCGCATTCTCACGCATCGCCACATCCAGATTCGCTTCCATTCGCTCCGTTCCCAAAATGAAGGTCTCTACACCTTTGGGATCCTTGGATTCGGAAGAGTTGGTATGGATAGACATGAACAAGTCGGCATTGCTCTTATTAGCTATGTTCGAACGCTCCTGTAAGGGAATAAAAACATCCGTGGAACGGGTATATACCACTTTCACATCCGGATACTGCTCTTTGATTAGTTCGCCAACCTTGAGCGCCAGTTTCAGATTAAGGTCTTTTTCCTTGGAAAATTTCCCTACTGCGCCCGGGTCTTTGCCTCCGTGCCCTGCGTCGATAACGAGGGTATAAGATTTCTCTGCTGCCATGAATGGCAGAGAAAGCAAAAAAGCAAATATTATAAATAGCGTTTTCCGCATAATATGCCAATATAATCGTTTGCAAAATTACTATTTTAATTTGAAAATTGAAAATTGAAAATTGAAAATCCGTATAAATGACGGCTTTTTTGCATTTTTTTTCATTTTTTATGCGCGCACGCTTGCGTATATGATTTTTTTTTTGTACTTTTGCGGGTCGTTTGAGTACGCATATGCAGAAAAGTGAGTTTACACCGGAAGAAGAGCAAATGATTCAGCGCGAGTTTGAGGCGTTGTTGGACGACTATGCGCATACTCCCCACCGTCAGAAAACGGAGTTAATCACGCATGCATTTAATTTTGCTCACAAGGCGCATTACGGTGTCCGTCGGTTAAGCGGGGAGCCGTATATCATGCACCCGCTGGCTGTTGCGCGCATATGTGCTCGCGAGATAGGTTTAGGAAGTACGAGTATTTGCGCGGCGCTCCTACACGACGTAGTGGAAGATACCGATTATACTGTAGAAGACATCACGGGACTATTCGGCGAGAAGATTGCGCAGATAGTCGGCGGCCTGACAAAAATCAGCGGCGGCGTCTTCGGCAATCAGGCGAGTGAACAGGCGGAGAACTTCCGCAAACTGCTTTTGACTATCAGCGACGACATACGCGTTGTATTGATAAAGATTGCTGACCGGCTGCATAACATGCGCACGCTGGGCGCGCAGCCGAAAGACAAACAATATAAGATTGCCGGAGAAACTCAATATATATACGCGCCTTTGGCTCACCGTCTGGGTCTCTTCCCCATAAAAACGGAGTTGGAAGACTTGAGCTTTAAGTACGAGCACCCGGATACCTGGCTGGAGATTCACAATAAGTTAGAAGCCATCAAGCTTAGCCAGATGGAGAACTTCGAGCAGTTTGCCATTCCTATCCGCGAGCGGTTGACGAGTATGGGATACCAGTTTACCCTCAAGGCACGGATCAAATCGGTCTATTCGGTATGGAAGAAGATGATGCGGCAGCAATGCTCGTTCGAGGATGTGTATGACCTGTTGGCCGTGCGTATCATATTCACGCCCAAAGACTCGCTGAGCGAGAAAGACCAGTGCTGGATGATTTATTCGGCCATTACGGAGCTCTACCGTCCTCATCCGGAGCGGATACGCGATTGGATTTCTACGCCTAAGGCAAACGGATATGAGGCCTTGCATGTGACGGTCATGGCTTCCAACGGTCAGTGGGTAGAAGTGCAGATTCGTACCGACCGGATGCATGAGATAGCCGAGCGAGGTTATGCCGCGCACTGGAAATACAAGACGGGCGAGTCGGATGACAGTGAGTTGGACAAGTGGATTCGGGAGATAAAAGAGATTCTGGCGCATCCGGAAAAAGATGCGATGGAGTTTTTGGGCACATTCAAACTGAACCTGTTTGCGCAAGAGGTGTTTGTGTTCACTCCGAAAGGAGAAGTCAAAACGATGCCGCTTGGCTCCACGGCATTGGATTTCGCTTTCCTACTCCACTCCGAGTTGGGCGAGCACTGCATCGGCGCCAAAGTGAACCATGCTTTGGTTCCTCTGTCATACCAGTTGAAAGGAGGCGACCAGATAGAGATACTGACCTCCAACAGCCAACATCCGCAGAAAGAATGGCTTGGCATGGTCACCACGGCTAAAGCCCGAAATTGCCTGCAGGCTTATTTCCGTCGCGAGGAGCGCCGATATATCAAGCATGGCGAGCGGCTTGTAGAAGATGCCATCAGCATGGATGAGCAGTTGTCCGCCAATCATGACCAGGTTTTGGCACGGTTATTGAACTACTATCAATTGAACCAGCCGAGCGAATTGTATCTGCAGGTGGGTCAGGGAGCTATTCGTCTGGATAACATCCGGGAGATTGTCTCCCCGAAGCGCGGGTGGCGTTCGTACATCCCGTTTATAGGAAGGAAGAATTCTGACGGTAATACTCAAAAGACAGACAACGCGTCGGATGAGAAACCCAAAGAGACATCGAAGCCAAAGAAGAAAGAATCGCACGCAATTGTGCTTACGGACGAGAATCTGGGAAAACAATATATACTGAGCAATTGCTGTCACCCGATACCCGGCGATGAAGTGTTGGGCTATCTGGATGACGAAGGAAAGATGCACATCCATAAGTTGGATTGCCCTGAAGCCACGTTGCTCAAGACCAGTTACGGCAAGCGCATCTACTCGGCGACATGGAATACACACCGTGTGCAGTCTTTCGTAGAGACCATTGAATTTAAGGGAATAGACAAATTCGGTATATTCATCCAGATACTTCAAACCATCACCACGGATTTCCACATTAATATCCGTACGATGAATGTAACCAGTGAAGACGGTATTTTCAAAGGCACAATGGAGCTGTATGTGTATGACCGTAAGGAATTGGATGACCTGTTCAAGGCCCTCCGCAAAATAGAAGATATCAAAGAAGTTAAACGAGTTAATAAAAACGACAATGAAAAAGATTTTTAGTACTCTCTGTATGGCTCTCGTTGCAGTAGCCATGATGGCGCAAGAGCCTGTTATCACATTTGAGAAAACCGAGCATGATTTCGGTAAGATTAACGAAGATGGCGGACGCGTTTCCGTAGTGTTTGCGTTCAAGAACGAAGGTATGTCTCCGCTGGTACTGAGTAATGTACGTGCCAGCTGCGGTTGCACCACTCCTACCTGGACGAAAGAGCCGATAGAGCCGGGCCAAAGCGGTAGCATCACCGTGACCTATAACCCCAACGGTCGTCCGGGACGTTTCCAAAAGACCGTAACCATCACATCCAATGCCACAGAACCCACGACCAAAGTGTACATCAAAGGTGAGGTGATTCCCAAGTCTGCACAGCCGGTCAATAAATACACGATTGCAGTAGGCCAACTGAGCATGAAAGAGAAAACACTTGACTTGGGTACTATCAAAAAAGGTCAAAACAAGAGCGGCGAGATGGAGTACGCGAACCTTACGCAAGCGGACCATACCGTAGATTTGGCTACCAGCGCAGCAGACGCATACCTGATTCATCAGGTAACGCTGGCTACTGTTAAACCCAACGAGACCGGCAAGTTCGTTTTCTCCGTTGAGAGCAACAATACCGCCTTGTACGGTCCGGTAGAGGCATATGCATACGTAGTGGTAGATGGCAAACGCGACATCAGCGAGCCTTTCAAACTGACCGTTAAGGCCAATATCGTGGAAGATTTCAGCAATATGACCGTTGAAGAGAAGCAGCAAGCGCCGATTATCGAGCTCCAGGCAGAGCAGAATCTCGGTAGTATAGCAGCCGGTAAGATGATGAAGTTCAGCTTCCCGGTAAAGAACAGCGGCGTCAATCCGCTGGAGATTCGCCGTGCTTATTCAACGGACAAGAAACTGATTGTCAAAGGTCCGAAATCCATCAAGTCCGGCAAGAAAGGTGCCATCACAGTGGATATCAATACTAAGGGTCTGGAACCGGGAGCATACAACCGCGAAGTCATTATCATTTCGAACGACTACCAGAACTCGATTAAGAAAATCAGACTCAACTTTACCGTAGAGTGATAGAGCATCCCGAAAATAGTGCAGAGTACAAAGGACTGACAGTGAATGCAGGAGTAGAAAATCTGCCTTCCGTCAATCCCTATGCCACGTTTCGTCGTAAGAAAACGGTGCTTAGCCCCGAAGAATATTTCGAGGGCATCCGTCGCGGCGACATGACGATACTCAGTCAGGCAGTAACACTGGTGGAGAGTAATCTGCTGGCCGATCAAACAATTGCTCAGAAAGTGATTGAACTCTGCCTTCCCTATGCGGGTAATTCTATCCGAGTAGGAATAACGGGTGTACCGGGAGCCGGTAAATCAACATTCATCGAGGCGCTTGGCAGCGAGCTGTGTGACCACGGCAAGCATATCGCCGTACTGGCTATTGACCCGTCCAGCGAACGCAGCAAGGGGTCTATATTAGGCGACAAAACGCGCATGAACGAGTTGTCCGTCAAATCGAACGCTTTTATCCGCCCCAGCCCGTCCGCAGGTTCATTAGGGGGCGTAGCTCGCAAGACACGGGAGACCATAGTGCTGTGCGAGGCAGCCGGATTTGATACCATTCTGTTGGAAACGGTAGGCGTCGGACAGTCGGAAACAGCGGCCCACTCGATGGTCGATTATTTCCTCTTGCTGCAAGTGACCGGTACCGGCGATGAACTGCAAGGTATCAAACGCGGCATCATGGAAATGGCAGACGGAATAGCGATTAACAAGTGCGATGGAAATAATATTGAACGCGCACACGCCGCGCGCGTGAGTTTCAAGAATGCACTCATGCTCTTCCCGCCTTCCGAGTCCGGCTGGAAACCCGAGGCAATATGCTGTTCGTCCATAGACCATAGCGGCGTCATGGATGTATGGCAGAATATAGAAGACTATATCGCTTTCACAAAGAAGAACGGCTATTTTGACACCCATCGCACAGAACAGGCCAAGTATTGGATGTACGAGACAATCAACCAAGCGCTATTGGACGGATTTTATAAAAATGAACAGATGGAGCACCAGATAGAAGTGACGGAACGACAGGTGCTCAATAACGAAATAAGCAGTTTCATTGCTGCGCACAATTTACTAACGGTTTATGGCAGGAGCAAGTAGGAATAGCAAACGCGGTTCGCAGACTACTATCATCAAGGTAGGTGCGAACGAAATGGGTAAGCTACCCCCGCAGGCACAAGAGTTGGAAGACTCTGTGTTGGGGGCGCTCATGATTGAGAAAGATGCCTACGGCTCCGTAGCGGACTTGCTGCGTCCGGAGGTATTCTACAAAGACCAGAACAGGATGGTTTATGAAGCTATCCGTGAACTGGCTTCGCTGGATCAACCTATCGATATCCTCTCCGTAGGAGAGAAGATGAAGAGCCAAGGCACACTGGACAAAGCCGGTGGAGCCGTTTATCTGGCGGACCTTACACGCCGCGTTGCTTCCACGGCGCACTTGCGCTACCATGCGCAGATTATTGCCAACAAAGCAACGGCGCGTGACCTCATAGCCCTCGCCGCACAGATTGAGGAGAAAGGATTTGACGAGACTCAAGACGTGGATGAGTTGATGCAAGAGGCGGAGAGCGGTATCTTTGAGATCTCGCAGCGCTCGCAGAAACGTGATGTTACTCAGATAGATCCCGTCATCGAAGAGGCATTCGCACGTATGGAGAAAGCGGCAAAGAACACCGGTTCTATATCCGGTATCCCGTCCGGTTTCCATGCACTGGATAAAATTACATCCGGTTGGCAGACACCCGATTTGGTCATTATTGCCGCACGCCCTGCGATGGGTAAGACAGCCTTCGTGCTCTCCATGGCGAAGAACATAGCAATAGACCGGCAGATACCGGTGGCCATCTTCTCGCTGGAAATGAGTAATGTACAGCTCATCAACCGTCTTATTATGAACGTATGCGAGTTGGAGGGCGACCGTATCAAAACAGGTAAGATGAGCCAGGAGGAGACTCGACGACTCAATACGAAAATCAACGCCATGAAGGGCAAACCGCTCTATCTGGACGATACTCCTTCGCTATCTATCTTTGAGTTACGGTCCAAAGCGCGCAAGTTGGTGCGCGAGCACGGCGTACGCATGATCATCATCGATTATCTCCAGCTGATGAATGCTCAGGGCTCTTCCTTCGGTAGCCGCGAACAGGAGGTGTCTATCATCTCCCGCAGTTTGAAAGCGCTTGCCAAGGAGTTGGATATTCCCATTATCGCACTCTCGCAGTTGAACCGTGGCGTGGAAGCACGTCAGGGCGTGGAAGGCAAGACGCCGCAATTGAGTGACCTGCGTGAATCGGGCGCTATTGAGCAGGATGCCGACCTCGTATGCTTCATTCACCGACCGGAATACTACCACCTCTATAACGACGACAAAACAGGAAAGGACCTTCGCGGTCTCGCACAGATTATCGTAGCCAAGCACCGTAACGGCGCCACGGACAGTATATGGCTCCGTTTCCGCGGCAAATATGCCAAGTTCCAGAACGAAGACGAAGCCGTGGACCCGGATGAGCAGAACAGCGTGATGCCGATGGCAGATGAGACGAATAGTATCACTTTCCAATCCAGCATGAACGCAATGCCCGGGAACCCGGAAGATCGACCATTTTAAATCATAACAGAAATAATTAATCACACATAAAATAATGCAAAGAACAGTAATCATAGACGCTCTGAAACGCACCGACTTCGGTTCGCCAATCAATGTACGCGGATGGGTTCGCAGCCGTCGAGGCAACAAGAGTATCTCTTTCATTGCCCTCAATGACGGTTCGACTATCAAGAACATACAGATTGTGGTGGACCTTGAGAAGTTCGATGAAGAGCGTCTCAAACCCGTTACCACCGGTTCATGTATCTCGGCTACGGGTATCTTGGTGGAGAGCCAGGGAGCAGGACAGGCAGTGGAGATCCAACTGACGGAACTGGAAGTGTACGGCACTGCCGACCCGGAGAAATACCCGCTGCAGAAGAAAGGCCTGTCCATGGAGTTCTTGCGCACCATAGCGCACCTCCGTCCCCGTACGAACACCTTTGGTGCCGTCTTCCGTATCCGTCATAATATGGCAATGGCTATTCATACCTATTTCCACGAGCACGGTTATTTCTATTTCCATACACCGCTTATCACAGCCAGTGATTGCGAGGGTGCCGGCCAAATGTTCCAAGTGACGACCAAGAACCTGTATAACCTCAAGTTCGACGAAAACGGACAGATAGACTACTCCGATGATTTCTTCGGCAAACAGGCCGCGCTGACCGTTAGCGGACAGTTGGAGGGCGAACTTGGAGCCATGGCACTGGGTAAGATTTATACCTTCGGCCCTACTTTCCGCGCAGAGAACAGCAATACGCCCCGTCACTTGGCGGAGTTCTGGATGATTGAACCCGAAGTGGCGTTCATCCAAAAAGACGAACTGATGGACCTCGAAGAGGACTTCATCAAGTTCTGCGTGCGCTGGGCGCTTGACCATTGTATGGACGATCTGGAGTTCCTTAACCAGTTTGTGGACAAAGGCTTGATTGAACGATTGAAGTCGGTTGTTGATACCGAATTCGTTCGTTTGCCCTATACGGAGGGTATTCGCATCCTTCAGGAGGCGGTTAAGAACGGACATAAATTCGAGTTCCCATGCAACTGGGGGGATGATTTGGCTTCCGAACATGAGCGTTTCCTCGTAGAGGAACATTTCGGTAAACCGGTCATCATGACGGACTATCCCAAAGATATAAAAGCGTTCTACATGAAGATTAACGAGGACGGCAAGACCGTACAAGGCACCGATGTGCTTTTCCCGCAGATTGGCGAGATTATCGGTGGTAGTGTACGTGAAGAGAGCCTTGATCTGCTGAATGAGGAAATCGAGAGACGCCATATACCGATGAAAGATATGTGGTGGTATCTTGATACACGTCGTTTCGGTGCGGCTCCGCATGCAGGCTTCGGCTTAGGATTTGAGCGACTCATGCTCTTCGTAACCGGTATGCAGAATATACGTGACGTCATACCCTTCCCGAGAACCCCCAAAACAGCGGAGTTCTAAGGAAACTGAATATTGAACACAACAAATTACATCCATAAAAAACACTAACAAACAATCATTATGAGAAACAAACTCTTACTTCTGATGTTTGCGATGAGTATCGGCATAACAGCCTATGCGCAGACATCACTCAAGGGGCGTGTGATTGACGAAGCGACGCAGACTCCTGTCGTAGGCGCCAAAGTGACACTCGCCAACCAAAACATTTCCACGACGACTAACGCTGCCGGTGAGTTCTCCCTACTCTACCTGGAAGCAATGGACGAAGAGGTGATTATTGAGGCCGACGGGTATGTAGCCGGTCTCGAGTTAGTCAATCTGCAGGACAATCAGGAAAACCAGTTGGATGCTATCGCATTGCAGCAGGACATTGCTGAGCAAGCGCAAAGCGAGATCTTGCTGAACCTGACGGAAGAGGAGATGACGGACGATGAAGGTCGTTCACAGTCACAAGCTTCCGCATCTTCGGCTTCCACCGATGTCTTCAATGCCAGTACCTCTTTCGCATGGTCCACTGCTCGCTACCGCAAACGTGGTTATCAGTCGAACGAAGAGAACTATTACATTGAGGGACTGCATTTTAACTCACAGGAGCGCGGCCAGTTCAACTACTCCGCCATGGGTGGTTTGAATGACGCAAGCCGTTACAAAGAAGTGCTGAACCCCATGGAGGCGACGAACTTCACTTTCGGCGGCATCGGGCAGTCAACCAACTACCTCATGGGCGCTACACGCTATGCACAGGGATGGAAAGTAGGCGCAGCAGGAACGAACCGTAACTACAAATTGCGCTTCAATGCCACCTACTCCAGCGGCCTCATGCCGAGCGGATGGGCTGTTGCAGCGCAGATTGCGTACCGCTTCTCGCCTTACATCGACCAGAAAGGTATTATCGGCGAAGGTATCAAGTACTACTCTCTCGGCTATTTCCTCACGGCAGAGCGCGTTTGGGACAATGCACGTCTCAAACTCATCACCTTCGGTGCCCCGACTGAGCGCGGACAGAACGCAGCAGTGACACAGGAGGCGTATGATCTGACAGGAACGATTTATTATAACCCGTATTGGGGTTATCAGGCCGGAAAGGTACGTAACTCACGTATCGTGAAGTCATATGACCCGACTGTAATTGCCGCATATGAGTTCAAACTCGATGACGCACAGGCATTCAAAGTTGCTGCCGGCTACCATTATTCCTGGTACTCGAATTCAGCCATTAACTTCTTCAATGCCCCGGATCCCCGTCCGGATTACTACCGCAATATGCCCTCATACATGTGGGACGGTCAGATAGCGAACCCCAATTATGAGCCTTCCGCAATGCAGCTGTTCGACGAGAACGGGCAGCACTATCCTTGGGGTCTGTTCACCGGTCATGACATTAACGGTGTCAGTTACGGTGATGGCTTCATCGGACACGACGGAAACTTAGTTGGTCCGTCTATTGATGAAAAAGCGTATAACAACCTCGTGGATCTATGGAAGAACCGCGATAACAAAACGACGCAGATAGACTGGGATAACCTCTACGCGGCTAACTATGCGAACAATGCTATCGATCCGACCGGCTCGGCACGGTATATCGTAGAGCGC
>Ga0310696_10004594_pt1 | contig 16873 bp, 16 predicted proteins | sample AusTroGonzalo_MG_4_FD_203885 | JGI IMG/M metagenome (GOLD analysis project Ga0310696, IMG submission 203885) | Bovine rumen microbial communities from tropical cattle in Woodstock, Queensland, Australia - Gonzalo_02 (v2) (version 2) | ecosystem: Host-associated > Mammals > Digestive system >...
GTTCCTCCTTAAATTTTTTTATTTCGATTTTATTATACACTTTTAGCGAAAAATTGTCAAGGGATCGGAAAACAAAAAAGCATCGCACGTTAAAACAGCGCCCGACGGGAAACCGCCGGGCGCTTATCGATACTCCGTTTTCGCGAGTTTATTCTCCGAGATACTCTTCCAACACCGCGGTGAAATCCTCGTCGGAGATCAGTTCGTCGTATCCCGCGGTCGGGATCGCGACCGTTTCATCCGAAACCGAGATCGTACCTTCCTCGATCGTTGTTTCTCCGAAGTTCTCGTAGCGGGTGGTCAAAGAGATCCGGTACTCGAAAGCGTCCGCGTCAAGCACCGCTTCCATCTCGCCTTTTTTCGTCATCCCTTCTGCGGTCGTGTCGAACGTGGCTTTCATTTTGTCGCCGTCAACGTAAACCTTGACCCCGGGGTCTTCTTCCATTTTTTCCAGAGCGTCGAGCAGGTTCCAAACGGCGCTTCCCCAGTGGATCCCGCCCGCGGCGTTCGGGAAAACGTAGAGCGCGAAGTCGTCCACCTTCCCCTTGAAAGAATAGTCTTCCTTACCGGGAGCAGACGCCTGCATCTCGATGGGCGTGGTACCGTCCGAATCATTCTCTTCATACGCGGTCAAGGAGAGTACGCTTTCCCCGTTCTCGGTTTCGTATCGGATGATTATGGACTCGATCACTTTCGGGCTGTCGGGATCCGAGCAATCCACGGTCAGCGTCCGGGTAGTCATGGTTTTCTCCCCGGTTTCGTCCTCCTCCGTCGTGACCGTCCCGACTGTTTTCAAACTCTTCTTGCCGAGGACCTTTTCGAGCGCGTTCAGTTTGGTTACGTATTGATTCGTTTGTTTGGCTTTAATCTCCTCGTAACCTTCTTCCGTCGAGTCGCCCTCGGTACTGCAACCGACGAACACAAACGCAAAAACAAGGATGAACGCCAAAAGTAAGGAAAATCGTTTTTTCATCTGTTTTATCCTTTTTCGTATCGGAGGTTTCCTTATTTCAGCGCGAGGCGTTTTTCGAGATCGGCGATCAGTTCGCGGGACGCCGCCTCGGCGGTCGGACGATCCTTGGCGCTGACCGACAGGTAGATCTTGATCTTCGGTTCGGTACCCGACGGGCGGACGACGACCGAACGGTTGCCGGCGAGGTAGTATTTGAGGACGTCGGCTTTCGGCAGTCCGTCGATCCCGGTCGCGTAATCGAGCGCGTGCTCGACCTTGCAGCCCGCGACGTCGGAAAGCCCCGCGCGGAGCGTCGCCATGATCTTCTGCATTTTGGAGAACCCGGCGACCCCGGCGAACTCGTAGGAGTAGAGCGTGTTCAGGCAGGTGCCGTACTCGGCGTAGAGTTCGTTCAGTTTTTCGAGCAGACCGATCCCGCGGGTGCGGTAGTAGGCGAACATCTCGCAGATGAGGAACGCCGCGTCGACGGCGTCCTTGTCGCGGACGTAGGCGCCCGACAGGTAGCCGTAGGATTCCTCGAAGCCGAAGAGAAAACTGTCGGCGCGTCCCGCCTTCTCGAGCAGACCGATCTGCTCGCCGATATACTTGAAGCCGGTCAGGACGTTGACCGTTCTGATCCCGTAGTGCGCGGCGATCCGCTCCGCCATATCGATCGAGACGATCGTCTTGATCATCACGGGATCCTGCGGCATTTTGCCGTGGCGGGCGCGCTGGCTCGCGATATAATCGAGCAGGAGCATCCCCGTCTCGTTTCCGGTCAGGAGTTTCATCCCGTCGCCGTCGCGGACGGCGATCCCCACGCGGTCGGCGTCGGGGTCGGTCGCGAGGAGCAGATCGGCGTTGAGCCGGTCGGCGTACTCGAGCCCGAGGCGCAGCGCCTCGCGGATCTCGGGGTTCGGATAGGGGCAGGTCGGGAAGTTGCCGTCGGGCATCTCCTGTTCCTTGACGACGGTAACGTTGGTGAAGCCGCTCTCGCGGAGCACCCGCGTGACCGGTTTCCGCCCCGTGCCGTTCAGCGGCGTATAGACGATCGCGACGTCACGGTCGATCTCGTCGCCGAAGAGGACGCTCTGCCCCTTGACGGCGGCAAGGAAGGCGGCGACGCAATCCTCGCCGATATACTTGATCTTTCCCTCTTTGACAAGCGCGTCGAAATCGCCGTACGCGACGTCGCGGAAGACGTCGAGCCGCTCGATCTCGGAAAGAACCGCCTCCGCTCCCTCGGTCGTGATCTGGCAGCCGTCGGGACCGTAGACCTTGTAGCCGTTATACTTCGACGGGTTGTGCGACGCCGTGACGACGACGCCGGCGGAGCATCCGAAATAGCGGACGGCGAAAGAGAGCGCGGGGGTCGGCATCAGTTCGGGATAAAGATAGACGGTCAGTCCGTTCGCGGCGAAAACGCCCGAAGCGACCCGGCTGAAAACGTCGGATTTGATCCGGCTGTCGTAGGCGACGGCGACCTTCAGGCACGAGGGATAGGTCTTTTTAACGTAGTTGGCAAGCCCCTGCGACGCCTTCGCGACGGTGTAGACGTTCATCCGGTTGGTGCCCGCGCCGATCACGCCGCGAAGTCCTCCGGTTCCGAACTCGAGATCGCGGTAGAACGCCTCCTCGATCTCGGACTCGGTCATTTTCGAGAGTTCCTCCGAGAGATCCGGGGCGTTTGCTTTCCATTCTTCATACTTTGAAAGATACTCGTTCCGATCCATTTGAATCGACCTCACATTCGTTATTCTTTCGCGGCGTCGACCGAGGGATCCCCCGCTCCGGCGCCGGAGGGCGAGGGGGTTTTGCGGTTTTTGAAGAAAAAAAGCAGAAAAACGATCTTATCTTCTGTGATGATTCAAGAAGCGTTTCAAATCCTTCATCGCCTTCGTCAGCGTGTCGGGATCGGGAAGCATCACGATCCGGAACCGCAGATCCTCGTTCCAGTCGAAGCCGCTGCCGGGAATGACGAGGACGTTCGCCTCGTGCAGGAACTTCATCGCGAAGTCCTGCCCGTCCTTGAAAGTGAACTTATCCTTTTCCAGTCCCGGGAAGAGGTAGAACGCGGCGCGGCTGGGTTCGTAGAAAACGCCGTCGATCTGATCGAGTCCCTCCATCGTCGCGCGTCTCTGTTCGTAAAGGCGCCCGCCCGGCAGGATCATTTCGCGGGTGCTCTCGCTGTCGACGAGCGCGGCGGGGATGACGAGTTGGGTCAGGGCGTTGCCGCAGAGACGCATCGAGGCGAGTTTCATCACACCGTCCTTGACCTCGTCGAGTTCGCCCTTCGGTCCCGAAAAGACCATCCAGCCGCAGCGGAAGCCGCAGATGATGTGGCTCTTCGAGAGTCCGTTGAAGGTGACGCAGGGGACGTCGGGCGCGATCGCGCCGATCGATTCGTGGCGAAGTCCGTCCATCACAAGCCGGTCGTAGATCTCGTCCGCCAAAAGGACGAGATGGTTCTGGCGCGCGATATCGGCGATCGCGACGAGGGTGTCGTGCGAATAGACGGCGCCCGTCGGGTTGTTCGGGTTGATGATCAGGATCGCTTTGGTGTGCGGGGTGACCTTGTTTTTGATGTCGTCGATGTCGGGATTCCAATGATTGTTCGGGTCGCAGCGATAGAAGACCGGTTTGCCCCCGCAGAGGTAGGCGTTGTTGCTCCAGAGCGAGTAGCAGGGGGTCGGGAGAAGCAGTTCGTCGTTGGTGCCGATCAGCGAATTCATCAGCATCGACGCCGCCTCGCTGACGCCGTTGCAGATGAAGACGTCGTTGGGCATAATTCCCTGCAAGCCGCGCCCGATGTGGTAGGTGCAGATGACGCTTCGTGCCGTCGCCATTCCGCGCACGTCGCAGTAGGGTACCGCCTCGTCGATGTGCAGAGCGAGCGCCTGCCGCACCGAGTTCGGAAGCTGGAAGCCGAACCGTCCCGGGTTACCGGTGTTCAGTTTCAGGACGTTCGTTCCCTCGGATTCCATCCGGAGCGCCTCCTGATAGAGGGGACCGCGGATGTCGGAATGAACGTGTTCGAGTCTGTCGGAACATTGTACCATAGTATAACCTCGTTTGAAATATGTTAGTCGGTTTTGGAAAAGGCGACGGTTTTTTCGACTCAGACTTCCTCGCGGAAGGTGTCGGGGCGCGCGGGATCGAAGATCTCGTTGCAGGTCATCACGGTCACAAGATCCTCGGTATCGCTCAGGTTGACGATGCTGTGCGTCCAGCCGGGGATCATATGCACCGCCTCGATCTTGTCGCCCGAGACCTCGAACTCGATCGTTTCGTCGGTGTTGATATTGCGCTCGCGGATCAAAGCACGCCCGCGGACGACGATGAAGAGTTCCCACTTGCTGTTGTGCCAATGCTGCCCCTTCGTGATCCCGGGACGGCTGATATTGACGCTGACCTGCCCGCAGTCGGCGGTGTGGATCAGTTCGGTGAAGGATCCGCGGTCGTCTACGTTCATTTTCAGGGCGTATCTGACCTTTTCGGGCGGGAGGTAGGTCAGGTAGAGCGAATAGAGTTTCTTGGCGAAGGAGCCGTCCGGCATCTTCGGCATCAGGAGCGTTTTCGGCTGTTCGGCAAACGAGAGGAGCAGGTCGACGATCTCTCCGAGCGTGACCTTATGCGCCTTCGGTACGCAGCAATAGCGACCGCCCGGCGTGATCACCGTTTCGACCCCGTCGAACTCGCACCGCGTCTCCTTCCCCTCGAGCAGATCGAACATCCCCTCGACGAGATCGTCGATATAGAGCAGTTCGAGTTCGGTCGAGCGGTCGTTTACGGTATAGGGCTGATCGTTCGCGATCGCCCAGCAGAAGGTGCTGACCGCCGAATTGTACTTCGGGCGGCTGTGCCCCATCAGGTTCGGGAAACGGTAGACCGCGATCTTCGCGCCGGTCTCCCTGCCGTAGGCGAAAAGAAGTTCCTCCCCCGCCTGTTTGCTCCTGCCGTATTCGCTGTCCCCGAAGCGCCCGGAAAGGGTCGCCTGGATCGAGGAAGAGAGCATCACGGGGGCGGTATTGCCGTGGTGTTTCAGCGCGTCGAGCAGTTCCGACGTGAAGCCGAAGTTGCCGCGCATAAAATCGGCGGGATCGGTCGGACGGTTGACCCCCGCGAGATGGAAGACGAAGTCGCAATCGGTGGCGAACGCGTCGAGTTCCTCGCCCGTGTTGCCGAGGTCGTATTCGTAGATCTCGTCGATCTTCAGGTCCGGGCGGGTCCGGTTTTTGCCGTCGCGGAGCGTTTTCAGGTTGTTGACGAGCGCCGTGCCGACCATTCCTTTCGCGCCGGTCACCAGTATCTTCACAGGTCTTTCCTCCAAACCATACGGTCGACGATCCCGACGTAGGACTGAATGATCTTCACGACCTTGTCCGATACGTTCTCGTCGACGTAGTCGGGAACGGGGACGCCGTTGTCGCCGTTCTTCACCATCATAACGGCGAGATCGACGGCGCCGAGCAACCCCTTTTCGTCGATGCCGGAAAGGACGAAGCAACCCTTATCGAGCGCCTCGGGGCGCTCGGTCGAGGTGCGGATGCAGACGGCGGGAAACGGCTTTCCGACCGACGTGAAGAAGGAACTCTCCTCGGGGAGCGTCCCGCTGTCCGAGACGACGCAGAAGGCGTTCATCTGCAGGCAGTTGTAGTCGTGGAAGCCGAGCGGTTCGTGCCGGATGACGCGGGGATCGAGCGCAAAGCCCGTGGCGTCGAGTTTTTTCGCGCTTCTCGGGTGGCAGGAATAGAGGATCGGGAGATCGTACTTTTCCGCCATCCGGTTGATCGCCCCGAAGAGCGACGTAAAATTCTTATCGGTGTCGATATTCTCCTCCCGGTGCGCCGAAAGAAGGATATACTTCCCTTTTTTCAGCCCGAGACGGGCGTGGATATCCGAACGCTCGATCGCGGCGAGATTGGCGCGGAGGACCTCCGCCATCGGGGAGCCGGTCACGAAGGTACGCTCCTTCGGCAGCCCCGCCTCGGCGAGATAGCGGCGGGCGTGCTCGGAATAGGCGAGGTTGACGTCCGAAATGATATCGACGAGCCGGCGGTTGGTCTCCTCGGGAAGGCACTCGTCCTTGCAGCGGTTGCCCGCCTCCATATGGAAGATCGGGATATGCAGACGCTTCGCCCCGATGACCGACAGGCAGGAGTTGGTGTCGCCGAGAACGAGGACGGCGTCGGGCTTGATCTCCGCCATCAGGCGATAGCTTTTCGCGATGATGTTCCCCATCGTTTCGCCGAGATCGGCGCCGACGGCGTCGAGATAGACGTCGGGATCGGCAAGTCCGAGATCGCGGAAGAAAACGCCGTTCAGGTTATAGTCGTAGTTCTGCCCGGTATGGACGAGCAGGGTGTCGAAATACCGACGGCACTTCCCGATCACCGCCGCCAGCCGGATGATCTCCGGCCGCGTTCCGACGACGATGAGCAGACGGATGCGCCCGTCGTTTTTCCACTTCACGTTTTCAAACATTATTTACCCTCCTCCAGGCGTTCGCGGATATAGGACAGAGAGGCGATCTTCGCCTTCGTCTCCGCCAGAGTCAGCTGTTTGGTGTTGTTGCTGTTGAACTCGGAGAGGCGGCTTCTCGTCTCGTCTCCGTTTTTGAAATACTTATCGTAGTTCAGGTCGCGGTTGTCGGCGGGCACGCGGTAGAAGTTGCCCATATCGATCGCCTTCGCGCACTCTTCGTTGGTCAGGAGCGTTTCGTACATCTTCTCCCCGTGACGGATGCCGATTACCTTGATCTGCTCCTTGTCGCCGCCGAAGAGTTCGCAGACCGCCTCCGCCTGCGTTTTGATCGAGCAGGCGGGCGCCTTCTGGATCAGGAGGTCGCCGTTTTCGCCGTGCTCGAAGGCGAAGAGAACGAGGTCGACCGCCTCCTCGAGCGACATGATGAAGCGGGTCATCGACGGTTCGGTGACGGTGATCGGGTTGCCCGCGCGGATCTGATCGATCCAGAGCGGAATGACCGAGCCGCGGCTGCACATCACGTTTCCGTAGCGGGTGCAGCAGATCCGGGTCTTGCCCGACGTGCGGGAACGCGCGATCGCGACCTTCTCCTCGATCGCCTTCGTGATCCCCATCGCGTTGATGGGGTACGCCGCCTTATCGGTCGAAAGGCAGATGACCGATTCGACCCCCGCCTCGATCGCGGCGGTCAGGACGTTGTCGGTGCCGATGACGTTGGTCTGCACCGCCTCCATCGGAAAAAACTCGCAGGAAGGCACCTGTTTCAGCGCCGCCGCGTGGAAGATATAGTCGACCCCGCGCGTGGCGACGCGCAGCGACTCGAGATTGCGGACGTCGCCGATATAGAACTTGATCTTGCCCGCCGCTTCGGGGCACTTCACCTGATACTTGTGGCGCATATCGTCCTGCTTCTTCTCGTCGCGCGAGAAGACGCGGATCTCGCCGACGTCGGTCTCAAGGAAGCGGTCGAGCACGGCGTTGCCGAAAGAACCGGTCCCACCGGTGATCATCAGAGTTTTTCCTGCAAACTGCGACATAGTTTTTCTCCTCTTTTCAATACGTTTATCTCTCTCTGCCGTCAGAGGGGGTATTTTGTTTTATCGTGAACGCTGATATCGTTGCCGAGCTGGATCTCGATCATCTTCAGATCCTCGGTCGCGAGAACGGTATGCTTGACGCCCGACTTCATCGTCACGACGTCGCCCGTCCCGATCTTCCGGGCTTCCCCGTTGACCGTGACCTCGCCTCTCCCCGCGATCACGACCCAGATCTCGTCGCGGAAACGGTGAGAATGGTAGTTCATCGCGTGCCCCGCCTGCAGAGTGATCTTGACCGTCAGGCTGTCGCGCTCGACGTTGACGACCCGGTAACTTCCCCAGGATTTCTCGGCGAACATCACCTGCTGATCGATTTTGTCGACGATCGGTTTGATGTGGGAAGACTCGTTTTTATCCGAGACGAGGATCCCCTCGGGACTTGCCGAAATAACAACGTCGGAAAGCCCGCAGGCGACGATCGGAACGTCGAGTTCGTTGATGATATGGACGTTCTTCGTCTTGTGGAGGATGCCCTGCCCGACGACCTCGTCGTCGATCGATTCGGTCAGCGTGTTCCAGGTCCCGATATCTTTCCACTGTCCCTTGAAGCGGACGACCTTGACGTCGGTCTCGCGTTCGGCGACCGCGTAGTCGAAACTGATCTTGTTCAGCGTCTCGTACCGGGCGAACAGATCGGCGTAGTCGGTAAAGTCGATCAGACGGTGCGCGATCTCGGAGAGGTAGCGCAGACGGAAGGCGAAAACGCCGCCGTTCCAGAGCGCGCCGCGCGCGATGTATTTTTCCGCCGTCTCCTTATCGGGTTTCTCCTTGAAAGAGGAAACGCGGCTGACGTTTTCCTTGTCGCACGGAATGATGTACCCGTACTTTTCGGAGGGATAGGTCGGCTCGATCCCCATCAGGACGAGATTCGCCTCGTTTGTGTGGCGGTCGAGTTCGGCAAGGCACCGGAAATAGTCGGCGTCGACGAAGGGGTCGATCGGGCAGACCACGACCGACTCGTCGGGGGCGATTCCCTTTACGTCAAGAAGATACGCCGTCGAGAGAGCGATCGCCGGAAAGGTGTCGCGCCGACAGGGCTCGACCGAGATCCCGACGTCCTCTCCGATCTGGTTATGGATCGCCGAGACCTGCGACTTTGCCGTCGCGATCACGACGTTGGCGTTCGGATCGACCTCCCGGATCTGCCGATACATCCGCTGGAGCATCGACTCGTACTCTCCGTCCTCCCGGCGAAAGAACTTGACGAACTGTTTGCTGCGGATGTCGTTGGAGAGCGGCCAGAGCCGTTTCCCGGATCCGCCGGATAACAGAATGACGTTCATTGTACTTTCCTTCTTATTGATGCAACGATCTTTTCACGGATCGCGTTTTCGGTAAGACCGTAATAAGCGTCTTTTTCCTCTTTTGTCCCGTAATTGCGAATGACCTCGCGGGGAATGCCGACGCTCTCGAGCGAAACGCTCCGCCCCGCGAGAGCGGGCAGAAGGATCTGCGCCGTCGTGCCCTCGTAAAAAGGTTCGCAGACGATCAGTTTCCCGTTGCCGCTCGCCGCGAGCGCGTCGTAATCGAAGGGCTGCAGCGTCGCGTAATAGAGGATCGTTACGTCAAGATCCCGACAGGCGGAAAGCGTCTTATCGAGCGTCTCGGCGACGCAGACGACGGTGGCGGAGGTCCCCTCCTTCAGAACCGTCGCTTTACCGTACGAAACCGGTACGTCGGACGTGCAGGCGTGATCGGTCAGGCGGAAGTAACTCGGTCTGCCGTTTTCGGAACACGCCGCCCAGAGCGTTTCAAACTGTTTCGGCGTCGCGGGGGTCAAAATCTCCATCCCCGGAAGTTGGAAAAGGAGCGAAACGTCCTCGGGGCAGTAATGCGAATAACCGAGCGTCGAAAAATCGTAGGACGCGCCGGTCGTGATAAAGTTGCCGCCGAGTTTCTGATAAACGAAATCGAGTTTGAGTTGTTCGTAGGCGCGCTCAACGATGAACGGGGTGATCCCGTAGACCGTCGGCGTGATCCCCGCAAGCGAAAGACCCGCCGCGAGCCCGACCGTCCCCGGCTCGAAAATCCCGACGTTTTTCACCCGTTCGGGGTACTCCGAAAGAAGGTCGCGGAAGGGATAGACGCCGATATCGATCAGGATCAGCGCGGTGTTCGGATCGGAGCGGATCAGATCCCGGACACAGGATTGCATCATCTTTCTCAAAACGCATCCACCTCCCGCTTCAGTTCTTCAAGTTCGTCCCCGATCGGATAACGGTGAAACCACGAACGGTCCTCCGTGAGCGTTTTGCTCCCGTAGCCGCGCACCGTCTTCGCGATGATCGCGCGCGGACGGTCGCCGGTCTTTTTCAGCGCCGCCGCCAGTTCGTTTTCGGAGTGACCGTCGACCGTTTCGGTTTCAAAACCGAATGCCTCGAGTTTCGCCGCAAGGTCCCCGAAAGAGAGCATTCTTCCGATTGAGCCGTTGTCGTCGACGACGAGAGTCAGGTTGTCAAGTCCCTCGCTCGCGGCGAAAAGCGCCGCCTCCCACATCGTTCCCTCGTTCATCTCTCCGTCGCCGGCGAGGACGAAAACGCGTTCGCCCGTCTTCTTGATCTTCGCCGCCCAAGCGGCGCCGACCGCCATAGGGAACCCGTGTCCGAGGCTTCCCGCCGAGTTCTCGATCTGTCCCTCGAACTTGGTTTTGTCCGCCTGCATCGCGATCCGCGAGTCAAACGCGCAAAACCCCCCGAGTTCCGTCTTGGGGATCAGACCTTTCTCCGCCAGGACCGTCATCAGCGCCAGGTTCGACTGCCCTTTGCTCAGAAAGAACCGGTCGTGAGGGCGCGCGAGTTTTTCGGGCGTGAGGTCGAGGATCCCGTCGTAGATCGTCCAGAGGATCTCGACCGACGAGAAACAGCTCTGCAGGTTGCCGTCGCGCCCCGCAGCCGAGATCTCAAGCATTCTTTTCCGTATGGATTTGCATTTATCCGTCATTCTTGACCGTCTCCATTATTTTGTCGGCAATATCTCTTTTCAGCGTGTATTTGCTGTCCTCGGGGATCATGGAAAGGCAGCGGTCGAGCGCGATCGGGTCGGTGATCCCGTGACTGCCGAAATACCAGCCGTAGACCGAGTTGACCCGGTGGCGGGCGACGAGGAAATAGGGGAGCGTGTAGCCCCAGCCGTACTGTTCGTAGATGGGTTTCAGATCCTCTTCAAACGCACGGATCACGGGCAGGACGTCGTACTTTTCGCCCGCCGTTTCGTTAAGGCGTTCGAGAAGCAGTTCGGTCGGGACGTTCCCCGCCCCGCGTCCCATCCCGAAAACGCTGCAGTCCAGAAACAGTTCCCGGTCGGGCGCGCCCGAAAGAAACGCCTGCGCGTTGGCGAACGCCATCTGGATACTGTTGTGAGCGTGGAAGCCGAACGCGACCGACGGCGACAGACGGGAAAGGACGAAGTCGCGCATCCTCGTCACGTCGTCGGGGAGCATCGTGCTGAAAGAGTCGACCATATAGAACGCCGCCGGCTCGGTCTCGTTCACGTTCGCGATCAGGTCGGCAAGTTCCCCGTCGGAATACATGAAGGTCGCCATCGCCTGCAAAAAGACGCGGTAGCCCTTCTCTTTCAGTTCCTTGACCGTCGAAAACGCCTCGCGCCAGGTCTTCTTGAAGAAGGCGATGCGGACGCAGTCGGGGGTGTCGATCCCGCAGGGGGGGAAGACGAACGATCCCGCGTTCTCCTGCGTGAACATCACGAAATAACGGCAATCGGGCTTACGGTCGGCAAGGTAGGGCGCGATCTCCTCCACGCTGTTGAACTTGGTCTGTTTTCCGGGCGTCGCGCCGCCGCCGAGGATGCCGACCTCGATATGGCGGATCCCGGCGTCGTAAAGCCGATCCATCAAGCGCCGGGCGGTCGGAACGTCAAACTCCCAGTTGTTGACGTAGCCGCCGTCGCGCAGCGTGCAATCCAAAACGTTGATGCTCATTCGGTCGTGTTCCCCCCCAATACCTTCAAAACGTGTTCCCGCGTGATCCCGAAGCGGTCGAGCCAGTATTCGCGCGTGCCGTATTCGCCGGGATAACCGTCCGGAAATTCGATCCCGATCCGTTTGATCGGGCGGGTGATGCCGCGGTCGTTGAACGCCTCGAGCAAAAGCGTACCGATCCCGCCGCGCTTTTGGTGTTCCTCGACGGTCAGGATCTTATCGAACCCTTTGAGTTCCTCCGCGATCCCCCTCGGATCGGAAAGCCGGAACCAGTCGTAGAGCGCAACGCCGGCGGGAAGATCCGTTTCCGAGAGCAGTTTCACGGTGCAGCCGGTCGAAACGATCGCCGCTTTCTTTCCCGGTCGGATCTGTCGGTAGCCCGCCGCGTATTCGCGTTCGCCGAAAACGCCGAGCGGCTCGCCCGCCCATTTTCCGAACCGGAGGTAGGTCGGTTTGTCGCAGGTCGCCGTCTTTTTTGCAAAGAAGGTCGCCATTTCGGTATCGGAGACGCCGACGACGTCGAGCCCCGCGCAGGATGAGGCGAGCGAAATATCCTCGACCGTCAGGTGCGTCGTGCCGCATTCGGCGACGCTGAATCCGGTTCCGAGACCGACGAGGGTGACCGGAAGTCTCATAGCGCAGGCGCAGTTGCGGACCTGATCGAAAGCGCGGAGAAGCGGAAAAGGGTTTGCCGCGTAAACGATCGGTTTCGCGCCCGCCGCCGCCAGTCCGCAGGCGACGGATACGGCGTTCTGCTCGGCGATCCCGACCCCGATATAACGATCGGGATACCGAGCGCGGATCTCGTCGAAGGGAGGTCCCGCAAGATCGACCGAAACGATCATAAGACCGTCGTTTGCCGCCATCAGGCGCGCGATTTCGGAAAAGTATGCGTTTCTCGTCTGATTAACCGCCATACCGCGCCTCCGTCAGTTGTTCTTTCGCCCTTTCGGCGTCGGCGTCGACCGGGGCTTTCCCGTGCCAGAGCGGAACGTTTTCAAGAAAATCGACCCCGTGCCCCTTGATCGTATCCGCGATGATACAGAGCGGCTTTTGCCGCGGCGCGCCGACCCTTGCAAACGCCCCCCGGATCGCCCCGAGGTCGTGACCGTCGATCTCGACCGTCTCGAAGCGGAACGCTTCCATTTTTTCTTTTAAGGATTCGAGGGGGAGCAGGTTTTCGGTAAAGTCGGTGATGCAGAGCCGGTTGCGGTCGATCACGACGACGAGATTGTTCAGTTCCTTCGCTCCCGCGAAGAGAAACGCCTCCCAGACCGATCCCTCGTAGCATTCGCCGTCGCCGACGACGCAGAAGACGCGGTAATCCTTCTTTTTCGTTTTCGCGTAATACGCCTCGCCGCAGGCGAATCCGATCCCGATCCCGAGCGAGCCCCCCGCGAAATCGACCCCGGGGACCCCCGGTTTCGAGTGGATGCCGAGTTTGCTTCCGTTTGCGAGGAACTCCTCTTTCGGATCAAGGAACCCGAGATCCTGCAGGATCGGATAGGTGATGACGCTGGCGTGATTCTTGCTCATCACGAATCGGTCGCGATCCTCCCACGCCGGATTTTTCGGATCGAGCCGCATCACTTCGTAGTAAAGCACCGAGACGACCTCAGCGATCGAAAAAGCGGACGTGACGTGTCCGGCGCGCGCGCGCGAACACATCTCAAGCGCTCTTTTTTTGATCTCGGCAACCTTCTTTTCGTCGATCATCGGTTTCGGTCCCTTTCTTTCTCCCGCGCGTCAGGCGGGGTAGATGTCTTTCGTTCCGTCGTCCCGTTCGACGGGAATATCGTACAGGGCGACGAGAATGCAATCCTCGGGGAAAAACATACTGTGCGAGACGAAAGGCGGGATCTCGAAAAACGCCCCTTTCGCAAAGGTCTCGGTCTTGCTCTCTCCGTCTTTTGCGAAGGTGACCTCGACCGAACCGTCGGCGACGAAGAACGCCTCCCGGGAGATCCTATGATAGTGTCCCCCGCGGGTAACGCCCTTTTTCGACGAAAGAACGTTGATCTGCTCGTATCCGCCGTGCGTCAGCTGACTCAGTTTTCCCCGCTCGTCGGCGTGCTCGAAATCGGGCGTGAGTATCCGATAAAACGCCATCACTTATCCCTCTCCGAAACGACCTTCGCCTCGTCCGGCCAGACGATCCCGAAGCGTTCGTCGTTGTACTTATAGGTGAACTGTTTGTATTCCCCGTAGTAGGTCGACTGTTTGTAGGTATAGACGGCGTAGTCGCTCAGAACGTAATAGCCGTTCCCGTACATCGGGGGGATATACAGTTGGTATTTGTTTTCGTCCGAAAGGATGAAGGACTCCCACTTCCCGAAATCGGGCGAGGATTCGTCGCAGTTCAGGATGACGGCGTAGACCTTTCCCGCCGTGCACTGCACGAGTTTCGTGGTGCCGGGATCGCCGTGCATCCCTTTCAGCACGCCGCCGACCGAGCGCGAAACGTCGTCCTGCACGAAGGTAGCGGTCAGCCCCGCCGCCTTATATTCCTTTTCGTTATAGGTTTCGTAGAAATTGCCGCGCGCGTCCTCGTGTACCGAAGGCTTGACGAGATAAACGCCCTTCAAACTCGTTTTTTCGACCGTGATCATTTTCCCGAAAGTTCCTTTTCTCTTTTCGCCAGTTTCCGGTCGTGGTTCGCCATGATCTCGACCAGCGTGGCGTAAGGCGTTTTCTGGGGGTTCCAGCCGAGAACGGTCTTCGCCTTCGTGGGATCGCCCCAGAGGTTGTCGACGTCGGTCGGACGGAACCACTTCGGATTGACGGAGACGAGCATCTTTCCGGTCTTCGCGTCGTAGCCCTTCTCGTCGATCCCCTTGCCTTCCCAGCGCAGGGTGATCCCGTTGACGGCGAAGGCGCGTTCCGTAAAGTCGCGGACGGTGTGCTGTTCTCCCGACGCGATGACGAAATCGTCGGGCTTCTCCTGCTGGAGCATCAGCCACATACACTCGACGTAATCCTTGGCAAATCCCCAATCGCGCAGCGAATCCATATTGCCGAGTTCCAGATGGTCCTGCAGTCCTTCGGCGATCCGTCCCGCCGCCAGCGTGATCTTTCTGGTCACGAAGTTTTCTCCGCGGCGCGCGGATTCGTGGTTGAAGAGGATGCCGTTGACGGCGAACATCCCGTACGCCTCGCGGTATTCCTTCACGATCCAGAAGCCGTAGAGTTTGGCGACCGCATAGGGGCTGTAGGGGTGGAAGGGCGTCGTTTCGCGCTGCGGGACCTCCTCGACTTTGCCGTAAAGCTCGGAGGTAGACGCCTGATAGATCTTCGTCTTTTTCGCAAGCCCGAGGAACCGCACCGCCTCGAGGATGCGAAGCACGCCGAGCGCGTCGACGTCGCCCGAATACTCCGGAACGTCGAACGAGACCTGCACGTGGCTTTGCGCCGCGAGGTTGTAGATCTCGTCGGGTTCGACCGACCGGATGATCCGGATCAGCGAGGTCGAGTCGGTGAGATCCCCGTCGTGGAGCGTGACCTTATCGATCACCTTTTTCAGTCGGTCGGTATTGGGAAGAGAACTGCGGCGGACGATGCCGTGGACCTCGTATCCCTTCTCGACCAGGAACTCGGCAAGATACGATCCGTCCTGCCCCGTGATACCTGTAATCAGCGCTTTTTTCATTTTTCTTCTCCTTTATTATCGGTCGCTCCGGCGACCTCGTTGGGTTCCGGATCGATTGTTTCTTCGGTCGCTTCCTCAATTGCCGCGTCCGTCGTTTCCTCGGTTACCGAGCCGGTCGGTTCTTCGGTCGGCGGGAGGGGCTGTTCCCCCGCCGCGACGGCGACTTTCTTTTTCCTTCTGAACTTACCGGCAATGATCCCGAGCGCCGTACGGAAATACTTCATCAGCCGTTTGAAATACGGACTGCGGAAATAGATCAGAACGTTGATCGAAAGCGGGACGAAGAACCAGACGACCCCGCGAAGCAGATAGTACGGGAAATTGACCGGCATATCTTTCGTCAAGAACCAGCAGAGAACTCCCTCGCCCGCCGCGACGGCGAACAAAACGAGGTGTTTGAGGTAGTAGAGCCACATCGACCGGTGGAAATAGTTTTGCACGACGAAGCGGATACGTCCGTGCGCGATCGGCAGGAAGGCGACCAGCGTTCCGAGTTGGATGCCGGCGATCCCCCAGTATTGCGCCGCGACGATCGAAACCGCGATATTGAGGACCGCCGACGCGACCATCCACCACCGATCCTGCTTAAAGTCCCCGAAAACCGATCGGTAACGGTACACGATCTCCCACACGAGCCCGAGATAGATCGTGATCGTAAAGAGAACGACGAAAGAGTAGGACAAAAGGTAGTCCGACCCGAGCCAGAGTTGGATCGTCGGCTGATAGAAGACGAGAAAACCGAGCGAGATCTGCGAAGCGTAAAAGAAACTGAAAACGTCGAAAACCTTGAACTGTTCCCACAGACTCTCTTTGCTGCGGTCGCTGTAAACGATGTTGCCGAGCGTAGCCTGCACCGGCGTCATCAAGTGACGCACGAACAGTTTGACCACGCTGGAATGGATCGTGAAATAGTTTCCGTAAAGCCCGACGTAACGGATCCCGAGGATCGACGAGATCACGACGTTGTCGGTTCCGCTGTAGACCGCGTAGGCGATCCGGTGGACGATCATATTCTTGACGTCCTGGAAGAAGTTCTTCGTCTTCAGGTACGCCCGCGTGATCGGATTGCGCCGTTTTAAGAAGGGATAATCCCGGTTTGATTTCAGCGTGATGACGACGTTCTCGATCACGCCGGTCGAAAGGTTGATGATCAGGTAGACCAGATAGTTGCGGAAAATCGCGAGGAAGATCAGCTGCAGGATCTGGATCCCGATGCTGACGAAGAGATCGATCCTGACGCAGACGTACTCTTTCTGCGAGACGCGGTAAATGACGCGCCGGTAAGAGAGAAAATACGAAGCAATGATGCTGCCGAGCTGCAGGAAATAGATGACCGAGATATACCACCATTCGAGGGTCGAATCCTTGATGATATAAGGCAGCAGGAAATAGCAGGCGCCCCCGATCACGAGAACCGTTGCGGCAACGATGCGGTAAACGTATTTGTAGACCGTCATCAGCCGCCCGATCTCGTCCTCGTTCCGTTCGACGACCTCGCGATAGAGATGGAAGGTAATGACCTGTCCGAGTCCGAGTTCGGCGACCGAAAGAAGCGTAAAGACGTTTCCGAACAGCGATTGGTAGCCCAGATACTCGACGTCGAGGAACATCAGGAAAATCTTCCTGTTGACGAACACGAGCAGGAAGGATATGATCTGAGCAAAAACCGCTATGCCGCTGTTTTTCAGGGTTTTCGCGGTATTGGAACTGGAATCCATAAAACTGTAAAACCTCTGTCAGTTAAACTTTTCTTTGAC
>Ga0310696_10004596_pt1 | contig 16870 bp, 11 predicted proteins | sample AusTroGonzalo_MG_4_FD_203885 | JGI IMG/M metagenome (GOLD analysis project Ga0310696, IMG submission 203885) | Bovine rumen microbial communities from tropical cattle in Woodstock, Queensland, Australia - Gonzalo_02 (v2) (version 2) | ecosystem: Host-associated > Mammals > Digestive system >...
AAGGCTGGTGCCGTCGCGACCTTCGCGGACGTTCCCTTCCGCCGGAATGTCGGCGGCGGCGCGAGGATATCCTGCGTGGCTGTGGAGGCGGACGGCGTGAGCGAGGTAAACCTGATTGCCGGATCGCGTCTGCTGATCGACAACATCGGCATTGACTACGCAAAACCGGGATTCGTTCTCGTAGTCCGATGACACCGGAGAAATGCGCCGTCAAATTGACCGCCATGGTGCGGATATAGTATAATATACGGCAACGAGTTTGCAATAGGAAAGCATGCCTTGATATGAATAAGAAAGTTGCCGTTTCATGCCTTGCCGCCACATTGCTGGGGGCGGCGTCCGCTGCGGGGATCACGCTTCCTGTGTGCGAGGTCGCGGAGCGAGTGCAGAAGGAGGTCTCGACGTACCCTGGCCGCGTCGTGCCGATAGCGCAGGTTGACGTCACGCCGCAGGTGTCCGGCGAGATTCTCGAGGTGTGCTTCCGGAACGGCGCGGAGGTGAAGGAGGGCGATGTCCTCTACCGCCTCGACCGCGTCCGGTACGAGGCCGCCGTCAAGAACGCGGAGTCCAAGGTCGCCGAGTGCAAGGCGAAGGCGTCATACGCGGAGCATTCCTACTCGCGGTATCGCAGTCTCGCCGGCTCCAGGGGCGTCTCGCAGGACGAGATCGACAATTCGCTTGCGCTCCGCGACTCGTCTCGCGCGGCGTTCGCGGCGGCAGAGGCGGAGCTTGTCGCCGCCAGGGAAGACCTCAAGCACTGCACCGTGGTGGCCCCGATCTCGGGGCGCATCGGCTCCACCGCGAAGACCAAGGGCAACTACGTGAAGGCTGGAGGCGAAGCGCTCGTCTCGATAGTGCAGCTCGCACCGATCCGCGTCCGCTTCTCCGTCTCCAACCGCGAGATCCTCGACGTGTTCGGCGGCGACGTCGCATCCCGCAGGGACGCCGCCGAAGTCTCCGTCGCGCTCGCGAACGGCTCGGCCCTCGCCGAGCGCGGCGAGATAGAGTACGCCGAGAACGCGGCCGACGCCTACACGGACACGATGACGCTCTATTCGCTTTTCGAGAACGCCGCGCTCTCCCTCGTCCCGGGCGGCACGGTCGCTGTCACGCTCTCCGCGAAGGAGGGCGTGAAGCGCCCTGCCGTTCCTGCGTCCGCCGTCCTCCAGGACACGCAGGGGCCCTACGTCTGGGTCGTCGGGCAGGACGGGAAGGCGGAGCGCCGCACCGTTGCGCGCGGAGACCTCGACGACGGGTGGGTCTTCGTGGAGAAAGGGCTCGCGCCGGGCGAGCGCGTTGTCGCCGACGGGGCGCACAAGGTCAGGCGCGGGATGGCTGTGGAGGCCGCGAAGTGAGCGCGCCGGACGGACTCGAGGGCTATCCTAGCCTTTCCCGGGTGTTCCTGCGCCGCCCCGTGACGGCATGGGTGGCCGCGATCGTCGTCTCGCTTGTCGGCGCGTTCTCGCTTTTGCGGATGGCGGTTTCTGAGTATCCGCACATAACGCCGGTCACGATTACAGTGTCCGCGACGTACTCCGGCGCGAGCGTCGAGGCGCTCAACGGGTCGGTCGCGCAGGTGATGGAGGACCAGATCAACGGCGTCGACGACATCTGGTACTACAAGTCGAACTGCTCCAGCAAGGGGCTCTACAACTGCTACTGCACGTTCCGCCCCGGAGTGAACTCCGACATGGCGCTCGTCAACGTGCAGAACGCCGTGAAGCGCGCCGAGCCCAAGCTGCCGTCGGAAGTTCTGCAAAGCGGCATAACCGTGAAGAAGGCGCCCGAGGACCGCATGGTCATGTACATGTTCATGACCGACGGACGCGAGATGGACCTGATGGAGCTGTCCAACTTCGTGGAGAAGCAGGTCGCGGACGCGGTCTCGCGCATAGACGGCGTCGCGCAGGTCGAGACGGGCGGGCGCACGTACGCGATGCGCGTCTGGCTGGATCCGGTGAAGCTGGCCGGGCTCGGCGTCTCCGTCGACGAGCTAAAGGCCGCGATACAGTCCCAAAACGTCCAGGCGGCGGCGGGAACGGTCGGCGCCGAATACGCGAACAGGCACCTGACGTTCAAGATAAACGTCAAGGGGCGGCTCAAGACGAAGGAGGAGTTCGAGAACATAGTCGTCAGGACGAACCCCGCGACCGGGGCGCAGGTGCTCGTGAAGGACGTCGCGAGGGTCGAGCTCGGCTGCAGGGGCTACACCGTGCGTTCGCGCTTCAACGAGAGGCCGTCGGTGTCGCTCTCCGTCTACAAGGCGCCGGAGGCGAACGCCGTCTCGACGGCGGAGCGCGTGAAGGCCGAGGTGGAGAAGTGGATAGCGCGTATGCCGGCCGGCGTAGAGGGGGTGCTTGCCGACGACACGACGGCGTTCACCAGGGTGTTCCTGAAGGAGACGCTCTATACGCTTGTTGTCGCGCTTCTCCTCGTCGTCGCGATAACGTACCTCTTCCTCCAGGACTGGCGCGCGACGTTCGTCCCCGCCCTCGCGATACCGGTCTCCCTCCTCGGGTCGTTCGCGTTTCTTGCGCCCATCGGCTTCACCGTGAACGTCCTCACGATGTTCGGGCTCATCCTCGTCATCGGCTCGCTCGTGGACGATGCCATCGTTGTCGTCGAGAACACGCAGGCGCTGATGCGCCGCGAGGGGCTTTCGGCAAGGGAGGCCGCCGCGAAGTCGATGACGCAGATAACCGGGGCGGTGGTCGCGACGACGCTCGTGACGCTTGCATGCTACATGCCGCTTGCGTTCTACCCCGGAATGGCGGGAATGATGTACAGGCAGTTCGCCGTCACGATGTGCATCGCGCTCTGCCTCTCCACCTTTGTAGCGCTTGTCCTGTCGCCGGTGCTCTGCGCCTCCCTCCTGAGGCCCCCGCCCGACAGGCAGCCGCGCGCGTTCCTTCCGTTCAACTGGACGCTCGACCGCTGCCGCGCGGGGTACCTGCGAGTCGCGGGGCTCTTTGTCCGCAGGCTGTTCATATCGATCCCTCTTTTCGCGCTCGCCGCGATCGGGCTCTGGCTGTCCTCGAAGGCCGTTCCGACGGCGTTCCTGCCCGAGGAGGACCGCGGCTACATTACGCTGAACCTGAGGCTTTCCGAAGGACAGTCCCTCGAGCGCACCATCGAGCTGGTCGACGAGATACACGAGCGCACGGCGAACATCCCCGGCGTCGAGTCCGTCGCGTCCACCTGCGGCAAGAGCGGCATGTGGGGCTCCGGCGAGAACCTTGCGCAGGTGCTGTTCCGGCTCGTGCACTGGGACAGTCGCAAAGACCCCGGGCTTTCCTCGGACGCGCTTCAGGACCGCATAAAGGACGCGCTCTCCGACCTGTACCCGGCGGAGATGGTGTTCTCCCAGCCTGCGGCGATACGGGGGCTCGGCGGCGGAAACGGGGTCGGGTTCAACTTCTGCTCGGTCGACGGCATGGAACCCGAGGAGCTTCTGAATGCCGTCGACGGATTCCGCGACGAGCTCTTGAAAAGCCCGCTCGTCAAGTCGGCCGCGCACGGCTTCACCGCCGCTACGCCGCAGCTCGAGCTCAAGCTGGACAGGCGCAAGGCCGAGATGCTCGGCATTTCGCCGAAGACCGTTTTCTCCACGCTCCAGAACAAGCTCGCCTCCTACTACGTGAACGACTTCAACCTGAAGGGGGGGGTCTACGAGGTGAAGCTCCAGAACGACCCCGATGCGCGCGCTTCGGTGAAGGACGCGCTCGCAATACGCATCCCCGCGCCAAACGGGGAGTCGGTGCCGCTCTCGTCGCTCGGGACCATCGAGTACGTCGGCGGAACGCGCGAGACGATGGCGTACAACAAGATGATTGCCGCGTGGTTCTCCGTGGTGCCGAACAAGGGGGTCCCGTCGTCGGAGCTGATGAAGCTCGTCGAGTCGACGCCGCGCCCAAAGGGCTGTGCAATCGAGTGGGGGCCGGTGCAGCTTCAGGAGAAGGAGAACGAGGGCAAGCTGACGTGGCTCGTGGTCGCGGCGTTCGTCTTCGCGTACCTGTTCCTCTCGGCGCAGTACGAGAGCTGGGTCATCCCGCTGCCGGTGATGCTGTCGGTCCTTGTGGCGCTTCTCGGCGCGTTCGTCGGGCTTTGGCTGACCGGGACGTCCCTGTCCGTCTACGCGCAACTTGGGTGCGTGATGCTGATCGGCCTCTCAGCCAAGAACGCGATTCTGATGGTGGAGTTCTCGAAGCAGGAGCGCGAGGCCGGGGCCTCCGTGTCCGACGCCGCGATTCGCGGCGCGGACCTGCGCTACCGTGCGGTTATGATGACGGCGTGGAGCTTCATCATCGGAGTCCTCCCGCTCGTCTTCGCGCGCGGCGCAGGCGCGGGCGCGATGCGCGGCATCGGCATCTGCACGTGCTGCGGCATGCTCGCGGCGACACTGTTCGGAATCCTGTTCACGCCCGCCCTCTACGCCTTCTTCGAGCGGATCAGGGGACTCAAGGGCCGGAGCTTGTCTATACAGCAGCATTGATACAGTAGCCGACCCATTGGCACGTCCCGATACATCCACGACGCTTCTGCGCGACTTGGCGCAGGATTCCCAGCACGCCCGCTGGGCCGAGTTCGTCGCCCGCTACCGCCCGATGATGGAGGCGTTCATGCACGAGCGCTTCCCCTCCATCGAGGCCGACGACGTTATCCAGGAGACCCTGATAGATTTGATCAAGGTGTTCCCTGTCTATCACTATTCGCCGAGCGAGAAAGGGCACTTCCACAACTACCTCGGTCGTTTGCCAGGGCAATTGCGTGTTTACTGAACGCGGGTCGATTTGCTATAATGTCAAGCATGAAAAAGTCTACCATCCTCTCACTTGCGGCGGCCGGCATGACGACTGCCCTGTTCGCGGGCGAAGCACCAGCCCTGAAAAACTTCTACGACCGTAATGAAATCCGCCTCTACACGGAGCCCCTTGCGATAGAGGCCCTTCGCGACGGCAAGGTCGTAGTCCCCAAGACCGACATCGGCCTGCGCGTCGACGGCAAGTGCGTCGCCGAGGGTGCCAAGATGACGGGGTCCGAGTCCGCTGTCGTAAAGCAGAACGTCGAGACGCCCGTCTACAAGAAGTCGTCCGTCCGCCTCGACGGGCGCGAGATGACCGCCGACTTCGGCGATTTCGCCGTCAGCCTCTTCGCGTGCAAGGACGGCGTCGCGTACCGCTTCGCGCTGAAGAAGGCCGGGACGGTCGACTGCGAGAAGGCGGACGTCGTCGTGCCCAAGGCCGCTCGCTGCTGGTTCAACCGCACGTGGCGCGGCGCGCTCGGCTGCGAGGAGACGGTCCCCGAGTTTGCGGACGCGACCGCCCTCAAGACCGACGGCAGCAAGGCGTACTACCTTCCTTTCGTCTACTCCGCGGAAGGCAAGACCGTCGCGGTCGTGGACGCCGACGTGCACGACTATCCCGTCTGGAACTTCGGCGACATCGAGCAGACGGAGGCCGGCGCCAAGCTCAAGTCGCTCTTTGCCAGGTATCCCAAGACGACGGCCCATACCGCCAATGACGGTGGTTGGAGCAAGCGCAAGACGGTGCCGAAGGGCGGACGGTGGGTCTCCGTCCAGGAAAGCGAGGATTTCATCGCGAAGGCCGCTGCGCCGCGCACTCTTCCCTGGCGCGTCTTCATCCTCGCCGACTCGCCATCCGGGCTCTGCGAGGCCGACATCCTGTACGCGCTCGCGACGCCTGCCGCGAACGGCGAGGACTTCTCGTGGGTGAAGCCGGGCAAGGTCGCGTGGGACTGGTGGAACGCCTTCGACAACAAGGGCGACCCCCAGGGCTGCACGACGGAGACTTACGTTCGCTTCATAGACTTCGCAGCCAAGACCGGCGTCGAGTACGTCATCTTCGACGAGGGCTGGAGCGCCCAGCTCGACATCTGGAAGTACAGCCCGAAAGTCGACGTCCCGTATCTCATAGACTACGCCGGCAAGAAGGGTGTCGGCATCATCCTCTGGATGGCGTGGGCCCAGATCTTCGGCGAGGAGGAGAAGGTCGCCGAGCACTTCTCGAAGCTTGGCGCGAAGGGCTTCAAGGTCGACTTCGTGGACCGCGGAGACGCAGAGGTCTCTGTCTTCCTCGAGAAGTTCGCGGCCGCCTGCGCAAAGCACAAGATGCTCGTCGACTACCACGGCGCGTACCGCCCCGTCGGCCTCCAGCGCACCTACCCCAACGTCCTCAACTTCGAGGGCATCCACGGCCTCGAGAACATGAAGTGGGGCAAGAAGGACAAGGACATGTGCCTGAACGACGTCGCGTGCTTCTTCCTCCGCATGACGGCGGGTCCGATGGACTACACGCCCGGCGCGATGGACAACTACAGGGTCGGCGACTACAGGGGCAACGGCAAGGACCCGGGCTCGGTCGGCACGCGCTGCCACCAGATGGCTCTCATGGCGCTCTACGAGGCGCCGCTCCAGATGCTGAGCGACTCGCCCACGAAGTACGAGAAGAACATGGAGTGCTTCTCGTTCATGGCGAAGACGCCAGTCGTCTGGGATTCGACTGTGGGCCTTGGTGGCTGCCCGGAGTCTTTCGCGGCGGCCGCCCGCAAGGCGAACGACGGCTCGTGGTTTGCCGCCGGAATCACCAACAAGGAGGCGCGCGACTTCGCGTTCAAGACGGACTTCCTCGGCGAAGGCGAGTGGAAGGCCGAGGTGTTCCGCGATGCCGGCGACTCCGACGAGAACCCGACGAAGTACGTCCACGAGACGAAGACCGTAAAGGCCGGCGACGAGCTTTCCTTCCGCATGGCCTCCGGCGGCGGGTTCGTCGTGCGCTTCGCCAGGTAGCGGGAGACTTTCTGCCATGGCGGCAAGGCCAAGGGGATTCGTCCTCGTGAGCGGCGGGCTGGACAGCCAGCTCGCCGTCCGCGTTCTCGAGCGGGCGGGAGCGGAGGTGGAGTGCCTCTGCTTCTCCTCGCCGTTCTTTTCTCCGGCCGCGGCCAGGAAGGCGGCCGCTGCGCTTGGCGTCCCCCTGACGGTCGTCGACTTCACCGACGACTCGATCGCGCTCGTCAAGAACCCGCCGCACGGATTCGGCGGGGCCATGAACCCGTGCATAGACTGCCACGCGACGATGATACGCCGCGCCGGCGAACTCATGTCCGCACGCGGCTTCGACTTTGTCGCGACGGGCGAGGTGATGGGGCAGCGCCCCATGAGCCAGAACAGGCAGTCGCTCGGCGTCGTCGCGAGGAGTTCCGGACTCGAGGGGCGCCTGGTGCGTCCGCTCTCCGCGAAGCTCCTGGAGCCGACGATCCCGGAGCGCGAAGGACTCCTGGACCGCGAGAAGCTACTTGACATACAGGGCCGGAGCCGCGAAAGGCAGATCGCCCTCGCGAAGGAGCTGGGCATCGTCGAGTATCCCTCGCCCGCAGGCGGGTGCAAGCTTACGGAAGAGGGGTTCGGGAGGAAGCTCAAGGACCTGATGGACCACGAGGGTCTGGACGACAGGCGGCTCGTTGAGCTCCTTACGTGCGCGCGCAGGTTCCGGCTCCCCGGCGGCACGGGCGTGCTGCTCGGGCGCGACCGCGCGGAAAACGAGATGCTCAAGGGTGCGGCATTGCTCGGGGCCCTTGTCTCCCCGCTGAACTGCCCGGGTCCGACCGCGCTCCTTCCTGGAGGGCCGCGCGGCGACGACCTGTCGCTGGCGGCACGCCTGGTCGCGGCTTATTCCAAGTGCGACAAGCTCGCGGGCGACGTCGTGGTAAAGACGTCCGTCTCCGGCGAAGCCGCCGAAACCGCGGTGCCGCGTCCCTACGACCGGGCCCCGTTCAAGGAGTTCCAGATATGCTAGAGGCCCTGGCTTCGCATCTTGAGGGACTTGCCGCGATCGCGCCGACGTGGGGACTTGCCCTCGTCTTCGCGTTCATGGCGGTCGAGTCCAGCTTCATCCCGTTCCCGAGCGAGGTCGTGATGATTCCCGCCGGCTTCCTCGCGGCCCGCGGCGAGCTGGGGCTCTCCTCCCCAGGCGTGGCGCTCGCCGCGGCGATTGCGGTGGGCGTCGCAGGCTCTCTCGCGGGGGCCTACGCGAACTACTTCCTTTCGCTCTGGCTCGGGAAGCCCTTCCTGGAGAGGTTCGGCAAGTACTTCTTCGTGAAGAAGGAGCCGCTGGACCGGGCCTGCGAGGTGTTTAACCGCTACGGCGCCGCGACGACCTTCGTCTGCCGCCTCGTTCCCGTGATCCGCCAGCTCATCTCAATTCCGGCGGGAATCGCCAGGATGCCGCTCGGCTCGTTCACGCTGTTCACCGGACTCGGCGCGGGCGTGTGGACAGCTATCCTCGCATCCGTCGGCTACGCGCTCGGGCGCTCCGCGGCCGACATGACCTACCTGGAGCTCGTCGAGAAGGGCGCCGCTACCGCGAGGGCGCACCTTCCCGCCGTCATCGCCGCGGCCGTGCTGCTCGTCGCCGCGCATTTCGCAGTGTCGAAGCTCGTGATGAAGAGGCGCAGATGCTGCTGAAGGTCGAGCACTTGCGGGTGGCCTTCCGCATGGACGGCGTCACGTCGGTCCCCGTGAGGGACGTCTCGCTCGAGATTCCGGAGGGCGGGCGCGTCGCGCTCGTCGGCGAGTCCGGCTGCGGCAAGTCCCTCGCATCGCTCGCGATCGGCGGGCTCGTGGAGCGCGCCGAGGTGTCCGGGCGCATCGAGGGCAGCCCCAGGATGTCCTACATCTTCCAGAACCCGATGCAGTCCCTCGACCCCGTGATGCGCGTCGGCCGCCAGATAAGGGAGGCCGCCGAAGCGCGCCGGCTGGCGTGCGGGGACGGACGTGTGGCGGAGCTTCTCAAGTCCGTCGGCCTTCCGCCCGAAACAGCCGCCAAGTACCCGTGCCAGCTCTCCGGCGGACAGCAGCAGCGCGTCATGATCGCGACCGGGCTTGCAGCCGAGCCGGAGCTCCTCGTCGCCGACGAGCCGACGACGGCGCTTGACGTGACGACGCAGCAGGAGGTCCTGGACCTCATAGACCGCGTCGCCGCGAAGCGCGGCACGGCAGTCCTCTTCATCACGCACAACCTCGGGCTTGTGGCGAGGTATTCCGACTTCGTGAACGTCATGTACGCAGGCGAGATCGTCGAGTCCGGCAGGGTCCGCGACGTGCTGTCTTCGCCGCGGCATCCCTATACGCAGGGACTCCTTGCGGCGGTCCCGAGGCTGGACGCGCCCAAGGACGCCCCGCTGCAGGACATGCCGGGGACGGTTCCCCCTCCAACGGCATGGCCGTCCGGATGCGCGTTCCACCCGCGTTGTCCCAAGGCGCGCCCCTCCTGCTCGGCACAAGATTTTGTGTCCTGCCCCGAAATGGGGTAGGCGACAGGTTGTGTTTTCCCCGGTTCTTTCTATCAACATGGAGTGGCGCAGATGCCCGATTTCGGGCGCATCGCGTCAATCCCTTGTGTCCCCGGCCTTGCCGGGACCACTAGCGTGCGCCGTTTTCTGGGACGGACGATGTCGATTTTGCCCAATGAAATAAGGGTTCTCGCGCCTGTCAAGTCTTGCGCGGCCAATATTTATTGAACTTTTTTCATTTTCCCCCTTGTCAAACCCCGAAAATACTGGTATATTATGGGCATAATCACAGGGGGATGATCCCTTGCGAAAAAAGGATCAAGAAAAATGGCTAAGAAAGAACTCATTCCCACCACCAAGAGTGGTATCATGGCCGAGCTCGCCGAAGCTGCCGGCATCACCAAGAAGCAGGCCGTCGCCGTGTACGACAAGCTCGTCGACATCGCGATCAAGGGTGCCAAGCAGGAGGAGAAGGGCCTCACCCTCCCTGGCATTGGCAAGGTGAAGCTCGTTAAGCGTCCTGCGCGCATGGGGCGCAACCCCGCGACGGGCGAGCAGATCAAGATCAAGGCGAAGAAGGTCGTCAAGATCGTCGCCTGCAAGGCCCTCAAGGACGCGATCCTCGGCTAACCGGAGGCCGGGCAAGGCAAAACAGGGAACGCGGGCCCGACGGGTCCGCGTTCATGTTTTTCGGCGGGCGACTCCGGCGGCTTTTACGTTTCTGCGGCATTTGGTATAATAGGCGCCATGTTCGAGACGAGAGGATACATGCTGGACATAAGCAGGGACCGCGTCCCCACGATGCGGACCCTGCGCCTCGTCGTGGACATCCTCGCCAGGTACCGGTACACGCAGTTCCAGCTGTACACGGAGCACACGTTCGCCTACGAGGGGCACGAGGAGGTGTGGGAGGAGGCGGACCCGATGACGGCCGCCGAGGTGGCGAAGCTGCAGGCGTACTGCGAGATGCAGGACATCGAGCTCGTCCCGAACCAGAACTCCTTCGGGCACATGGAGCGGTGGCTCACGCACCCGAAGTACAATCCGCTCGCAAGGTTCCCGAAGGGCGGCGCGGTCACGCCGTGGGGTACGGTCAAGAAGTTTCCGACTACGCTGGACCCGCGAAACCCCGGCTCGATTGCGCTTGTCGAGGACCTGTTCGCGCAGCTGCTCCCCAATTTCAGGTCCGGCCTGGTCAACATCGGATGCGACGAGACCTTCGAGATAGAGGACCCCGAGGAGTACGTAGGCTTCCTGCTGAAGGTCGCGGACGTCGCGCGCAGGCACGGCAAGCGCCCCATGTTCTGGGGCGACATCGTCCTCAGGCACCCCGGGCTGATACCGCGCATCCCCAGGGACATGATCGCGCTGGACTGGGGATACGAGGGCAACCACCCGTTCGATCGCGAGGCGGCCGCGTTCAAGTCCGCCGGGCTCGACTTCTACGTCTGTCCCGGGACTTCCGCGTGGCGCTCGCTCGCGGGCAGGGTAGAGAACATGCGCGAGAACCTGGAGGCCGCGGAGAAGGCGGGGCGCGAGAACGGCGCCAAGGGGTACCTCCTGACGGACTGGGGCGACGAAGGTCACTGGCAGCCGCTCGCGGCGTCGCTCCCCGGGATGATCCTCGCCGGGAACTTTGCGTTCTCCGGCCCCAAGGCCGCCTCGATGGACCTCGAGAAGGAGCTTGACTCCGTGATGGACGCGCCGCTGGGCGGGCTCCTGCTGCGTCTCGGTACCCTCTACATGATGGGCGGCGCACTGAGGTCCAACTGCTCGGAACTCTTCAACATCCTGCTTAACAAGCACGGCTATTCGCGCCATCCGGGGCTTACCCAGTCCGTCCTGGACGAGATAAGCGGCGTCGCGTCTGGCGTGAGGATTGCGGCGGAGCGCTGGACGGACCGCTCCGACTGGGCGAAGGAAATCGTGTACATGGCGAACCTCGTGGACTGCGCGTGCCACCGCCGCGACGAAGGGCGCCTGCGGGCGCTTCGCGACGAGCACGGGCGCGTGTGGCGCATGCGCTCGCGCGAAGGGGGGCGCGTCGATTCGCTCGCCAGGCTTCCGCGATTCTAGGGCGGAGCGCACGCGGCGGCCTAGTCGAAGAAGTCGGCCACGCGTGCGAGGAGTTCGGAAAGGTCCGTCACCGTGTGGACGGACGCGGGGATCGACTTGCGGAACGTCGCGCCGTAGTTCTTCGTGACGATGCGGGGGTCCGTGACGACCACGACACCGCGGTCGCTCTTCGTCCGTATGAGCCGCCCGAAGCCCTGGCGGAATCGTATCGCCGCCTCGGGGAGCGCGTAGTCGCGGAAGGGGCTTCCGCCCTCGCGCTCTATCTTCTCGGACCGCGCCTCGACTATCGGGTCCCCGACCATCGCGAACGGGAGCCTCGCTATGACGACGCACGAAAGCGCCTCGCCCGCGACGTCCACGCCCTCCCAGAAGGACTGCGCGCCGAAGAGGACGGTGGGCGCGCCTGCCTCCTTGTGCGGCGCGCCAGACCTGAGCATCTGCGTCATGGACTCGCGCGAGAGCCCCTCGCCCTGGACGAGGATGTCCACGCCGGACCCGGAAAGCTCCTCGCGCACTTTGGCGGCGACGGCGTTCATCATGTCGTAGCTCGTGAAGAGGACGAGCGCCCTCCCTCGCGTCGCATTGAAGAGGTCCCTCAGCAGCGCCGCGAGGCATTCGCTGTAGCGGGAAGACTCTGACGAGGGGTCGGGCATGCAGTCCGGCGCGAGCACAAGCGACTGCCGCAGGTAGTCGAAGGGCGACGTCGCGGTGAGCGCGCGGAAGCGTCCCTCCCCCTGCCGGTCGCACATCTCGCATCCGAGCCGCCGCGCCATGTACCTGAAGTCGTTGCCGACGCGCAGCGTCGCCGACGACAGGACGACGGAGTCCTTCATGTCGTAGACGAGCTTCTTCAGGCTCTCCGCGACCGAGAGCGGCGCCGCGACGAGCCTCAGGTGCGTGCGCCGCCTCTCGGCCCGCACGCGCTCCGCCCAGTAGGCGTGAGTGTCCCTTTCGCCGCAAAGGACGAAGTTCGCCTCGTTCGCGAAGCCGACGACGGACTCCGCCATCGAGCCGAGCTGGCCCGCTATGTCGGCGCAGTAGTTGAACTCTCCGTCCGGCGCCGACGCCTCGAGCTCGTCGCGCATAGCGTGCAGCAGCTTGACGAGAAGGGCGAGCTCGTTCTCCAGGCGCGACTGCGCGGACATGAGCGCCTCTTCGCTCCACTCTTCCTTGCCGTATTCCCTGAAGAGCCCGCGGACGGAATACCTGCGCCGTCCCTCGGAGACCTTGTAGCGGACGACGTCAGCTCCGCCAACGGGCTTCATCAGCAGCTCGGCGACCTCGAACGCCGCGTCCGCCGCGTCGACTATGCGGACTATCGCGCCTGTCGCTTCCGTCAGCATCCTGCGCACGCGGTCCGCCGACGCGCTCCCCGAGAGGACGCCTTTCTGCAGCTGCCGCTCGAGCGCGGCGAAAATGCCGCCGCTGCGCTGGCGCTTGCCGCGCCCCCTGCGCATAAGGCGGTTGAGGATGCGCGTCAGCGCCGGCATCGAGAACTCGAGGCTGAAATGCTCCGTCGCGATGGACTCAAGGTTGTGCGCCTCGTCCAGCACGAGCCTGCCGTACGCGGGGAGGATCGCGCCCGTCGCGCTTGCCGCCTCGGCGAGGACGAGCGAGTGGTTCGCGACCACGAGGTGTGCCTCCGCCGCCAGCTTGCGGGCGCGGTAGACGAAGCAGCGCGAGTGGAAGGGGCAGCGCCTGCCGCCGCATTCCTCGCCGGGACATGTGAGGAGCGCGCGGGGAAGTCCGTCGTAGCCGTCCAGGTCTCCGTCGGGGGTCGACTTGAGCCACTCTATGAAGCGCGGCATCTCGTCCTGCTCCTCCTTCGACATCGTCCAGAAGCCGGGCGCGAAGAAGTCAGCCACCGCCCTCAGGCACAGGTAGTTGCCGCGCCCCTTGAGTAGCGCGACCTTGAACTTCTCCGCGTCACCGCCGAGGACGGACAGCGCCTTTGGTATGTCGGACCCGACCAGCTGGCTCTGGAGGTTGCGCGTCGCGGTGGAGACTACCACCGGCGTGTCGTTCCGCCAGGCCCAGAGGATGGACGGGATGAGGTATGCGAGCGACTTGCCGACGCCCGTCCCGGCCTCGATCATAAGGTGCTCGCGGGCGTTGAACGCGCGGCAGATCGACTTGAGCATGTCTATCTGCCCGGGGCGCTCCTCGTAGCCTGGCATGGAGCCGAGCGTCCCGCCGCGCATGAGGTGCATAGCGGCGGACTCCGTGTCGACGGGCGAGCAGTCCTCGTGGGACGGGAGGTGGCGCCTCTTGGCCGGTTCCTTCGTCTCGGGAAGGAACTCCGCCCACCTGGGGTCGTCGATGAACGCGGCTGGGCTACTTGTCTTCGCGCTCTCCATGTACGGCTATGTCCTCCACGCTGTCAAGAAACTCCCTGCATGCGTCTACAGGAGCCTTGCCGCCGATGACGCACACCGAGCGCGACGACGCGGCGCGGTCGAGCCCGTCCGCGAACCGCAGGAGCCCCGCACGCGTCGTGGACAGCATCTCGCGGCGCGTGCGCTGCAGGTCCTCGGGCGTCCTGCGCGAAAGGACGGTCGCAACCGCCTGCCCCATCTCGGCGGAGGGGGCGAGGTACGGCTCGGTCGACGCGACCGCGCTCACGACGTATTTCTCGAAGTCCGCGCCGGCGGCCTGGCGGAGCGCGTCGCCGGACCTGTCGTAGACGCCGACCGTCCTTGCGGGGTTCGGGTCGTTCCATGAGAGAAAACCGGCGAGGCCGGTGTTCGCACGCGTGAGGCTCCCGCCGTACGCGCCTCCGCGCACGCGCACCTCGGTCCAGAGGTAGTCGAGCGAAAGGAGCCGCGAGGCGACGAGCGCGGTGCCGTGCGCGGAAGGGACGAAGGACGCCTTGGCGACGGACGCTACGCCGCCACCGGCCGCGAATCCTTCGCGCCGCGCGGGCAGGAGCGGGGCCTTCGCCGAGCCGGGCGCCTTGCCGCGCGGGAACGCGGCGAGAAGCCCCATGGCCCACTCGCGGTCGGCGTTGTCGGAGACGAACAGCGCCTCCGCGCCGCCGGCGACTATGCGGCCCATGAGGTCCGCGAGCGCGGCGCACGTCCTTTCACCGTCCTTCCCGAAGGAGTCGTCGAGCTTCTGGATGCGCCTCATGGCGGAAAGCCCCGCCGTGTACTCGGCGAGCGCGCCGGCTTCGAGCACGGACGCGCTTGCGCGAGTCCGCGCGAAGCGCATCGCGCCATATCCGTCTGCGGACTGCTCCATGTAGGAGCGGCGCTGCGTCAGCGCGTCGCCGACCCTGGCCGTGTCCATGAACTTCGTGGTCTTGACCGTCTCCCCGACTATCTCTGAGATGGCGGCGGCGTTGGACTCGAGGGCCGCGGCCTTCACGAGCATGTAGGCGCGGGCCCTGCCGGGCGCCGCGGTTCCGGCGGTTTCGCCGAACACGGCGATGCCGGCCGAGAAGCGCCCGAGGCGGGAGTCTATGTCGTTCTTGAGCTCGGCGACGCCGCGCTTTCCCGTGTCGAGCTCGCCGTAGAGTTCGGCGGCGAAGGCGGCGTCGGCAAGCTCGTCCGGCGAGAGCCCCTCCAAGGGGAACGCCAGCGTCGCGTATACGATTCCCTTTGCCTGCGTCTTCGCGCGGCAGAGCTTCGCGCCGCCGGGGGCGTCCTCGAGCGTATATTCGGGGACGGGCCCTTTTTCCGGAATGTCTTCAATGCCCAGCTTGGGGAGCTTGTCCGCGTCTTCGGGGGAGTCCGGCGAATCCTGGAAGGACTTGAGGGACTTGAACTCCTCGCGCGCGCGGGCCAGGTCGGCGTCGGACCACGACGCCCTAGTCCTGGCGAGGGACGCCCTGTCGTCCGCGAGGCGTTTCTCCGCGAGCGAGGCGTCCGGCACGAGCGTAAGCGAGACGTGTGACGGGTTCTCCACCAGGGCCTCCCTCAGGAATCGCTCGAACCAGCCTTCCGCGACCTTCCTCCGGAGCGACTTGAACACGTCGTTCAGCTTGAAGGCCGCCGCGGGGTCGCCTCCGTAGAGCCACTGGCCTAGGAAGGCCGAGTGGTAGGCGAGTCCGCGAGGGTAGCTGCCGAAGTCCTTCTCCCTGTATTCGAACTCCTTCCGGGAGATGACTGCCTCCAGGCGCGCGCGGTCGAGTCCGGACGATGCCAGCGACTCGAGCGTCGAGCGCACGAGCGCGCGGATTTCGTCCGCCTTGCCGTCCGCGGCGTTTTCGATCGTCAGGATGGCGGCGGACTGCATCGAGCCGTCCTGGTAGAGCGTCACGTCGTCGCAGAAGCCCTGTTCCAGGAGCGCCTTCGTGAGCGGAGCCTCGTTGGACCCGGCCAATGCGTCGGCGAGGATTTCCATGGCGGCGACACGCTCTATCTCGGTCGCCTTTGCGACGAGGAACGCCTCGGCGAGGATGGTGCGGTCCTTCGCGTCCTGCCCTGGCGCGAGTGGGTAGGGAACGGTCCGTCCGGCGCGGCGCGGGGCCTGGAAGGGGACCTGGGGGACGCGCTCCCGCCTCGGGAAGGGTGCGAACGCGGCGTCAAGCTTCGCCAGCACCGCGGCGAAATCCACGCGTCCGTCGAGGAACACGTGTGCGTTGGACGGGTGGTAGTGGCGGCGGTAGAAGTCGCAGTAGCCCTCGTATGTCAGCTCCGGTATGTGGTCCGGGTCGCCGCCGGAGTTGAACCGATAGGCGGTGTCGGGGTAGAGGAGCCTGTCCAACTCCTCGCCGGCGATGGCGAGGGGCTTCGCGAGCGCGCCTTTCATCTCGCTGTAGACGACGCCGTTGCGACCGAGCTCGCTACCGTCCTCGGATAGCTCCCAGTGCCAGCCCTCCTGGCGGAAGGCGTTTGGAGACTTGACGCTGAGCGGATGGAGGACGGCGTCTAGGTAGACGTCTATGAGGTTTAGAAAGTCCTTCCTGTTTCGCGAAGAGACGGGGTACGCGGTGTGGTCCGACGCCGTGTACGCGTTCAGGAACGTCGCGAAGGAGCTCTTCAGCAGGTCGACGAACGGCTCCTTGACGGGGTATTTCTCCGAGCCGCAGAGGACCGAGTGCTCGATGATGTGCGCGACGCCCGTGTCGTCTGACGGAATCGTCCTGAAGGCTATCGCGAACGTCATGTTGTCGTCGTCGCGGTCAAGCCACGCGAGTTCGGCGCCGTTGGCCTCGTAGACCATCTGGACGAGGCGTCCCTCCACGTCCGGCAGCGACTCTACGGACCTGACGACGAAGCCGGAGATGCGATCGCCGACGTTGACGTCGGCCGCGCAGGCAGCGCAGGCGAGGCCTGCGGCGCCGCATACGGCAAGCTTGCCCATGTGCGCGCCCCTCCTACTTCATCCTGACGCGTTCGGCGAGGGCGGCGAGGCGGTCCATGTCGCCCTTGGCGCTCCTGAAGGAAAGCGGGTCGTCGCCGGCGCGGCGGGGCACGATGTGGACGTGGAGGTGCCTGACGGTCTGCCCGGCGGCCTCGCCGTTGTTCTGGACGATGTTGAACCC
>Ga0310696_10004598_pt1 | contig 16868 bp, 11 predicted proteins | sample AusTroGonzalo_MG_4_FD_203885 | JGI IMG/M metagenome (GOLD analysis project Ga0310696, IMG submission 203885) | Bovine rumen microbial communities from tropical cattle in Woodstock, Queensland, Australia - Gonzalo_02 (v2) (version 2) | ecosystem: Host-associated > Mammals > Digestive system >...
ACTCCTTATTTGTATTACAATAGGGATTTGAACACTAAGAGGGTAGAGCCGTAAAGAAAATGTTCCGGTGGAACATTTTTAGGCTCGATGCCCGAAGGAGCTATGCTCCGAGGGTGGATGGGTTTTCGCAGAAAAGCCATCATCCCTCACTCTACGCCAAAGCGAAAAGCCTGTCACAAAGTGATGGGCTTTTTGCTTTGTATTATTCATTTTTAAGTCTTCATTATTCAATTTTCAGTATAGAGTGACAGGCTTTTCTAAGTCTACTGTCATTCTGAACGCCGTATTTCTGTCATTCTGAACGAAGTGAAGAATCTTTATAAGATCCTTCGATTCCGCATGACACAAGTGCCTCGCTCCACTCAGGATGACACGATTTAAGGGGCTGCCGCAGTGTAGACGCGACAACCCCTTTGCTTAACTCTATTTATTATCACTGTGTTTTTGCGAATGCTACGAACTCATCTATGGAGTAAGTGTACTCTACACTAGCAGGAGCGCCGGAGAATATGATAAATTCGCTCAGACCGTATTTGGTGCCGTTATTCGCCCAGTCGTAGGTGTAGCCGAGCCTCGTCCATGGATAAGCGCTCTCATAATACGACCAAGTGACATTTGAGTCGAACCATGCCTTGTACATCGTGTCGAACTCCTCATTGCCGGTCGGCTGATAGGTGAGTTCCATCTCTGCCGTGGGATCGGTCACAAATGCAGGACGATACAGCAGGCTCGCGTCTACCCACACGGCAGTCAATGTTGTATAGCCTTTTGAAGTAGGCATGCCCAGCAGCTGATGGAGCCTCTCTGACCAGTCTGTTACGCCTTCGCTGTTAGTTTTTATCCACTGATAGGCTTCCTCGGCAGATACGCACCATACGTTGCCCCACTTAAGTTCAATATCCTCGCCGGCAGGGTAGCTGTCGGGATATTTGTGCATGAACAATACCAAAACTCTGTCGCCGTCCCAGATCACTCTGTCGTCATCTTTGCTGATATTGACCAGCGGCATGATATCGCCCTCATCTGCGTCCATCGCGTCTCGCACAGCTCTCGCGTATAGCTCGTCGTTATCGGGATCATCTTTGTCCAGAGGAGAGGGAAGAGCCGCAAGCCAACGCTGTATGGCGGTAGCGTCGAGTATCGTGATCTCGCCGTCGCCGTCGATATCGGCTGCAGTCTTGTCGAAGTTTTCGTTAGGAAGCAGAGCTAAGTATCGCTGTATGGCGGTGGCGTCGACTATCGTGATCTCACCGTCGCCGTCAGCGTCGCCGATGATCTCTGCCGCGCTAGTGGGGATGATCGCCGTCAAAAGCATCAGGATGAGCATAGCCAGCGCTAATGACAAGGATCTCTTGATCATGTTGTACACTCCTTATATGATAATATGTCCACTAACGGATCGGGGAATTGATGTATGATTCTATACTGCTATTTTGCCGCTAATCTGTCCTTGAGCTGATTTATCGCCCTTTGGCTCATTCCGGCTGTGAGCAGATACTTTTCAGCTCCGGCGGATAGATCGGCTGATTTTACATCCGCTGCTTTATCACCTGCGACTATCTGAACCATGGGTGCCAGCACATCGCTGACGATGGTATTATACTTATCGGGATCGCTCTGAGCGGTGACGCCGCAATAGTTATCGTATGTTATCATGAAGTCTGCTTCGATCTCTTCATATGTCGCGCCCACAAGAGCTTCAAGCAGCATACATACGAAGCCTGTCCTTTCATCTCCGTCGGTGCAGTGTACCAGATAAGGTCCCTCGCTGCGGCTCATCACGGTGAGTCCCTGTGCCAACTTGAGCTTGACCTGATCGGATCCGTAATCGTTGTTCAGAGATAGCTCGGATATCATACCGGCGTCAAACAGGCTCTTATAGTAAGGGGAGTTGAAGTCGGATGAGGCGATATAGTCATTTACATGCTTACTCTTATCTGACAGATTGAGTATATAGGTCACGCTTGCTTTTGACATCAGCGTATCCGCATATGCAGAGCGTTTATACCCCGTATTGCACGGTGAGGCTGATCTATATAGAGTGTTCGGCTTGATACAGCTCACACTGACTGATCGGAAGTTGGCGTAAGCTTCGTCAGTGGAATATTTCTTGCGGTCGTCCGTAAAGTTGAGTTCGCGAGCTTCTTGGGTCGCAAGGTAAGTGCCGTGAGAGACCAGGGTGATCTTAGCGGTCATGTTCTCGTTCAGCTCGGCGGTATACCACAGGTCGTCGCCGATGTTTACGGCGGCTTTGATATATTCGTTGTCAGGATATGCTATCAGCAGAGGCTCGCCTGACTTTACATAGTAGCCGTTGTAGTAGGGGAGGCCCTCGAGCTTGTAGCCGTTGGAAAATTCGACATCGACACTGTCGCCGTACTTGAATCCCAGCTCGTTGAACTCATCAATGGTTAGCTTGATATATACGCCGCCGGATTCGGTGTCGTGGATTATGCCGTATCTGTCTTTATCGTCTCCGCTCGTGCCGCAGGCGGACAGGGTGAGCGACGTACAGACTATACACAGCGCGAGCATTATATACAGCGTTCTTCTGATGACCGTTTTCATATATTGCCTCCATAGTGGTTGTTGACACTAATAATCTAACACAATAAGCCTGCGATTGCAATACAATGTTAAAAGGAGCCGATCAATTTCTCGGTCGGCTCCTGTGATGTATATGGTTTATTCGGTGAACAGGGGAGTGGAATAGTATCTGTCACCGCTGTCGGGCAGCAGAGCTACGATGGTCTTGCCCTTGTTCTCGGGTCTCTTGGCGAGCTCGATCGCCGCGCTGAGCGACGCGCCGGAGGAGATACCTACTGAGATGCCTTCCTTCTTAGCGAGGAGCTTAGCGGTCTCGAACGCCGTCTCGTTAGCTACGGTGATGATCTCGTCATATACGGCTGTGTTCAGCACATCCGGTACAAAGCCTGCGCCGATGCCCTGGATCTTGTGCGGACCTGCAGTTCCTTTGGACAGTACAGGAGAGGTCTCGGGCTCTACAGCCACGATCTTTATTTCGGGATTCTGCTCTTTGAGATATTCGCCGGTGCCTGTGACGGTTCCGCCGGTGCCTACTCCTGCCACGAAGATATCTACTTCGCCGTCGGTATCCTTCCAGATTTCGGGACCTGTGGTGGCCTTATGTATCGCCGGGTTAGCCGGGTTGACGAACTGGCCGGGGATGAAGCTGTTGTCGATCTCGTCGGCGAGTTCCTCAGCCTTGGCGATAGCGCCCTTCATACCTTTTGTACCGTCGGTGAGCACCAGCTCAGCGCCGTATGCCTTGAGGATGTTCCTGCGCTCCACGCTCATCGTCTCGGGCATGGTGAGGATGATCCTGTATCCCTTGGCTGCCGCGATAGCCGCAAGACCGATACCTGTGTTGCCTGAGGTGGGTTCGATGATGGTGGTGTCGCTGTTGATCAGACCTTTAGCCTCGGCGTCTTCGATCATCGCCTTAGCTATCCTGTCCTTTACGCTGCCGGCGGGGTTGAAGTACTCGAGCTTTGCGATGACCTTCGCTTCAAGTCCGAGTTCGCTCTCGATATTTGTTACCTCTACCAGAGGTGTGTTGCCTATGAGTCCGAGTGTTCCTTTATAAATATTAGCCATGATGATCCTCCTGGTTGTTTATTATTTGACCGCGTTGAACGCGTTATCGAGATCGGCGATGATATCGTCGATGTGTTCTGTTCCTATAGAAAGCCTGATGGTGTTCTCAAAGATTCCGGTAGAGCTGAGCTCCTCAGGCGAGAGCTGAGAGTGTGTGGTCGAAGCCGGGTGGATGACCAGGCTCTTTACGTCGGCTACATTAGCCAGCAGAGAGAATATGCTGAGGTTGTCGATGAACTTCCATGCCTCTTCTCTGCCGCCTTTGATCTCAAAGGTGAAGATAGACGCGCCGCCGTTGGGGAAGTACTTTTTGTACAGTTCGTGATCCGGATGGGTCTCGATGGACGGATGGTTAACGCGCTCGACCAGCGGATGGTTCTTAAGATACTCGACTACCTTAGCGGTGTTTTCAGCATGACGTTCCAACCTGAGCGAGAGGGTCTCTACGCCCTGCAGCAGCAGAAAGGCGTTGAACGGAGAGATAGCCGCGCCGGTATCGCGCAGCAGGATCGCGCGGATATATGTGACAAAAGCGGCCGGACCTACAACGTCATAGAATGATACGCCGTGGTAGCTGGGATTGGGAGCGGCTATATTCGGATACTTTCCGCTTGCGCTCCAGTCGAACTTGCCGGACTCTACGATGATGCCGCCCAGGGTGGTTCCGTGACCGCCGATGAACTTGGTGGCAGAGTGTACTACTATGTCGGCTCCGTGCTCGATAGGACGGATGAGATAAGGCGTGCCGAAGGTGTTGTCTACTACGACCGGCAGCCCGTGGCGATGGGCGATCTCAGCTACAGCGTCGATATCCGGGATATCGCTGTTCGGGTTGCCCAGAGTCTCGAGATATATCGCTCTGGTGTTGCCTTTTATCGCTCCCTCAAGCTCATCGAGATCGTGAGCGTCTACGAATGTGGTCTCGATACCGTACTGAGGCAGGGTGTGTGACAGCAGGTTGTAGCTGCCGCCGTAGATGGTCTTTTGGGCTACTATATGTCCGCCGTCAGCGGCAAGAGCCTCGATGGTGTAGGTGATGGCTGCCGCGCCCGACGCGAGCGCCAGAGCCGCGCTGCCGCCTTCAAGAGCGGCGATCCTCTTCTCCAGGACGTCCTGAGTCGAGTTTGTCAGTCTGCCGTAGATATTACCTGCGTCGGCTAGGCCAAAGCGATCGGCGGCGTGCTGTGAGTTGCGGAATACATATGATGTGGTCTGGTAGATCGGCACCGCTCTCGCGTCGGTAGTGGGATCGGCCTGTTCCTGACCTATGTGTAATTGCTTTGTTTCAAATCTATAGTTGTTGCTCATTTTATTTTATCCTTTCAGTTATTATAATATGATTATGCTCAAAAAACAAGCCCGAGGCCTAAGCTCCCGGGCAAAATGGCAAACAAAACGCGCTCAATAACATCGCATCGTACATCGGAGCGCAGACGAGCAGTCGAACGCTCCGGCCATTCCACATGCCCGGGAGTACAGCATTCGACAACACATTGCTCCGCTAAACTTACGAGTTACATAAGCAAACATTTCGGTTCTCCTTTCATTTATTGTCTTGATGACAATCGCATTATAACATCATTTGCCTACTATGTCAATAGGTTTATTAAATATTTTTTGAGTTATAATCCTCCAGCGCAGACCTGATGGCTTCTTCTGCCAATACCGAACAGTGCATTTTGTAGTCCGGCAGCCCGTCCAGAGCCTCCGCTACGGCTTTGTTGGTGAGCGCCATAGCGTCCTCAACACGCTGCCCTTTGATCAACTCGGTCGCCATAGAGCTCGAGGCTATCGCGCTCGCGCAGCCGAAGGTCTCGAACTTTACGTCGGTGATGATGCCGTCGTCGATCTTTAGATACATCTTCATTATATCGCCGCACTTTGCGTTGCCGACTTCACCTACTCCGTCGGCGTTCTCAATCACGCCTACGTTCCTGGGCTTCAAAAAATGATCCATTACCTTTTCACTATATAGTGCCATAGTTTATCCTCCTGTTACAGAATATATTCGCGCTTGCCTTCGGTGAGGTCGCGCCATATGGGTGAGAATCCTCTGAGATACTCTACCACCTGTTTGACTGATGCTATTATATAGTCGGCTTCTTCCATAGTGATGTCATCGTCTACGCTCAGCCTGAGCGAGCCGTGCGCCACATCGTGTACTCTGCCGATAGCCAGCAGTACGTGACTCGGATCCAGCGAACCTGAGGTACAGGCGCTGCCCGATGAAGCCGATATGCCCTTTTGATCCAGCAGGATAAGGATGGATTCCCCCTCGATGCCCTCAAAGCAGAAGTTGACGTTGCCTGCCAGACGCTGTTTTGCGTCGCCGTTGAGTGCGCTGTGAGGTATCTCTGAAAGACCTTTGATCAGATGATCTCTGACAATGGACATATGAGCGTTGCTGAGCTCCATGTTTGCAACAGCTTCTTTCAGAGCCGCAGTCATTGCTGTTATTCCGGGCAGGTTCTCGGTGCCGGCGCGCTTCCCACGCTCCTGAGCTCCGCCCTCGATAAGATTGCTGAGTGCTATGCCCTTTTTGACATACAGGAATCCGACTCCCTTGGGACCGCGGAACTTATGAGCCGACGCCGACAGCATATCGATGTTCTGAGCCTTTACGTCTATCGGCAGATGGCCGACAGCCTGCACGGCGTCGGTGTGGAAGATCGCTCCGCGCTCTCTGCATATCGCGCCTATCTTCTCTATGGGCTGGATGGTACCTATCTCATTATTGGCTGTCATCACGGTCACCAGGCAGGTATCCTCGCGTATCGCCTGCGCTACCTGCTCGGGGTCGATTATGCCGCTCTCGCCGACCGGCAGCAGAGTGACTTCATAACCGTTCTTAGACAGCTTGTTCAGCGTATGGAGAATAGCGTGGTGCTCGATAGCGGTGGAGATAATATGCATCTTACCTTTGCGCTTGCCTATCGCGGCGGCTGACAGCAGAGCCTGGTTGTCCGACTCGCTGCCGCCGGAGGTGAAATATATCTCACGCGGCTCGGCGTTTATCACAGCGGCTATCTCGGCGCGCGCCTCTTCCAACTTTTCTTTAGCCTTTTGACCTATTGTATACAGGCTCGACGGATTGCCGTAATACTCCCTCATACACTCCGTCATAGCTAATATCGCCGCGTCGCTCATACGGGTGGTGGCGGCGTTATCTGCATATATCAACATTTTTTCAACTCCTCTCAAGTCGTGTATACATTATAATCCTATTTACCTATCATGTCAATAGGTAAATTAACTATTGATTTACCTATTCACCTTGTGTTATAATAGGCGATAGAGGTGATATATGTGATTTCAACAAAAGGACGCTACGCGCTGAGAGTCATGATAGATATAGCTCGACAGAACAGCGAGGGTTATATTCCGCTCAAGGATATCGCCGAACGTCAGGGTATATCCAAAAAGTATCTTGAGATCATCACTAAGGAGCTGGTCAAATCCAAGCTGCTGATAGGTATGAGCGGCAAGGGCGGCGGATATAAGCTCTCCCGTAAGCCGGAAGAATACAACGTTGGCGAGATTTTGGATGTCACCGAAAGCTCGCTGGCAGTGGTCGCGTGTTTGGAGAACGGAGCCGAGGTGTGCCCACGTGCCGCCGACTGCGATACACTGCCGATGTGGTCCGAGCTGAACGACCTGATACAGAACTATCTGCACTCAAAGAAGCTGTCGGATCTGATGTAATAATGATAAACACAACAAATGATCCAAATACTATTTCAGCGGTAAAAGGTGACATCACTAAGGATCACGGAGTTCAGGCGATAGTTAATGCCGCAAACACCGGCCTGCTGGGCGGAGGAGGCGTTGACGGAGCGATACACAGAGCCGCCGGACCTGAGCTGTTGGCGGAGTGCAGAACGCTCAACGGATGCAGGACAGGACAGGCTAAGATCACCGGGGCATACCGTCTGCCGTGCGAGTATGTCATCCACACTCCCGGGCCGATCTGGCGCGGAGGCTGTTCACACGAGCGAGAACTGCTGGAATCATGCTATCGCTCATGTCTGTCGCTCGCTGTGGAGCACGGTGTCCGTAGTATAGCTTTTCCGTCGATCTCGACCGGAGTCTATCGCTTTCCGCTTGAAGAAGCAGCCAAGATAGCCGTGCGAACAGCAGGGCAGTTCATCTCGGATCATCCCGGAAAGCTGGACACCGTCATGTGGGTGCTGTATGACAACAGGACCTTTGAGGTGTATGATAATCTGATAAAAAAGACGTAAAAAATGCGCTCTCGATCCCGTCAGGGAAGAGAGCGCGTTTTATGTTGTTATAGTGTAACAAGTTATCCCAGAGATGCTTTGATGAACGCCGAGAACAGCGGATGGGGCTTGTTGGGACGCGACTTGAATTCAGGATGATACTGTACGCCGACATAGAAGGGGCGTTCACTGAGCTCGACTGTCTCTACCAGCCTGCCGTCGGGAGACATGCCCGACAGGGTCAGGCCGGCTTTTTGCAGCTGTTCACGGTAGTCGTTGTTGAACTCATAGCGGTGGCGGTGACGTTCGCTGATCACCAAAGGATCATTTCCTGTTTGTGGGATTGCCGCGGTCGCAGACTCCCTCGCAATGTCCGCGTTATTGGAATAAGCCTTGTACATCGTTGTACCCTCCTGCACGATGCAGGGATACGCACCCAGACGCAGTGTGCCGCCCTTATCGATCTCGTCGTTCTGACCGGGCATGAAGTCGATCACCTTGGGCACGTTCTGTGCGAACTCGCCAGAGTTGGCGTCTTTGATACCGGATACATTGCGCGCGTATTCGATAACGGCTATCTGCATTCCCAGACAGATGCCGAAGTACGGCAGATCGTTCTCACGCGCGTATTTTGCCGCGAGGATCATGCCCTCGATGCCGCGCTGACCGAAGCCGCCCGGCACGATTATACCGTCGATGCCGTTGAGGATCTTATCTACATTATCCTCTGTGATCTGCTCCGAGTCTATCCAACTTATATCTACCGAAGCGCCCTGATAGTAGCCGGCGTGGCGCAGAGCCTCTGCCACGCTGAGATACGCGTCATGCAGCTCGACATATTTGCCCACCAGACCTATCCTTACAGTGCGCTCACGAGTCTTGATACGCTCGACCATATGCTCCCAGTCAGCCAGATCGGGCTTATGGGATTTCAGGTTCAGCTCACGGCAGACGATATCGGAGATATGCGCCTTTTCGAGCATCAGCGGTGCCTCATACAGCACCGGCAGGGTGAGATTCTCGATCACGCAGTCCGGCCATACGTTGCAGAAGCCGGCGATCTTGTCAAATATGCCCTTGTCGGTTATTGGTTCATCGGTGCGAAGGATGATGATGTCGGGCGATACTCCCAGTCCCTGCAGTTCCTTTACGGAATGCTGGGTGGGCTTGGATTTGTGTTCGCCGGACGCTTTCAGATAAGGCACCAGTGTTACGTGTATATACAGGCGATTTTCAGCGCCGACCTCGTGTCCTACCTGACGGATAGCCTCGATGAACGGCTGGCTCTCGATATCGCCTATGGTGCCGCCGATCTCGGTGATGACTACGTCCGCGTCGGTCTTTTTGCCAACGCTGTATATGAATCGCTTGATCTCATCTGTGATATGAGGGATCACCTGCACCGTCTTGCCAAGATATTCGCCGTGACGTTCTTTGTTGAGGACATTGGCGTATACCTTACCGGTAGTCAGGTTGCTGTATTTGTTCAGGTCTTCATCGATGAAGCGCTCATAGTGACCCAGGTCGAGATCGGTCTCGGCTCCGTCCTCGGTGACATATACCTCGCCGTGCTGATACGGGCTCATGGTTCCCGGATCGACGTTGATATACGGATCGAGCTTTTGCGCCGCTACCTTCAGACCACGGGCCTTCAGCAGTCTGCCGAGCGACGCGGCTGTGATGCCTTTGCCCAGTCCCGACACAACTCCTCCTGTTACAAAAATATACTTTGTCATAATGATCCCTCCTTATAGATTTGTATATCCCATCAGGCTCTCGTCGACCTCGGCGGCGACGTCTCTGCCCTCACGTATCGCCCATACCACCAGCGACTGTCCGCGGCGCATATCTCCTGCCGCGAATACTCTGTCGACCGATGTGCGATGTGTGCCGTAAGATGTCAGCACGTTTGTCCTGCCGTCCAGCTCTACGCCGAAAGCCTCTGTTACATAGCTCTCGCTGCCCAGGAATCCTGCGGCTATCAGCAGTAAGTCGACGTCTACCGTATACTCGCTGCCCTCGATAGGAACCATCCTGAGCCTGCCTGTCGCCTCATCCTTCTCTGCGTTCAGCTTGACCAGTACCGCCTGCTTGAGCTTTCCGTTTTCATCGCTGATCAGCTTTTGGACGGTCGTCTGATATATGCGCGGATCGCTGCCGTATACGGCGGCAGCCTCTTCCTGGCCGTAGTCGGTCTTGCACACGCGCGGCCATTCCGGCCACGGATTGTTCTCGGCTCGCTCATCGGGGAGTTTGGGCATCATCTCGAGCTGTATCACGCTCTTTGCACCGTGGCGCACACAGGTGCCTACGCAGTCGTTGCCGGTGTCTCCGCCGCCGATGATGATGACGTTTTTGTCCTTAGCCGAGATGTAGATGCCGTCTTTAAGACCGTTATCGAGCAGCGCTTTTGTTGTGGACCTCAAGAAATCCACAGCGAAATATACTCCCTCTGTTTCTCTGCCGTCTACCTTGATATCGCGCGGATTAGACGCGCCGCAGCATAGGATGACTCTGTCGTACTTCTTGATCAGTTCATCAGCGGTGATGTCCTTGCCGACGTTCACGCCGGTTTTGAACTCGACGCCCTCGGCGCGCATGACATCCAGCTTGCGCTCGATAAAACGCTTTTCGAGCTTCATGTTAGGTATGCCGTACATCAGCAGACCTCCCGGTCTGTCCGAACGCTCGTATACCGTCACGCTATGACCGCGGCGGTTGAGCATATCCGCGGCTGCGAGTCCGGAGGGCCCTGATCCTACTATAGCGATGGTCTTGCCTGTACGGGTCTTGGGCGGCTGAGGATCGGCCCAGCCCTCTGCGTAGGCGGTCTCGATGATGCTGTATTCGTTGGCCCTGACGGTGACAGGGTCACCGTTAGCTCCGCAGGTGCAGGCTTTTTCACACAGAGCAGGACACACGCGCGAGGTGAACTCGGGAAAGCTGTTGGTCATCTTTAGTCTTTTGTACGCCTGCTTCCACGCTCTCATACTGACGAGGTTGTTCCACTCGGGGATCAGATTATTGAGCGGACAGCCTGATACCATACCGCCTAAAACCATACCCGACTGACAGAACGGTACTCCGCAGTGCATACATCTCTCGCCCTGATGTTTACGGTCTTTTTCAGAGAGAGGCTCGTGGAACTCATTGAAATTTTTGATTCGATTCTCCACAGAATACGCAGGGTTATCCTGACGCTCGTATTCCATAAAACCATTTGGATTTCCCATACTTCTCTCCTCCTTATCTGGAATGAATCAGCCTGTAGAAGGCTTCTATCTTTGCGCTGTCTTCATCCATTCCGCTGCGCTTGCCCTCTGCTATGGCTTCGGTGATCAGCCTGTAATCGTGAGGGATTATCTTCTTGAACTTTGGCAGATACTCGTCGAACCTGCTCAGGATCATTTTGCCTTTTTCGGAGCCGGTTGCCTCGACATGCTCGCCGATCAGCGCTCTCAGCTCGTCGATATCCTTTTGATCGCTGAGCTCGGAGCATTCTACCAGCTCTTTGTTCAGCCTTCTGTACAACTGATGGTTTTCATCCAGCACATACGCTACTCCTCCGGACATACCTGCGGCGAAGTTCTTTCCGGTGCTGCCCAGAATGACCACCTTGCCGCCGGTCATATACTCGCAGCCATGTTCGCCGACTCCCTCGACTACCGCCGAGGCTCCTGAGTTGCGCACGCAGAAGCGTTCGCCTGCTATGCCGTTTATGAACGCCTTGCCTGAGGTCGCACCGTACAGTGCGACATTCCCTATGATGATGTTCTCATCGGCTTTGAATCTAGATCCTGCAGGAGGATATACTATCAGCTTGCCTCCCGACAGACCCTTGCCGAAATAGTCGTTTGAGTCACCTTTAAGCTCCAGAGTCAGTCCGCTCGGTATGAACGCGCCGAAGCTCTGGCCGCCGGAACCGTTGCAGATAATCTTGTATGTATCTTCCTTAAGGTCCTCACCGAACTTCTTGGTTATCTCGGAGCCAAAGGCTGTACCCAGCGATCGGTCGGTGTTGTGTATATCTATCTCGATAGTCGCGGACTTTGAGTCATAGAACGCCTTTTTGAACTTTTTGATTATTATCTTTTCATCAAGAGTATCCGCCAGCTTAAAGTCATATAAGTCTTTATCATCATATCTTATCGGGACATAATCCAACCTGTTGTCGATGATGGCCGACACATCTATCTGCTTCTCACGCTCGGTCAGGTCGTCGCGCTTTTTGAGCAGATCGCTTCTGCCGATGAGCTCGTCCAGTGTGCGCACGCCAAGACGCGACATATATTCGCGCAGCTCCTGAGCGATGAACAGCATGAAGTTGACTACATACTCGGGCTTGCCCATAAAGCGTTTTCTGAGCTCAGGGTTCTGAGTAGCTACGCCGAAGGGACAGGTGTCGAGGTTGCACACGCGCATCATAGCGCATCCCAGAGTTACCAGCGGAGCAGTTGCAAATCCGTATTCCTCCGCGCCCAGGATAGCGGCGATCGCGACGTCGCGGCCTGTCATCAGCTTTCCGTCGGTCTCGATAACGACCTTGTTCCTTAGGCCGTTGAGCATCAGCGTGCGGTGAGCTTCTGCAAGGCCGAGCTCCCACGGCAGTCCGGCGTTGTATATTGAGCTCCTGGGAGCCGCTCCGGTGCCGCCGTCATAGCCAGAGATCAGGATGACCTGCGCGCCGGCTTTTGCTACGCCTGCGGCGACCGTACCCACACCTGCTTCTGAAACCAGCTTGACGGAAATGCGAGCCTTTTTGTTGGCGTTTTTAAGATCATATATCAGCTGAGCCAGATCCTCGATAGAGTAGATATCATGGTGGGGAGGAGGTGAGATCAGCGACACGCCCGGGGTGGAGTGACGGGTCTTTGCGATCCACGGATACACCTTGTTGCCCGGCAGATGACCGCCCTCACCGGGCTTTGCTCCCTGAGCCATTTTTATCTGTATCTCATCGGCTGAGTTGAGGTAGGTCGAAGTCACGCCGAATCGTCCTGAAGCGACCTGCTTGATAGCCGAACAGCGGTTATTCTCCGTGCCCTTGGTCTGCAGACGTTCGGGACTCTCGCCGCCTTCGCCTGAGTTCGACTTGCCGCCCAGTCGGTTCATTGCCAGAGCCAGAGCCTCGTGAGCCTCCTGTGAGATCGAGCCGTATGACATCGCGCCTGTCTTAAAGCGCTTTACGATGCTCTCTACGCTCTCTACCTCATCGATCGGGATCGGTGTTTCGGCATAGTTGAAGTCGAACAGTCCGCGTATGCTGACCGGCTTCATCTCGGAGTCGAGCATACGGGAATACGCCTTGAATTGTTTATAATCGTTATTTCTCGTAGCGGCTTGCAGGGCATGGATAGTCTGCGGATTATAGAGATGTTCCTCCTTGCCGCTGCGGATCTTATGACTGCCGCGAGACTCCAGCTCGTCGTCCACGGTCAAACCCAGCGGATCGAACGCCGCGGAATGCAGACGGTCTACGTTCTTCTCGATATCTTCCAGAGTGATGCCGCCGATTCGGCTGACAGTACCGGTGAAGTACTCGTCGATCAACTTATCGCTGAGACCTATTGCCTCAAAGTTCTTGGAGCCCAGATACGACTGCAGTGTGGATATGCCCATCTTGGACGCTATCTTGACGATACCGTGCAGAACGGCATTGTTATAATCCTCGATAGCGGCATAGTAGTCCTTATCCAGCAGATCGTCATGGATCAGCTCGTGGATGGTCTCGAGAGCAAGATAAGGATTGATCGCGCTGGCGCCGTATGCCAGCAGTGTAGCGAAGTGGTGAACCTCTCTGGGCTCTCCGCTCTCCAGCACGATGGACAGAGCAGTCCTGCGATGGGTGGCTACCAGATGCTGATGCAGTGCCGATACAGCCAGCAGCGACGGGATAGCCAGATGGTTTTCGTCTACGCCTCTGTCCGTGAGGATCAGGATGTTAGTGCCTGCCGCGCACGCCTTGTCAGCCTCCATATACAGCCGCTTGACGGCTTTTGAGAGCTTTGTGTTCTTATAATACAGTATCGGGATCTCAGCAGCCTTGAATCCCGGGATGTTCATCCTCTTTAGCTTTAGCATTCCGGTTGAGGTCAGTATCGGGTTGACTACCTTGATGACCTTGCAGTTATCGGCTTTTTCTTCCAGCAGGTTGCCGTCCTTGCCGATATATATTGTGGTAGAGGTCACTATCTCTTCACGTATAGCGTCGATAGGAGGATTTGTGACCTGAGCGAAATTCTGCTTGAAATAATCGAACAGCGGCAGCGGCTGATAGGACAGGACAGCCAGAGGCTTGTCGGTGCCCATAGCGGCGATCGGCTCAGCGCCGTTCTGCGCCATCGGCAGGATGGATGTCATAACATCCTCGTATGAATAGCCAAACGCCTTCTGGAGCTTGCGCTTCTGCTCTCGCGGATGCTCCTCGACCTTTGCGTTAGGTACCTTAAGATATTTCAGGCGGATCAGATTAGCGTCCAGCCACTCGCCGTAGGGGCTGGCTGAGGCGTAATGCTGCTTGATTTCTTCATCATCCATCAGCTTTCCGGCGACGGTATCGACCAGCAGCATCTTACCTGGATGCAGACGCTCTTTTTTGATTATCTTTTCGGGTGAGATCGGCAGAGCGCCGACCTCAGAGCTGAGGATAAGTGTATCATCATCGGTGATATAATAGCGCGAGGGGCGCAGACCGTTGCGGTCGAGCACCGCCCCCATGACATCGCCGTCCGAGAACAGGATAGATGCAGGACCGTCCCAAGGCTCCATCATAGTTGCGTAGTATTGATAAAAGTCGCGTTCCTGCTGTGAAATAGAGTCGTTGTTGTCCCACGGCTCGGGGATGGTGATCATCACCGCCAAAGGCAGATCCATACCGCTCATAACGAGGAACTCGAGCGTGTTATCAAGACGAGCGGAGTCGGAGCCCTCGGGATTGACCACAGGCAGCACCTTGTCCATATCTCCCATCAGATACTGCGACGCCATGTTCTCTTCACGGGCTAACATCTTATCGCTGTTGCCGCGGATGGTGTTGATCTCGCCGTTATGCACGATCATGCGGTTGGGGTGCGCCTTCTGCCAGCTCGGGAAGGTGTTGGTCGAGAAGCGAGAATGCACAAGCGCGATCGCAGACTCATAATCGGGATCCTCAAGATCCGCATAGAACCTTCTGAGATCGCCTACAAGGAACATTCCCTTATATACGATGGTACGGGACGACAGCGAAGCAACATAGGTATCTTCGTTGCTCTGTTCAAACGAACGCCTGACCACATACAGCTTGCGGTCAAAGTCGATACCCCTCTTGATATCCTGAGGACGGTTGATGAAGCACTGTTGTATATTCGGCATACACTCGCGAGCCTTGCTGCCCAGAACATCGGGAGAGCAAGGAACCTCGCGCCAGCCGATAACGGTCACGCCCTCTTTCTCCGCGATTATCTCGAACATCTTCTTAGCCTGATTGCGCCTGAGTTCGTTCTGAGGGAAGAAGAACATACCTACGGCATAATCTCTTTTAGACGCTATGGGGATGTTCAGCGACTTTGCGGCTTTTCTGAAGAACCGATCGGATATCTGCAGCAGGATGCCTACGCCGTCACCGGTCTTGCCCTCCGCGTCTTTTCCGGCTCGGTGCTCAAGCGTTTCTACTATAGTCAGAGCGTTATCGACGGTAGCGTGCGACTGTACGCCCTTGATATTGACCACCGCGCCTATACCGCAGTTATCGTGTTCGAATTCATCCCGATAGAGCAGGTTCTTTTTAAACTGATCCGCATCTTGTCGGGCTGTTGTATTCATAATCATACTATCCTTCCTTTATACCAGTGTTGATAGATATCTATGCAAAAAATACAGGCTGTCTCACCCGGTCGGTGAGACAGCCGTAAGTCAGAGTGATTGCAACTTAGCTAATAGCTGCTCGCGAGAAAGGTTCGCGTTTCTTGAAATCCCGTCATTGGGAATCACACGGAGGATCTTGCCGTTGTAAGTGGCGACGAGGACGGAGGAATTTTGTCCGTCTATGTCGATAAAGGTTTCGGTGTACTGTTCGTCGAGGGGTACTTGCTTTGTGAGGCTAGACCTCTCTGTCAGCGCGCCGGTGGGACAGAGCTGAACGCACAGTCCGCAGTTGTTGCACTTTGTCTGATCGAGCGGCAGCGCGAACGCAGGGGAGGGCTCGGTCTTGAAGCCTCGGCCCATCAGCCCTAAGGCGTGGATGTCCATGACCTCTCGGCAGGAGCGTACACACAGTCCGCACAGTATGCACTTCGCTGTGTTGCGCTCGATGAAAGCGTTCTCGTCGCGCGTGTACTTCTGCGGCATCTTACCCTTGAATCGGTCGGGATCGATGTCATAGCGCTGGGCTACATTCAGCAGCTTGCACTTGTAATACTCACGGCATCCGCACTCAAGGCATCGGTCGGCTTCAGCCTTTGCTTCTTCTTCGGTAAATCCTAAGCTCACTTCATCAAAGCTCTTGTTCCTGACCTCGGGATCGAGGACTTTGGGAGTCTTTCTGGGTTCCTTTATACGGTCAGAATAATCTATCGTCGCTTCATCACGCTTGCTTATGTAAGGAATACGTGTATCTAAGCTCTGACCGTTCAGATAAGCGTCTACAGCCTTAGCACATCTGTCAGCTTCTCCTATGGCCTCTATCGCTATGCTCGCTCCTCTGTTGGTAGCGTCGCCTATCGCGAATACTCCGTCAATAGATGTGGTGAAGAAGTCCGGGTCGGCCTCGATGTTGCCGCGGTCGTTGAGCTTGAGTTCATCCACATCGCTCTGTACAAGCTTTTGTCCAATAGCTAAGATAACACTGTCGAGCGGTATCTCTTCGGTCTTGCCCTCTACAGGTACAGGTCTGCGTCTGCCGGACGCGTCAGGTTCGCCGAGCTCCATTATCTGTAATGTGACTGACTTCAGCTTGCCGTCCTCTCCGTTGAATGAGATCGGGTTGGTGAGGAACTTGTAGATAACGCCCTCTTCTTCAGCCTCGTCTATCTCCAGCTTATCCGCAGGCAT
>Ga0310696_10004600_pt1 | contig 16863 bp, 21 predicted proteins | sample AusTroGonzalo_MG_4_FD_203885 | JGI IMG/M metagenome (GOLD analysis project Ga0310696, IMG submission 203885) | Bovine rumen microbial communities from tropical cattle in Woodstock, Queensland, Australia - Gonzalo_02 (v2) (version 2) | ecosystem: Host-associated > Mammals > Digestive system >...
AGCTCGCAAAGGAGCGGTTCGCCGCTTGCGAGAAGGAGCTGGCGAACACGCTTTGCAGCAAGTACGGGCTAAACTCCGTTGCCGAGCAGCAGAAGCTTCTGGACGCTGCGCACGCCGAGCACAAGAGACTTGAAGCGCGTAACAAGAAGCTTGCCTCCGACCTTGAATCCGCAATGCGCCGCATAGCGGCGCTTTCCCAGGAGACCGACAGGCTGAAGGACGCGATGGCCGCCGTGTCTGAAGACGAGACGGCGTCCGCCGCTGATCCAGAGATAAAGACGGCGAAGAACCTCCTTGACGACGACGATGGCGCTGACGCCGAGGCGTCCAAGGCTCTCGACGATGAAAAGAAGAAGGCGAAGGCGCTTCTTGAAGGGGATGACGACGAGCCGGCGCCGATGCTTACGCAGGCTCCAGACGCGAAGAAAAAGCGCGACGAGGCGAAGGCAAAGGAAGAGGCCGCTCGGCGCGAAGCCGCCGCGAAGGCGGAACCTCTTCACGAGAAGCGTCCTGACACGTACGTCGTACAGGAAGGCGACACGCTATACAAGATAGCCATGCGCTTCTACGGCCGCTCTTCCGCCTGGAGCTTCATACGCGACGCCAACAAGGCGACGATATCGATGGACGGACGCGTCAAGACCGGGCAGAAGATAACCCTGCCGCCGGTTCCAGTGAAATGAGCGGAGTGCATACAGCGCTTGTCACTGACGCCCACGAATACACGCGGGAGCGTTCTCCGTGGATAATGGACGAACACAAGTCCGTGTACGGAAAGCTTATCTACTATCTCTCCGGCGGAGGCATGCGCACGTTCGGGCGCACGGTCTCGCAGGAGATCGCGCGCCACAGGCAACATCGCTTTTTGGTCGTGTTCGCGGTTTTCGCCGTGCTATGGATAGCCTTGCTTGTCTGCTAGTCACCGGCCCGATTCAAGAATCCCGCCGAGGTTGTACATTATGCGCGAGGCCACCTCGGGCTTGTTCATCGTGTAGATGTGGACGGCGTTAACGCCGTTGGCAAAGAGATCGACGATCTGCTCCGTCGCATATGCCACGCCTGCATCTAGCATTGCCGCGGGGCGGTCGCCGTAGCGATCGACTATCGCCTTGAAGCGGCTTGGCAGATACGTGCCGGAGATTCGACAGATGCGGGCGATCTGCCTGCCGTTCGTGACCGGCATTATGCCGGCGATCACCGGTACCGTCACGCCGCGGTCGCGCAGCTTCGAAAGATACCTGTAGAAGATGTTGTTGTCGAAGAACATCTGCGTGGTCACGAAGTCCAGCCCCGCCTCGACCTTCTCCCTGAGATGCGCGATATCCTCTTCGATGTGCTCGCATTCCGGATGCCGCTCGGGATAGCACGCGCCGCCGAGGCAGAACCCTGAGCCAGAGAGCGTCCTGACGAGATCGACCGCATGCGCGAAATCGCCAGGCGCGGCGGTTTCTGCGCCGCTTGGCATGTCGCCGCGGAGGCAGAGTATGTTTTCGATTCCGGCGGAGCGCAGCGCGTTGGTCTCGCGATCGATGCCTTCACGCGTTGCCGAAACGCAAGTCAAATGCGCGAGCGCCGTCACACCGCATTTCTGGACGAACGAAGCGATCTCCGCCGTGTTTGCCTGGGCATTCCCAGACGCGCCGTACGTCACCGACATGAACGCCGGGCGTTCCTTTGCAAGACGCTCGACAGCCTCCTGGACGGGCTTGAAGGGAGCGTCTTTCCGTGGAGGAAATATCTCAAACGATACCGAGGGACGTCCCTCGGCGAGGATGTCGCGAATTTTCATGACGCCTATTATAGCATATTCACAGAGGCTCGTCTAAACTTCTGCATTCCTTGCAAACGATTCCAAGTCATGCTTCGCTGAGTCGCGATGCCTTTGAAAATGCGCTGGCATTTGCTATAATACGCGCATGTCAAATTATGTAATCTACAGGAAGAAGGACATGAGAATGAAGATTGCCGCAATGGCCGCCGCGGGGCTTGCCGCCGTGGGCGCGTTTGCACAGGGAAGAGAATCGTTCGTGCATCAGCAGGCGTACGCGGAGATGCAGCGAGTGTCAAGCCAGATAGACGTTCTGCAAAGCAATTTCGACGAATTGCAGCGCCGCGTCGCACGGCTTGAGGGGCGGAACGAGTCCGCAGGCCTCCGCGCCGAGGTGGAGGCGCTCAGGAACGCTGTTGCGGAGCTTCGCAAGCAGCTTGCGGCGCAGCGTGGCGAAATCGTGAAGGATCTTTCCGCGAAGATCGTGAAGATACAGAAAGATTCCGCGCCGCCCCCGCCCCCGCCGCCGCAGAAGGTCGTGATAGGCCCTCATCAGGAATACGTCGTGCAGTCCGGCGACACGCTCTCTCTCATCTCGCAGGCGTTCAACTGTCCTGTCAGAAAGATCAAGGAGATGAACGGACTCAAGAACGACAACCTTAGGGTCGGGCAGAAGCTGATGCTGCCGAAGTGAGAGGAAGGCATATGAAGATTCTTGTAGTTGGTTCGGGTGGACGCGAGCATGCGATCGCATGGCGACTTGCCGAGGACGCGGCAAAGCACGAAATATACTGTGCGCCAGGCAATGCGGGAACCGCCGCAATCGCGACGAACATTCCGGTGAAGGCAGAGGATGTTGCAGGCGTAGTCGCGTGGGCGAAGGCGGAAAAGCCCGATCTCGTTGTCGTAGGTCCAGAAGCTCCGCTTGTCGCAGGGCTAGTCGATGCTCTCTCGGCAGAAGGCGTCCTTGCGTTCGGGCCAGTGGCGGCGGGCGCCAGGATGGAAGGCTCGAAGCGGTTCGCGAAGGAAGTCATGGACTCAGCAGGCGTCCCCACGGGACGTGCCGAAACGTTTACCGATCCCGCGAAGGCGAAGGCCGCGCTTCCTGCATACGGGCTGCCTGTCGTGATAAAGGCCGATGGTCTTGCCGCAGGGAAGGGCGTCGTCGTCGCTGAGACGACGGAGCAGGCCGAGGCGGCTATCGACGATATGCTCGTTGGCAACAAGTTCGGCGCGGCCGGTGCGGAGGTCCTTGTCGAGGAGTTTCTTGACGGCGAGGAATGCTCGATACTTGCGATGGTCGATGGCGAGCGCGCCGTTCTTCTGCCAAGTTCCCAGGATCACAAACGTGTGTTCGACGGCGACAAGGGGCCGAATACCGGCGGCATGGGAGCATACTCGCCGGCGCCGGTCGTGACGGAGGCGATGCTGCCGGAAATCCGCGATCGCATCATCCTGCCCGTTGTGCGCGAGCTTGCAAAGCGCGGCATCGTCTATCGCGGCATCTTGTACGCGGGGCTTATGGTTACGCCAGAGGGAGGACGCATCGCAAAGAGCGGTTCGCGCGTCAATGTCGTAGAGTTCAACGCACGCTTCGGTGATCCCGAGACGGAAGCCGTGCTTCCGCGCATTGGCGGAGACTTTGCGCAGGCGCTCGTGAACGCCGCGAAAGGATGCCTCACGGAAAGCGACATTGTCGTGAAACCGGAAGCTGCCGCGACGGTGATCATTGCATCCGGCGGATACCCAGGCTCTTATGAGAAAGGCAAGGAGATACGGGGGCTAACGGGGAACGGGGAACGGGGAACGGGTAACGCCATAGTGTTTCATTGCGGAACGAAGGCGGAGGGCGAAAAGACCCTCACCGCCGGCGGACGCGTTCTTTCAGTGACCGGTCTTGGCGCGACGCTGCGCGAAGCCGTAGATCGTGCGTATGCCGGAGTCTCGAAAATTTCCTTCGATGGAATGTTCTACCGCCGCGACATAGCGCATCGCGCTTTCGAAAGATGAGATAGTTCTGGTGAGGATAATCTCTCTGTCCAGCGGATCAAAAGGCAACGCCTACGTCGTCGAGCAGGACGGCGTGGCGATTTTGATCGATTGCGGAATCGGCAGCCGCACGCTCAAGCGGCGTCTCTCGGATGTAATGGCAAATCCTCCGGAATCCTTCGAGGCCGTCCTGCTCACGCATTCCCACGCCGACCATGTTTGCGGACTCATGCCATTCGCGTCGCACAATCCAGATGTCCCGATATACGCGAACGAAATGACGGCGGAAACGGTCGTGCACGACTGCGGTGTTCCAGGCGAAGTGTTCGCATGCTTCGAGAACGGGCAGACGTTCAACGTCGGTCCTTTCGAGGTGTCGTCGTTCTCGATACCGCACGATACGTCCGATCCTGTCGGCTTTCTCGTGAAGGCCTGGCCGTCCGGCGGAATGGAGATGCCGCTAACATACTTTCATTGCACGGATGTCGGCGCGCCGCTTGATTCCGTGGGGCTGAAGCTTGCCGAGGCGGATGTTGCGACGCTCGAATCAAACCACGACCCTGTCCTACTGAAGACGAGCGGACGTTTCCCGGCGCTCATACAGCGCATATCGGGGCCGAGAGGGCATCTCTCCAACGAACAGGCGTGCGAGCTGGTTGCGAGATTCGCCTCGCCGAGGTTGAAGACGCTCGCGCTCGCCCATCTTTCGCAGGACTGCAACGCACCGCACATCGCGCAAGGCGCCATGTGCGAGACGCTTGCCAGGATGGGGCGGGACGACGTTTCGCTAAAGATACTTTCACAGAACGAACCTGTCGCGATATTGTGATGGTGCGGTCTATGAGGAGTTTCAAGTTTACGTTCGTTTTTGCAGCGGTTATCATGTTGCTTGCAGGATGCCGCGACAATGTCGAGCCATGGCGAGTGATGTGGAACACCATGGGAACGGTAGCGTCCATTCGTACGAAAGGCGATGGTGATTGCGTTAAGACAGGCAAGCTGCTGGCGGGAACGATGGCGACGTTCAAGGATGTCGAGACTCTGCTCAACGCGCACAAGTCCGATTCGGAGATTTCGCGGCTTGCGGCGTTGCCGGATGCAGAGGTGCTGAAGTCGTGTGCGAACGAGATGCGTCCGTGCTACGAGGCGGCGTTCGCGCTTATGCGCGAATCTGGCGGCGCGTTCAATCCGCGCTGGCGCGGCGATTCCTCGCTTGATCTTGGCTCGATTGCAAAGGGCTTCGCTGTCGATCTTGCCTGCGACGCCATCGCAAGCGATGCGATTGAGATTCCATGCCTTGTTGACCTTGGCGGCAACGTCAAGTCGGTGCGAGGTTCGTGGCGGACAGGCGTGAAGGATCCGAACGGCGAGGGTTTCGCGGCAGTTGTCGAGTTGCAGGATGGCGAGGCGCTTGCGACGAGCGCGACGTATTTTCGCGGGGCGCACATCTACGACGGGCGAACGAACAAGCCCGTGGAGAACGACGTCGCCTCGGTCACCGTGCTATGTCGCTCGGCGATGTGGGCCGATGGATTTTCCACGACGCTTTTCGTTCTTGGCGTAGATGAAGGTCGTAAGTTCCTTGACACGCACCAGGACCTTCTCGGCGCAGTTGGCGAGGTGTCTGCGCTGTGGGTCTTGAAGGACGGCCGCAAGATCGTCCACCCGGAGTCTGCGTCTTCTCGCAACAAGTTCCAGCTCTGACGCCAAAATTTTGAAGGGCGCGACGCTTGATTTTCTCATGGGTTTCGGATATAATTCACCAATAACTTCTGCGTCAGGAAGCACGGGAGGGGTGAAAGCGATTTTGTCCGCTCTGAGGCACGACGTCGGAAAACGTCAACAACAACACAGGAGTAAAAAAGAAATGGCTACAAAGAAGGTCGAGAAGCTCGCCATAGAGGGCGGCAAGAAAGTCTGGTCAAAGGGATTCCCCGCTTGGCCGCAGTTCGACAAGAAGACCGACAAGAAGGTGCTGGACATCCTTCACAGCGGCAAGGTCAACTATTGGACCGGCCCCGTCGGAATGCAGTTCGAGGCCGCATGGGCGAAGTGGCTCGGCGTCAAGAACGCGGTGTCCGTCTCGAATGGCACGGCCGCGCTGCACGTGGCGCTCACGGCGCTCGGCATCGGCTCTGGCGACGAGGTTATCTGCACATCCTATTCATTCATTGCATCTTCGTTCTGCGCGGTGCAGGCTGGGGCGCTTCCGGTGTTCGTCGATACCGGCACTGACCATCTTCTCGACCCCGAGAAGATCGAGGCCGCGATCACCAAGCGCACGAAGGCGATTGTCGTCGTGCACCTCTACGGCATGGTCGCAGACATGGATCCGATCATGAAGATCGCGAAGAAGCACAAGCTCTACGTGATCGAGGACTGCGCACAGTGCTTCGGCGGAATCTACAAGGGCAAGAAGGCCGGCACTATCGGCACGGTCGGTTGCTTCTCGTTCTGCCAGTCCAAGCACTTCACGACCGGCGGCGAAGGCGGCATGGTCTGCTGCAACGACGACGACCTCGCGTGGGAGATCCGCTCCGTCCGCGACCACGGCTACGATGTCAAGGCTAAGCTCAACCTTCTCCAGATGGAAGGCAAGCAGCTCTACATCCACCGCCGCGTCGGCTACAACTTCCGCATGACGGAGATCCAGAGCGCGATCGGCCTCGGCGAGCTCCAGCGCTTCGACAAGTGGAACCTGCCGCAGCGCAAGAAGCTCGGCAAGGCCCTCATCGCGGGCCTCAAGGGCCATCCGCTCGTCAAGTACGCGCCGGTCGATACGCCCGAGCGCCAGAACTCCTTCTGGCTCGTCCCGTTCGTGCTCGACACGTCGAAGTTCAAGCCCGGCGTCACGATGAAGCAGTTCATCGCGGCCGTCCAGGCCGAGGGCGCTTGCGCGTACTCCGTGCTTTGGCCCGAGATGTACAAGGAAGAGGCGTTCGCGAAGCGGAAGGGCTTCGGCACCCGCAGCTATCCGTTCAACGATCCTGCCCACCGCAAGATCGACTACACGAAGTTCAACTGCAAGGTCGCGAACTCGCTTGCCGACACGACCATCTCCTTCTGGACGCACCCGACCTACACGCTCGCCCACATCAAGGCGGACATCGCCGCGTTCAAGAAGGTCGCCGCCGCGTACATGAAGTAACGCAACGGACGAAAGGCAAAGGGAAATGAAAAAGATTCTCTTCGCGACTCTGGCAACGGCGGCTTTTGCCGCCGTTGCTGGCGAGTTCAAGGCAGGCTTCTCCCGCGTTGACATAACGCCTCCGCTCGGCGTCTACATGCCCGGCTACTACGAAGCGCGCCATGCCAAGGAGGTCCTAGATCCGCTCCAGATCAACTGCGTTGCGTTCTCGGACGGCAACAAGACGGCTCTCGTCATGCAGTTCGACACGGAAGCCATTTCCGATTTCGTGGCCAACCGCATGCGCGATGCAGTCGTCAAGGCAACGGGCGTCGATCGTGATGCGATCCTCCTGCACGCTTCGCATACCCACGACGGCGGCCAGCTCACGCAGGGCGCGGATGGCGGAGCCTCCGCAGGAACAGGCGTCGAGCCTCTCGTCGACATCTACAGCAAGATGGCGACGACACGTGCAGCCGATGCGGCTGTTGAGGCGATTCGCGACCTCAAGCCCGCGAAGCTCTCGTATCAGCGCAGCGTCGCAAAGCGCATATCGTTCGGTCGTCGCTATCTGATGAAGGACGGCAAGGTCCGCACCAATCCCGGCACGAACAACCCCGACATCGTAAAGCCGGCGGGAGAACCGCCAGATGAAACGGTCCAGGTTCTTCGCATAGATCGCGATGGCGGGCTGCCTATCTGCGTCATCAACTTCCAGACGCATCCCGACGTTGTCGGCGGCGAGACGATCACCGCGGACTGGCCGGGTCTCACGCGTACGGTATTCGAGGGTGCCACGCTCGGCAATGCGCTTTGCATGGTCATCAACGGAACGCAGGGCGACGTCAACCACTGCAACGTTCTGCCGAAGCCGGGCGAGCTCAACGGACTCAAGCGCGACTTCGACGACGTTGACCGCGGCTACGACCACGCCTGGCACATGGCCAATGTCATAGCGGGCGCGGCGCTGTCCGTGTGGATGAAGTGCATTCCGGCCGAGACGGGCGATATCAAGTTCGCGTGCGAAATCGTCCGCGTCCCGGCGCAGAAGGCCAAGGACACTGACGAGAAGAACCTCGCTTGGGCGAACGACGTCTGGGCTCTCCACCTGAAGTCCAGAAAGGACGGCGTAGCATACAAGCAGGGGGATTACGTGACTGCCAAGTACGGCTGGACGGGGATGGAGCTGACGACCGAGGTCGCCCGCGCCGGACGTATCCGCAACATGGAGAAGCATGCCGACTTCCACGATTTGCCTGTCTGGGGTATCGCGCTCGGCAAGGACGTTGCATTTGGCGGGTTCCCAGGCGAGCCGTTCAACGACATCGGCAAGGCCGTGAAGAAGGGGTCTCCGTTCAAGTTGACGATCCTCTCGTGCTTGACGAACGGCAGCCGCGGCTACTTCCCGTTCTCCGACGCGTACGTCGGCGGCGGGTACGAGTCCGCGACATCTCCGTTCGGACCTAGCGTAGCCGACGATCTTATCGCCGGCGAGCTGAAGCTACTCGGCAATCTGGCAAAGTAGGACAAGAACGGAAAGAACGAATATACTGGGTGTTGACGCAATGGTAGCGTCCACCTTCGCCGAAAGGGCTAAAGGGCTCATCGGCGTGAAGTCCCTCCCGCCAGGGGAGGGACTTCTCATCCCCAGATGCAATGCAATACACACTTTCTTCATGAGCATGACGATTGACGCGACATTCCTCGACCGGGAGGACAATGTCGTCAAGATTGTTCGCGGCATACGTCCGTGGAGGCCTTTCGTCTGGGGGGGCTGGCGAGCCGTGAAAGTTCTCGAAACCGCCGCGACCTCAAATGATAGGAGAGACCGTCCATGAGCTTGAATAAAGAGAGGGTCGTTTTTCTTGATTGGCTGCGGGTCGTCGCCTGCTTCATGGTTATGGCGATACACTCTGCCGAGCCGTTCTACCTCGGTGGTGAAGCGCCAAGCGTCACGACGATTGCGAGCCGGTGGGACATGTTCTGGATTACGCTGACGGAGTGCATCTGCCGCGTCGCCGTCCCGCTTTTCGTCATGGCGTCGTCGTATTTGCTCTTCCCGGTGTCGCGTCCGACAGGTGAATTCTTGAGGCGACGGCTCTTGCGTGTCGCCGTCCCGTTTGTCGTATGGTCGGCGGCATACGTTGCGGCGGCTGGCGGGAAATGGGGCCAGATGCTATTCAACTTTCCGGACGAAGCCGGTCACCTCTGGTTCGTCCCCATGCTGCTGGGGCTTTACCTCGCGATGCCTCTTCTCTCGCCGTGGGCAGAGAAGGTGACGGAGCGGGAGTTGCGCGGATGGATCGTTCTCTGGCTTTTCACGACGACATTCCCGTTCCTGCGTCGGTTGTGGGAGCTGAAGTTCGGAGAACCGCCATTTGGCGCCGTGCCATATCTCTACGGAGAATGTCCCTGGAACATGTTCGGCGCGTTTCACTACGTGAGTGGCTTAATAGGCTACATGCTCATTGGCTTCTGGTTCCGCAAGTTCGCCGTTGAACGCTCATGGAGGGAAACACTTGCAAAGGCAGTGCCACTGTGGGTTGTCGGCGTTGCCGTCGTTGGCGTTCCGTTTTTCTTCTATATCGAGGGATTCCCGTTCTTTGCGCCGTATGCCCATGCGGTGAAGATGGAGATGAGCATCGAATACTGCTCGCTTGGTGTCGCGCTTACTACTATTGCCGCGTTTCTTGTCCTGCGGAAGGTCAATTCCGGCGGTCTGTTCTACGATCGCATTGTCCGCCCGGTCTCCGAGGCAAGCTACGGCATGTATCTGATGCACATGTTCATATTGCCTGTTGTTTTTGCCGCGCTCAACCGGTGCCTGCCTACGCCACTTTGCATTCTGTTGACGGCCGCCGCTACCTTTGTCGCGTCCGCCGCAGTAGCAATGCTCTTAAGGCGCATTCCCAAACTCGGCAAATGGATTTGCGGATGAACACCACACAAAAGAACCAATGAACTTCATGCCATGAGCGACACATTTGGAAAGTATTCCTGGGCGGTCAGGACATACGAGTGCGGACCAGACGGAGCGGCGACGATGGCGTCCGTCTGCAACTGGCTGCAGGAGGCCGCGAGCCTCAACGCCGAGTCGCTGTCGTTCTCGAAGTCCAACTTCGAGGCGTCCGGCGAGAACATTTCGTGGGTGCTGACGCACCTCAAGGTGAAGATGTCGCGCTTCCCGAAGTGGGGCGAAACGGTATCGATACTAACGTTCCCGCGCGGCGGACGCCGGATTGTCGCGTGGCGCGACTTCGTCTTGACGGGCGCGGACGGCGAGGAACTCGGACGCGCCAGCAGCGAATGGATGCTCATAGACCTCGCATCCCGCAAAATTGTCGCAATTCCAGAAGCCGTGTTCGCGGCGGCAAACACAGTTAGGACGCCTGTCTTCGGCGACGAACCGTTCCCAAAGCTGCGCTGGGAATGCAGCGAGGCCATGCCTGACGCGCTCGTCTTCCGCGCAAGGCGCGGCGACATCGACCTGAACGGACACGTCAACAACGTCCATTACGTCGAGTGGCTGATGGAAGGGCGTCCGGACGCGGCGTGTCCGTGCCGCGAGCTCGACATCGTGTTCAAGTCGGAGACGCTCGCAGGTGAGGATGTGCGTGTCGAATCTGTGGAGGTCGAGCCCGGAACGTTCGTCCACCGCGTATACGCCCCCGACGGACGCGACCACGTCCTGGCAAGGACTGCACGATAGCCGCGGCTTGAACTTAAGAAAGGAGAAAGACAATGAAAAAGAACCTTGGAAAGAAGAACTGGATGTTCCCAATGCCGGTGCTGATGATCGGCACTTATGGGGAGGATGGAGCGCCCGACGTGATGAACGCCGCGTGGGGTGGAATCACGCTCGAGGACGAGATAACGATCTGCATCGACACCTCGCACAAGACATGGGCGAACATCGCCGCGCGCAAGGCGTTCACAGTTGCCTTCGGCACGGCCGACAGGGTTGCTGCCTGCGACTACTTAGGGCTCGTCAGCGGCAACAAGACCCCGGACAAGGTCAAGAAGAGCGGGCTTACAGTCACGAAGAGCAAATTCGTCGATGCGCCTGTCGTCAACGAGCTGCCGCTCGTCCTTGAATGCGAGCTTGTCTCGATGAACGAGGATAACTGCAACGTCGTCGGAAAGATCGTCAATTGCGCCGTCGAGGAATCGGCGCTTACCGATGGCAAGCCAGACGCCGTGAAGATGAAGCCCATCTGCTTCGATCCCTGCGCCCACGTCTATCGCATCATGGGCGATGCCGTCGCAACCGCATTCTCCGTCGGAAAAAAGTTGGCATAAAAGCCACAAAGAATAGGAGAAGCAGAGCAGGAGAGGTAGGAGAGCGGGTTTTAAGCCACAAAGGACAGGAGAAGCAGAAGTGGTGGGGGTGGTGGGTGTGGTTTAGCCACAAAGAGCAGGAGGGACAGGAGAGGTAGGAGAGCTGGGTTTAAGCCACAAAGAGCAGAAGGGACAGGAGAGGTAGGAGAGCTGGGTTTAAGCCACAAAGAGCAGGAGAGAAAGGAGTGGGGTGATTTTAGCCACAAAGAGCAGGAGGGACAGGAGAAGTAGGAGAGCGGGTGTTAAGCCACAAAGAGCAGGAGAGACAGGAGAAATAGGAGAAGAAATGACTGAAGAGGAATCAAAAGTGAAGTGTGACGCGATACGGCAAATCGCGTACGAATTGCATGTTTATCTCGGGACGGGCTATCTTGAGAAAGTCTATGAAAACGGGCTTGCCCATAGGCTTTCAAAAGCAGGTTTCAATGTCCAGACACAAGTGCCAATCAAGGTGTGCGACGAAGACGGCTATGTCCTTGGCGATTACATTGTTGACATGCTTGTTGACGGCATTGTGATAGAGCTGAAAGCTGTGTCCGCGCTTCAGAATGCACACATAGCACAGACAATCAACTACCTTTCTGTCATGAAAATCGACTATGGCATGTTGATAAACTTCGGATCGCCCAAGTTTGAGTCAAGAAAACTTGCTCGCCCTCGCATCTCCACTTCTGCATCTCCTGTTCTTTGTGGCTTAGACCCCACCACCCCCACCACCCCCACCACCCCCATCACCCCCACCACTCCTACCTCTCCTGCATCTCCTGTTCTTTGTGGCTTAAAACCAACCCCACCCAAAAAGGAAATTATAAAATGCAACCAGACTTAACTGAAAAGACGCTCGCTACGGAGCGCAAGTACACAGGCAAGATCATCAGCGTTGACGTTCTCGACATCGAGCTCCCAGACGGGCGCAAGGCGAAGCGCGAGGTAATACGCCACGGCAACGCCGTCGCCATCGTCGCCCGTCGCCCCGACGGCAAGTTCGTGTTCGTCAAGCAGTACCGCAAGGCGGCGGAAGAGGCGCTCATAGAGGTAATCGCGGGCGGGCTAGAACCTGGAGAAGACCCGATAGAGGGCGCGAGGCGCGAGACTGCCGAAGAGACAGGCTACGAGGTGACCTCTATCAAGTTCCTTACGACTATCATCTGCACGCCAGGCTACTGCGAGGAGCGCATCCACCTTTACTTCGCCGAACTCTCCGATACGGCCCACGCGCAAGACCAAGACCCAGACGAAAACGTCTATCCGGTAGTCCTCTCGGAAGGCGAAGTCGAGGACGGCATACGGAACGGCACTATCTTCGATTCAAAGACGCTCTCCGCCTGGCTGTGCTGGAAGCTTATAAAGTAAATCCCCCTGTTTCAACTTGAGAACAAGGGGGACTGTCCCCAGCGATGTAACAACTTCACAGTTGACATGACGGGTAAATTGTTGGTACAATACGGGCGAAATGGGCGAAAAAGTTGTTACAAGGGGCGGAAAGCCGTTTCAATCTAAGCTTGCACCATACGAGGCGGAAGTCAAGCGCCTCGTTGCCGAAGGTGCAAGCCTGAGAACCATAGCGAAGGAAATGCGCTCGCGTCATGGGCTTTCGGTCTCGCACAACGCCGTAGCTTCGTTCCTGCGTACGCACCGGGCAAGACGGCGCAACTTTCTTGATGGAATACCCGAGGGACGCAAGCAGGAACTCCTCAAGCAGCTGAAGGCCGTTTGGACGCATGACTCGACCGCCATCGAAGGAAACACTCTGACTCTTGGCGACACGATGGCGGTGCTGGAATATGGTCTTACTGTGAAAGGCAAACCGCTAAAGGACCATCAGGACGTTGTCGCGCACGCCAAGGGCGTTGACTTCGTCCACTCAATCCTTGCAAAAGGACGCATCGGGGAAGACGACGTACTCGCCCTGCACAGGATTGTAATCACGGAACAGCCCAACGACATATACCGTCCCGTCGGGGCATGGAAGCGGGAAGACAACGGAACGTATGGCGCAGAAAACGGCAAGAGCGTCTATATGCCATACGCGCCCGCCGCAGACGTGCCGAATCTGATGACGGAGTGGATTCGCCGCTTCAATGGGCTTTTCAGTCCGAGGGCTGACGAAAGCGAGGCGCTTGAAGCATATCTTGCAGCGCACGTATCGTTCGTGCGAATACACCCCTTCTTCGACGGCAATGGCAGGATAGCGAGGCTTCTGGCGAACCTGCCCGTGCTGTACGCAGGGTTTCCTCCAATCGTCATACCGGCGGAGGCGCGGCTCGACTACATTCGCGAACTGTGGTCGTACCAGCGGGCGGTCGGGGTTGTCAGTCTGGAGAAAGCAGACCTACTGCCAGACCCCGAGCGACTTGGCAACTTGAAAAAACTGCTTGGACAATGGTGGCGCACGACCCTTGACCTTGTAGCGGAAGCAAAACATGGAACATAGTCTTTCAATCGTCTTGCTTCGCCCCGAAATTCCACATAACACGGGGGCGATAGGCAGGCTCTGCGTGGGGCTGGGCGTGCCGCTACATCTCGTAAGGCCTCTCGGCTTTGCTCTCGACGACCGCTACATAGCCCGCGCGGGGCTCGACTACTGGCCGCATCTCGACGTGACTATTCACGACACTTGGGAAGAGTATCTTGAGGCGACAAGGCCAAAGCGCCTCTTCTTCCTATCGACGCATGGCGAAAAGTCGCTTTACGAGTGCCGCTTTGCCCAAGGCGACGCGCTTGTCTTCGGCAACGAGTCGTCAGGGCTTCCAAAGGACTTCTACGACCGCTACCGTGAGTCGCTTTTCAAAATCCCCATGCCCGGCGAGCACGCGCGAAGCATAAACCTTGCCAACGCCGTCTCCATCGCCGCGTACGAGTGCTACAGGCAACTAACAGTAGGATAGGTTTTAAGCCACAAAGGACAGTAGAAACAGGAGAGGAAGATTGAGCAATGACAACATGTAAATTGGTAATGCCCGGCGACATGAACCACTACGGTTTTCTCTTTGGCGGGAAAATGCTGATGTGGGTGGACGAGGTCGCATGGATCGCGGTCAGCGAAGACTATCCGACGCTCCATTTCGTCACGGTCGGAATGAGCGAGGTGAAGTTCAAGAAAAGCGTCCACCCGAAATCCGTGTTGCGCTTCGAAACGCAACGGCAAGCGACAGGGCGGACATCCGTCACGTATCATGTCGATGTGTTCTGCCGTCAGATCGATTCGCGCGACGAGGAAATCGTCTTCTCCACCGACATCACCTTTGTCTGCGTAGATGCCAACGGTGCAAAGACGCCTATTGAGCCACAAAGGCCAGGAGAGACAGGAGAGGAATAAATGACGGAAGAACAGCAGAAGCTAGTTGGGCGCGAGTTCAAGCACTTCAAGGGGAACCTCTATCGCATCGAGGGATTCGCGAAGGATTCCGAGACCTTGGAGGAGATGGTCGTCTACCGTGCGCTATATGGCGAGCATGGCCTATGGGTACGCCCCGCAAAGATGTTCTTCGAGACCATAGAGCGCGACGGCAAGCAAATGAAGCGATTTGAACTTGTGGAACCTCTCCGCAGGTAATCATCGAGATAATATGGTATAATTACGGCATCAACCCATGACTACACGTCGTACATTTATGAAGGAGGCGTCATGCGCGGCTGGAGCCGCGGCGGCGGCCTGCGCCGTCGGATGCTCAAACGGGGAAAACAGCAAGGAGGCTAAAATGGACATGAAGTTCAGCGAACTGATCGAGGCCCGCCGTAGCGTGCGGAAGTACGCCAAGGCGGAAATCTTCAGGGACGAGATGGCGAAGATCGTCGAAGAGGCGCTCAACGCCCCGAGCTGGAAGAACACCGAGACGACGCGTTACTACGCGGCCATCGGCGACGACGCCAAGGCGAAGATATGGGGCGACGCGCTTCCGTCGTTCAACGCGGCAAGCTCCGCAAACGCCGCCGCGCTGGTCGCAGTCACTTTCGTTCCCGGCGAAAGCGGCTACATGGGCGACACTCCTGCGGACGAGCTTGGCGAGATGTGGGGCGCGTACGATTGTGGGCTCGCGTCCTCCTATTTCGTCCTCGCGGCGAAGAATCACGGCTGGGACACGCTCATCATGGGCATCCGCGACACGGCGAAGATAAAGGCGATACTTGGCATCCCCGAGAAAGAGGTGCTGATGTCCGTCATCGCGGTCGGCAAGTCCGCCCAGCCGTACTTCAAGAACCCGCGCAAGCCCGTCGCGGAGGTGTTGAAGGCGGTGTAATTGCAGCGGAAGTAGCCGACATAGAATTTAAGGAACTGCTTGTGGCTTTCGCCGCCGCCCGATGCGGGTGGCGGCAATGGCGCGATTCTTGCCGGACGTTGCAAAATCATTCGGCATCTTGGGCGTATGGTGTGGAGGTGGAATAGCGCAACTCGGGAAAGAGAAAATGAGACGGGGAGTTGGTGAGTCATGATCAACAGCACCATCAACAACGACGCGGGCCTCAAGACTCTTGAGGGGTGAACTCAATGAATATTAGGAGATGGCAATGACAATGAATTATGACGACATTAAACGACAGCGAATTCATCTTGACGAAGTGCATTATGAGATTGCGCATCGATATGAGGTGAATCGTGGCTCGTGTTGCCTTTTCCCGAGTGGTTTCAGTGGCGAGGAGAGTATTTGCGCATATTACGAGAATGAGCATGGTTACCGTCTTATGGTTACGCGCATGGCCAGTGGTGAAATGTCGTTCACGAGCGATTATCCGCGAGGGATTGGAGAGTCACACTCTTCATTAGAGGAGGCAAAAGGAAGTGAGAGCTACAAAGGATTTGTTGCGCTAGTAAGGCGGATGAATAAGTATAAGCGAGAAGCATTGGCGGCGTTTTCCAACCCTTCAAAGGCCCGACGCAAGGTTGATATGGCAGATATTCTCAAGAGTATTGGCGATGCATTGAATGAGTCTGCTGCTAAGGTCAAAGTGGATTGAAATCAGGAGGCTGGGTGTTCTGCTGAGTTCGCGAAGTGAAAGAAATGGTATAATACACCCAAAAGGCGAGATTGCTGCGGAGTTGAAACATGGTTGATGTTAGCGAGATAGCGCGTTTTACGCCGGGCGAAAGGACGTTGCGGCTGGTGATGGACGTCGCCGCCGCGCTTGAGCGCTATCGCATCGTCATGGAAGGGCCGTCGGGTGTGCGGCTTAGGAAGCTCAACCACATCAGGACGATTCGTGGCACGACGGCGATCGAAGGCAACACGCTGACGGAAGACCAGGTGACGGACATCATCTCCGGCAAGAAGGTCGTCGGCTCGAAGCGTGAAATAGACGAAGTGAAGGGCGCACACGCGGCTTACTCAAAGGTCGAGACGTTCGACCCACTGTCGTCTCTGGCGCTATTGCGGGCGCATGCGCTGATGACGAAGAACTTGGTCGAGAGCCCGGGCAAGTGGCGCAAGTGCAACGTAGGCGTATTCAACGCCCGTGGCGAGGCAATGCATCACGCGCCGCCGTGGGACCAGGTTCCGTTTCTGATGAAGGGCCTCTTTAGTTGGCTGAAGCGCTCGAAGGACGTCCCGCTGGTGAAGAGCTGCATCTTCCATTTCGTGTTCGAGACTATTCATCCGTTCTCGGACGGCAACGGAAGGATGGGGCGTCTGTGGCAGACTGTGAT
>Ga0310696_10004602_pt1 | contig 16860 bp, 9 predicted proteins | sample AusTroGonzalo_MG_4_FD_203885 | JGI IMG/M metagenome (GOLD analysis project Ga0310696, IMG submission 203885) | Bovine rumen microbial communities from tropical cattle in Woodstock, Queensland, Australia - Gonzalo_02 (v2) (version 2) | ecosystem: Host-associated > Mammals > Digestive system >...
GCGCACAACGGCAATCTCTCGAACGCCGCCGAACTCCGCTCGGAACTTGAACTTTCGGGCGCGATCTTCCACACTTCGAGCGACACCGAAACGATCGCCTATCTCGTGACGCGAAAGCGGCTCTCCGCCCCGTCGATCGAGGAGGCGCTGATCCGCGCGATGGGGACGATCGACGGCGCGTATTCGCTGGTCCTGATGTCGCCGTCCAAGCTGGTCTGCGCCCGCGATCCCTACGGATTCCGCCCGCTCTGCTACGGAAAAACGCCCGACGGCGTCTATATCGTCGCGTCGGAGAGCTGCGCGCTCTCGGCGGTCGGCGCGGAGTTCATCCGCGACGTGATGCCGGGTGAGGTGCTGATCTTCTCGCGGGACGGGGTCGTATCGCGCCGCGAGCATTGCGGCACGAAGCCGAAAAAACTCTGTATTTTCGAGTATATCTATTTTTCACGCCCCGATTCGGTCATCGACGGACGGTCGGTGCACGCCGCGCGGATCGACGCGGGACGGATCCTGGCGGAAACGCATCCCGTCGACGCCGACCTCGTGATCGGGGTGCCCGATTCGGGACTCGACGCCGCCCTCGGTTACAGCCGGTCGTCGGGGATCCCCTACGACATCGGACTGATCAAGAACAAGTATATCGGGCGCACGTTCATCGCCCCCGCCGGGCGCGCCGATCAGGTCAATATCAAACTCTCCGCCGTCGAGGGGGTCGTGAGAGGGAAGCGGATCGTTTTGATCGACGATTCGATCGTCCGGGGAACGACCTCGGGACGGATCGTGTCGCTGCTCAAACGCGCCGGGGCGCGCGAGATCCATATGCGCGTCTCCGCGCCGCCGTTCCTTTATCCCTGCTTTTACGGGACCGACGTCGACTCGCGCGAAAATCTGATCGCCGTCCGCCACACCCCCGCCGAGATCGCGCGTCTGATCGGCGCCGATTCGCTCGGGTTCCTGCCTGTCGACCGTCTTCCGGAACTGGCGGGCGACCGAAGATACTGCTGCGCGTGCTTCGACGGGAGATACCCGACGAAGATCCCCGAAGATACGCGGAAAAACCGTTTTGAAACGAGATTATCCCTGCGAAAAGAGGAATGAAACTTTGATAGAGAAACCCGACAGAAAAATCATACTCGAGACCGGGGAGGAAGCCCTCGGTTTCGGCTTCGGGGCGAAGACCGATCGCGTGCTCGAGATCGTCTTCAATACCTCGATGGTCGGCTACCAGGAGATCTTATCCGATCCGTCCTACACCGATCAGGCGGTCGTTCTGACCTATCCCCTGATCGGGAACTACGGGATGGCGGCGGACGACTACGAGACCGAGACCCCGACGATCGGGGCGCTCGTGGTGCGCGAATACGTCGACGAGCCCTCCAACTTCCGCGCCGAAAAGACGCTCGGCGAGGTAATGGAGGCGTACGGGATCCCCGGGATCGCCGGGGTCGACACCCGAAAACTGAACCGTCTGATCCGCGACGGGGGAAGCCGGAAGGCGCTCCTCTGCCCGGCGGAGACGCCCCTCGACGAGGGATTGCGGATCCTGTCCGAAACGGCGCTCCCGCACGACGCCGTCTCGCGGGTCGCCTGCAAGTCGCCCTACGAGGCGAGCAGGGACGCGCCGCGTTTTCACGTAGTCGCCGTCGACTGCGGGATGAAGACGAACATCGTCCGCTCGCTCGTCGCGCGCGGCTGCCGCGTGACGGTCGTTCCGTGGAACACGACGGCGGGGAATATCCTTGCGCTCGCGCCCGACGGGGTCTTTCTCTCGAACGGACCGGGCGATCCGACCGACGTTCCCGAAACGATCGCGACGGTCAAGGGGCTGATCGGGCGGGTCCCGATCTTCGGGATCTGTCTCGGACACCAGATCCTTTCGCTCGCGTACGGGGCGAAAACCTACAAACTGAAGTTCGGTCACCGGGGCGGGAACCATCCGGTATTGGATCTTGAAACGGGGAAGATCGAGATCTCCTCCCAGAACCATTCTTACGCCGTCGACGAGGCGAGCCTTACGGGTACGCCGCTTGTCGTCACGCACCGCAATCTGCTCGACGGGACGGTCGAGGGGGTGGCTTGTAAAAAAGACGGCGCCTTCAGCGTTCAGTACCATCCCGAGAGCGCTCCGGGTCCCCGCGACAGCGCGCATCTGTTCGACCGTTTCATTGCATTGATGGAGAGCAAAGCAAATGCCTAAAAGAAGCGATATCAAGAAAATACTCGTGATCGGTTCGGGACCGATCGTCATCGGGCAGGCGGCGGAGTTCGACTACGCCGGAACGCAGGCGTGCCTCGCACTCAAAGAGGAGGGCTACGAGGTCATTCTCTGCAATTCCAATCCCGCGACGATCATGACCGACACTTCGATCGCGGACAAGGTATATATGGAGCCGCTGACGCTCGAATACGTCGCCAAGATACTGCGCTACGAGCGCCCCGACGCGATCCTGCCGGGCATCGGCGGGCAGACGGGGTTGAATCTCGCGATGCAGCTTGAGAAGAAGGGCATTCTTGCCGAGTGCCGGGTCGAGTTGCTCGGCACTAAGAGCGCGGCGATCGAGAAAGCCGAGGACCGCGAACTGTTCAAGGAACTGTGCGAGTCGATCGGCGAGCCGGTCATCCCCTCCGAGATCACCTATTCGGTCGAGGAGGCGCAGGCGGCGGCGAAACGCATCGGGTATCCGGTCGTTCTGCGTCCCGCGTTCACCCTCGGCGGTACGGGCGGCGGCTTTGCCGATACAGAAGAAGAATTGCTCGACCTCGCCCCCAACGCCTTCGCCCTCTCCCCGGTCCACGAAGTTCTGATCGAAAAGAGCGTGAAGGGATATAAGGAGATCGAGTACGAGGTGATCCGTGACAAGAACGACACCGCGATCACGGTCTGCAATATGGAGAATCTCGACCCCGTCGGCATCCATACCGGCGACTCGATCGTCGTCTGCCCGTCGCAGACGCTCTCCAACAAGGAGTACCAGATGCTCCGCGACAGCGCGCTGAAGATCATCCGCACGCTCGGGATCGAGGGCGGGTGCAACGTGCAGTTCGCGCTCGATCCGCAATCCTTCCGCTACTATCTGATCGAGGTCAATCCCCGCGTCTCGCGCAGTTCGGCGCTGGCGTCGAAGGCGAGCGGCTATCCCATCGCCCGTGTCTCCGCGAAGATCGGCGTCGGGATGACCCTCGACGAGATCAGACTCGCCAACACTCCGGCGTCGTTCGAGCCGGCGCTCGACTACGTCGTCACCAAACTTCCGCGCTTTCCTTTCGACAAATTCGCCGACGCGAACAACACGCTCTCGACCCAGATGAAGGCGACGGGCGAGGTGATGAGCGTCGGGCGCACCTTTGAGGAGAGTCTCTTAAAAGGCGTCCGCTCGCTCGAGATCGGGGCGTATCATCTGCATCTCAAAAAGTTCGATGAGACCGAAACGCCCGCCCTGCTCGACTATATCGGGATCGGCACCGACGACCGGATCTACGCGATCGCGGAACTCTCCCGGCGGGGCTGCGGTGTCGAAAAGATCGGACAAAGGACCGGGATCGACCTCTTCTTCCTGCGCAAACTGAAAAGGATCGTCGAGACCGAGGCGCTGCTTCGGGGAACCCCGGGCGACCCGGAGGCACTCCGGTACGCCAAACGGATGGGATTCTCGGATCGCGCGATCGGCGATCTCTGGGGAAAGACCGAGCGCGAGATCTTCGAGCTGCGTTCCTCTTACGGGATCGTGCCGGTCTACAAGATGATCGACTCCTGCGCTTCCGAGTTTGACAGTTACATTCCGTATTTCTACTCGACCTACGAGGAGGAGAACGAGGCGCAGGTCGAAAACCGGAAGAAGATCGTCGTGCTCGGTTCTGGACCGATCCGGATCGGGCAGGGGGTCGAGTTCGACTATTCGACCGTCCACGCCGTGCAGACCATTCGCCGCGCGGGTTACGAGGCGATCGTGATCAACAACAACCCCGAGACCGTCTCGACCGACTATACCTGTTCCGACAAACTCTATTTCGAGCCGCTGACGGTCGAGGACGTGATGAACGTCCTGACGCAGGAAAAGCCCGACGGCGTGATCGTCACCCTCGGCGGGCAGACGGCGATCAACCTCGCCGATCCCTTGAAAGAGCGCGGCGTGCCGATCATCGGCACCGACTGCGACGCGATCGACCGCGCCGAGGATCGCGACCTGTTTGAAAAACTCCTGCTTTCGCTCGGCATCCCGCAGCCCGAGGGGCGTGCGGTCACGAGCATCGAGGAGGGGGTCGAAGCCGCGCGGGAGATCGGTTATCCCGTCCTCGTCCGCCCGAGTTTCGTGCTCGGCGGGCGCGCGATGCAGATCGTCGCCAAGGAAGAGGCGATGTGGGAATACCTCAAAACCGCGGTCGAGGTCGACCGCGACAAGCCCGTGCTCGTCGATCACTACGTCCGCGGCAAAGAGGTCGAGGTCGACGCCGTCTGCGACGGCAAGCGCGTCTTCGTACCCGGCATCATGGAACTCGTCGAGCGCACCGGGGTCCATTCGGGCGACTCGATCAGCGTCTATCCGTCGTACAGCCTCTCGCAGAAGGTCAAGGACACGATCCTCGACTATACCGAAAAACTCGGACTCGGCATCGGGATCGTCGGGCTCTACAACATCCAGTTCATCGTCGACCCCGAGGAGCGGGTCTATATCATCGAGGTCAACCCGCGCTCGTCGCGCACCGTGCCGTTTTTGTCGAAAGCGACGGGCTATTCGCTCGCGGACATCGGGACGCTCGCCGCGCTCGGCGTGTCGCTCGAGGAGCAGGGGATCACCGAACGCTATCCGAAGGAGAAGGGGCGTTATTACGTCAAGGTCCCTGCGTTCTCCTTCACCAAACTGCGCGGGATGGACGCGTACCTGTCTCCCGAGATGAAATCGACCGGCGAGGCGATCGGCTACGATAAGAAACTCCACCGCGCCGCCTACAAGGCGATGATCGCCGCCGGACTGACCCTGAAAAACTACGGCACCGTCCTCGTCAGCGTCGCCGACGAAGATAAGGACGAGACGGTCCCGCTGGTCCGGCGCTTTTACCGGATGGGCTTCAATATCGAGGCGACCACGCTGACGGGCGAAGTGCTGCGCGAAAACGGCATCCGCACCCGCATCCGGCACAAACCGAGCGAGGGGAGCGAGGAGGTGCTGGACTCGATCCGCGCCGGCTACGTCAGTTACGTCATCAACACCCGCGCGATCAAATCCGGTATCCATTACGGCGACGGCGTCGCGATCCGCCGCTGTGCGGCGCAGAACAATATCACGATGCTGACCTCGCTCGATACCGTCCGTCTTCTCCTCGACGTCCTCGAGGAGGTCACCCTCGGGGTCTCCACCGTCGACGCCGAGTGAAAAACCGTCATCGATACCTTTACCGATCTGCTTTGCAAGGCGGCGCGTCCTCCGACCGGGGGCGCGCCGCTCTCGTTTTGCCCCCTCGAAGGGGAGCGGTTGCTTTTTCCAAACTGGTACTTGCATTTCGCGCGCGAAAGTGTTATACTTATACTGTCAAACTATTTCGCACGACCGCGTGCGCAGGCGGGCGCCGACGCGTCCGCGGGGGTTTCCCGAAAGGAGATTTGAACGTTATGACACGGTTTCTCTCTTTACTTCTCTCGTTCCTTCTCGGCTTTTTCTTCTGCATCGGAGCGATCGCCGGGGTGGGGTACTACGCCTATTCCCGCGTTTCGTACGACAAACTCAAGGATTGGGGCGTCGTCAAAGCGGACGAAAGCAGTTACCTCAAAGAGGACGCGGAGGTCGACCTGTCCGCGATGACGGTCAAGGCGTTCCTTGCGGAACTCAAGGACCTGCAGAATCTCGAGCAGGACGTTACGCTCGATCTGCTGATCGACCGTTGGGGCTTGAATATTCCGGAGGACGTTCAGCTGCTGATCCCTTCGGGCGTCCTTACGGTTCCGGTGAAAGACATCTTTTCTCAGGACGGGATCGATAAGATCCTGGAGCAAACCAAGATCAGATATCTGTTCCAGATCCTCAAGCAAGCCGCCGGATTCGAGTTCAGCGAAGCGGCGGACGCAACGCTGGGAGAGAAACCGCTGAAAGACCTGCAAAAAGGGGACTATGCCGCTTTGCTTGACGGCGTGAAACTCGGATATCTCGTCACCAGCGTGAAATACGAAAAGCAGGGGGACGAGTTCGTCCTGGTCTACGGAGACGCCGAAAATCCCACGACGGTCGAACTGCTCAGCGGCATCGATCTCGGAAAAATGCTTGCCGCGATGAACGGCGGCGAGGGAAACAGCGACAGCGTGCTGTCGGTCGTCAGAGACGGGATGAAGGACGTTTCGCTCGACGATTTCCTTCGGAGTCTGTCGGCGGGAGACGAAGCCACGGTCAGCGGTATCGTCAAGGGACGGACGGTCGCGGACCTGATCGTTTTGGACGAGGCGACCGGAGAGTACACCTTTGAAATGGAGGCGCTCATCAAAGGGCGCAAAATCGGCGATCTGCTCGGCTATAAGCCCGTCTATCTCGGCGGCGAAAACGACGAACGCAAAATCATCATCGACTGGGTCGACGAAGACGGGAAGCGCCTCACCGGTGAACTCCGCGCCATCGCCGACGGTACGATCAACGGGCTCAGCGGAGCCGACTTTGATCTCGATCAATTGCTCTGGAACGCCTATATCGGTTTCTTCCAGGAGTTCGTTCCGCTCTATGAGTTTGACGAAGCGGGGCAGATCCGGATCTCGGGCTGGAAACTGGCGAAGGGATTCGACCCCGTCTACGACGCCGACGGCAAGCTGATCCGTTGGATCGACGGCGAGGGGAATCTCGTCGGAGCGGACGCGGAAGGGAACCCGGTTTCCGCGAGCAACCCGAACGGCTATACGCCCGTCAAGGACGGAAACGGGATCATCGTCGGCTGGAAGGACGGAGAGGGCAACGACCTTGACAGATGGGAGGGAGACCCCCCCGATCGCGTACAGAGTACTCTGGCGAACAAAAAGATCACGGACCTGCTCAGTTCGGACGGCGACGGATTCGATATGAACGATCTGATCGCCGGACTTTACGTCGGCGACCTGATGGGTTATAAACCCGTGGAGAACGCCGCGGGCGAGATCGTCGGCTGGCGCGACGGCGACGGGGCAAAACTCAGCCGTCTGAACGAGGCGCTGGCAAAACAGCCGGTCGACAAACTGACGGGCGGGAAGTTCAACTATTCCGAGATCCTCGAGGGGCTCTACGTCGGCGATCTTCTGCCGTACGCCTCCGTCAAGAATCCGCCGGACGGGACCACCGGCTGGAAGGACGGCGGGGACGAAGAGAACGAACCCGTTTACGACGACGAAAGCAACCTGATCGGTTGGAACGACAAGAAGGGGAACGTCATCGGCAAAGCCGCGGACGGAAGCGCCGTCACGGAGGCGGACCCGAAGGGCTATACGCCCGTCAAGGACGGAAACGGGATCATCGTCGGCTGGAAGGACGGGGAAGGCAACGACCTCGACCGTTGGGAGGGCGACGATCTTGACCGCGTCACCGAAGCGATCGCCAAACAGCCGCTCAAAGATCTGCACGACGACGGATTCGATTCCGCCAAGGTCCTGAAAGGGCTTTACGTCGGCGATATGTTGAAATATACGCCGATCAAGGACGATCCGCTGAACCCCGAGAAGATCACCGGCTGGAAGGACGGGGTAAAGGACGTCGTCGGCGTCGACCGCGCCACCGCCAATATCGATCTTGGCAGACTGCTGGACGAGGAAGACGACTACCAGGTGTCCACCGCCTTCAACGAGGTCTATATGGGCGAGGCGATGAACTACCATCGGGGCGAGATGCTCCCGAAGGACGATCCGACCGACGAGAACGAGGCGGTCCGCTATCAGTGGTACAAGACGAAGGACGCCGTGACCGGCGACCTCTCCAACCCGACGCAGGGCATCGAGCAGAAACTCTCGAACTACTTCCTCGGCGACTTGATCAACGGCAAGGTGAAATCCGCGGATATCACGGAGGGAATGCCGCTGCACGAACTGCTCGAACTGCACGCCGTCGATACGCCGCTCTACGACGCCGACGGAAATCCGCTGTTCTATACGACGGGCGAACACGTCGGCGATCAGGCGACGGTCAAGATCTGGTACGATAAAGATAACGTCCGGCAGTCCAATACCATCTCCGCGCTTGCCTACTGCACGATCGACGGGATCTCGGAGCAGGTCGACGGCGTCAAGGTCGGCGGCGTGACCGGGCTGACCCTCTTTGAAGGCAACTGGTACAAGGCGGAGTTTAAGACCGAGGACTTTGACGGCGACGCCGGGACTCCCGACGAAACGCGCTACTGCCTGTCTCCCGCGACCGGCGTTCTGCCCTCGCTTGCCGACCTCACGATCGGCAACCTCTCCGACAACGCTCTCGTCACCGAAAAGATCAAGACGGTCACGATCGGCGACGCGATGGGCTACTCCTTCTCCGGCGGCGTCTGGTACACCGACAATACGCAGGTGACCCCGGTCTCCGGGATGATGAAGGCGCTGGCGCCCAAGACGGTCGGCGAGATGGAGACGATCGGAGACGATATGCCGATCGGTGAACTGCTCGGCTACGAGAAGGTCGGCGGCGTCTGGTACGAGACCTACGTCGGCTTGGGCGATCCCGGCAACGTCAAGGCGTCGGGCATTATGGCGGCGATCGCCGACTTCCATATCAACGGGCTGGGCAATAACGTCAAGACCATCAAGATCGGTTCGATCCTCGAACTCTATCGCTACGAGAGCGACGACCCGCTCGATCCGAACTACGGAACGTGGTACAAGGACGAGGCGCGGACGATCCCCGCCGACGGCATTATGGCGAAGTTCGCCGAACTGACCGTCGAGGAGATGAAGGATTCCGATAAGGTGACCCAGAAGACCAAGACCATCCTGATCGCCGACGCGATGGGATATACCTATCACGACGGCAAGTGGTATTCGACCTGGATCGCTCCGGGCGACCCCGGAAACGTGAAAGCGTCCAATCTGATGCAGGCGCTGGCGCCCAAGACGGTCGGTCAGATGGATGGGATCACGAAGGAGGGAGACGACGGGATCCCCGTCGGTACCCTGCTCGGTTACGAGAAGCACGAGGGCATCTGGTACGAGATCTACGACGAGTCCGATCCGCTGAACAACAAAGAGGCTTCGGGCGTTATCGGCGCGATCTGCGATACCTACCTCGACAACCTCTCGGGCGAGATCGAGGGGATGAAACTCGGAAAGGCGCTCTCGCTCTACCAGAATCCGATCGACAGTAAGTGGTATAAGGACAGAACGTTCACTCAGCCGGCGACCGGCGTTATGGTCGAATTCGCCGATCTGACGATCAACGATCTATCGGATGAGACGGCGGTCTCGAGCAAATCGGTCAACGTCCAGATCGGTTACGCGATGGGCTACACGTACTACGGCGGCGTCTGGTACACCGACGCGGAGCATACGTTCCCCGTCACCGGCGTGATGAAGGCGCTGGCGCCGAAGCGCGTCGGCGAACTCAGCAACCTCACCCACACCATGACGGTCGGCGAGATGATGGGCTACGAGAAGGTCGGCGGCGTCTGGTACTCTACCTACATCGGTCCCGACGATTCCGGAAACGTAAAGGCGTCCGGCGTCATCCAGGCGGTCGCGGACAGCTACATCGACTCGCTCGAAACCGACCTGAACAATACCAAGGTCGGTAAGATCCTCGGCTATACCTACAACGAGGTCGAGCATTGGTGGTACGACGGGCTGACCAAGACCTCGACGATCATCAATACCGTCTCCGACACCGAACTCAATCAGATCGGGACGCGGATGAGCAACCTGACGGTTGCCGATATGTTCTCGGAGACCGAGCGGCAGAGCGGATTCCTGTCGTTTTTGCCCGCCAACGCGCGGCTCGACGAACTCGGCGGCACCGGACCGAACTCGATGACCGAGATCTTCAAGAATACGAAGATGGGCAACTACGTAGCCAAGGGACTGATCACCTTCAGCCCCGCGACCGAGGAAAAACTCGACACCACGTTCGGCTCGGATCCCGAGACGGGCTGGAGAGGAAAGACGATCCAACAGTTCCTCGACAGCATTATGTATTTCGTGCCGTAAAAAACGGATCGAGAGAAACGCTGCAGGATTTGGCGTTTTCGCACTCGTCGGCGTATATACATACGGCAGAGAGCGAAAACGGCGAAAGGCAAGACCGGACGGGCATTTTGCCCGTCCCGCTCTTCATACGCAAGCGCTCTGCTGCCCTTTCTTTTACGCTTTCGGGAACGCAGTGTGCGCTCTTTTTGCCGGTCATGCAAGTTTATCGACGATCCGAGAGCCGCAGTTTTCTGCGGCTCGATCCGTAGAAAGGGGGGCGGTCTTTGAGAATCGGCTCTTTTGCCTGCGACACGCCGCTGTTTTTGGCGCCGATGGCGGGCTATACCGACCGGGCGGCGCGCCTGATCTGCCGGCGCTTCGGCGCCGACTTTACCGAGAGCGAAATGGTCTCCGCCCGCGCCCTCGTCTATCAGGATAAAAAGAGCGCGCCGCTCGCGCGGCTGCTGCCCGACGAACTGCCCGGCGCGGTGCAGCTGTTCGGGTCGGATCCCGCGATCCTCGCCGCGGCGGCGAGGATCGTCGCCGCCGGGACGACGGGGGGAACGACGCCCACCGCGATTGACCTCAACTTCGGCTGCCCGGTGCGGAAGATCGTCTCGAACGGAGAGGGCTCCGCCCTGATGCGCGACCCGAAAAAAATCGCGGCGATCGTTTCCGCCGTCGCCGCCGCGACCCCGCTTCCCGTCACCATCAAGATCCGCGCGGGCTGGGACGCCGGCGAAAAGAACGCCGCCGAGTGCGCCCGCGCCGCCGAGGCGGCGGGAGCCGCCGCGATCTTTCTCCACGCCCGGACGCGCAGTCAGTTTTATTCCGGCGCGGCTGATCTGTCGGTGATCGCCGAGGTCAAGCGCGCCGTGAAGGTCCCCGTCGTCGGCAACGGCGACGTGACCGACGCAAAGAGCGCCAAGCGGATGCTCGACGAAACGGGCTGCGACGGGCTGATGATCGGACGCGCCGCCGTCGGACGCCCCTTCGTCTTCCGCGAGATCCGCGCCGCGCTGAACGGGGAAGAGATCCCCCCCGTGACTTCCGCGGAGCGCCTGGCGACGGCGCTTTTGCAGCTTGATCTCGCCATCGCCGACAAAGGCGAGCGGATCGCCGTGATGGAGAGCCGCAAACAGGCGGCGCAGTATCTGTTCGGGCTTCGCGACGCCGCGTCCTACCGCCGCGCGATCTGCGAGGCGAAGACCCGCCGGGAGGTCGAGTCGATCCTCACCTCCGCGCTTATCAAAGATGAACAAGAATAAAAAGGAGAATACTGAAATGACGCTTGAACAGGTTTATGGTTTTCTCAGCGAAGCCGGCACCTACTACCTCGCTACCGCCGACGGCGATCAGCCGCGCGTCCGCCCCTTCGGGACGGTTCTGCTCTACGGCGGCAAACTGTGTATCCAGACCGGGAAGAAAAAGGACGTCGCCAAACAGATCGAAAAGAATCCGAGGGTCGAACTCTGCGCCTTCAAGGACGGGGCTTGGCTCCGCGTCGCGGGCGAAATGGCTGAACTCGACGATCGCGCCGCCCGCGTCGCGATGCTCGACCGCTACCCCGAACTGAAAGCCATGTACGACCCCGACGACGGCAACACCGCCGTCCTCGCCTTCACCCGCGGCGTCGCCACGCTCGCCAGTTTCACCGCCCCGCCGGAGAGGATGGAGTTCTGATTTTTTTTTGAAACATACTTGACAAACCCTATTTAATAGGGTATAATTGCATTGCAGAAAGCGTTTTGGAGATGGCATGACAAGATTGTTTGTGGAACTGCCTTCCTTTCAGAATGATTGGAAGGAGTTGGGTCTGAACGACAACGATCTGAGACGTTTGCAGGAAGAACTTCTTGCAAACCCGAAAATCGGAAAAGTGATGAGCGGAACCGGCGGAGTTCGAAAAATGAGATTTGCCTTTGAACACCGCGGTAAAAGCGGTAGCGTTCGCGTCATCTACGTTGATTTTGACGTTTATGAGAAGATTTTTCTTTTGACCGCATATCCTAAGAGCGAGAAGGATAACTTAAGCCATGCGGAACAAAACGAATTGAGGGAACTGGTCGGACAATTGGAAGAACAACTGGAATATTCGAGTGGGAGGAAGTAAGATGCGTACTTTTGATAAGATCAAGAACGGATTGAATGAAGCAATTGCGTATGAAAAAGGGACCATCCGCGCAAAGACCGTCAAGATAACGGTCGTTCCCGTCAATACTTTCCGTCCGGAAGAGATTCGTTCCATTCGTATCGAAACCGGTTTGACGCAAGTGTTTTTTGCTAAGTATATGGGCGTTTCTGTCAAAACGGTCGAGGCGTGGGAAGCGGGGCGCAACCATCCGGACGGCGCTGCCTGCCGTCTTCTTGCCTTGACGCGTTCCGATCCGGGATTCCCCACAAAATCCGGGATCGTCGTTCGGTAATCAAACGGCACAATAAACACGCCCCCCGGCGATCATCGATCGCCGGGGGATCTTTTATCTCGTCCGATGATAGGTCGTGCTTTTGCCTTTTCCTTCGCGGATCAGTTCGCCCGCGGCGACGAGTTTTCGGAGCGACGCCTCGACGGAACTGACGCTGAGTGCGGGGCAGAGTTCATGGACGTCCTGCTTTGAAAAACGTCCGATCTTGTTTTTCGTCGCCGCTCGTACGGTCTCGAGCGCGGAGCGTTTGACTTCTACAAGAGCAAAGCGATCCTCAAAATCCCGGTAGGCGGCGAGTACCGTTCCGAGCAGATATTTGACGAAAGGAACCGGATCGTCTTTTCCCTCGTGCCATCCGTCCTGCGAAACGCGGAGCGCGTCGTAGTACAAGTCCTTGTTTTTGGCGATCATCGCTTCGAGCGAGACGTATTTTCCGACGTAGAACCCCGAACGGTAGAGGAGCAGAGTCGTCAGCAGCCGACTCATACGACCGTTGCCGTCGTTGAACGGATGAATACAGAGAAAATCGTGGATGAAAACCGGAATGGCGATCAGCGGTTCGAGTTCCAGATTGCCGATCACGCGATTGTATTCCGCGCAGATCGCATCCAACGCTTCCGCCGTCTCGTAGGGGGGGAGCGGGGTGAACAGGATCTCCGTCCGCCCGTCGGGGTAGGAGGCGCTGATATAATTCTGCACGTTTTTCGTCCTTCCCGCCATCGGGTTGTTCAAATGACCGTACAGGATCTTATGCAATTGCAGAATATAGTTTTGTGAGATCGGAATCGCGTCGAAACTCTCGTGAATGATATTCAATACGTCCCGGTATCCTGCAATCTCCTGTTCGTTTCGGTTCCGCGGCGCCGTTTTTTGCGCCATCAGTTGTTTGATCCGCATATCGGTCGTGACGATCCCCTCGATTTCGTTTGACGCTGCGGTGCTCTGTATTTTCGCGATCTCCACGAGTTTTTCCATCTCTGCGGGGCGTTGCTTCAGATACAGTTCCTGCTTGCCCGCCTCTTTGTAGATCGCGGCGATCAGTCCGAGCAACTCGGAATCCCACGTACGGTTTTTGATTTCGGAATACCGAAAAGGTCTCATTCGCTTACCTCCTTTCACTTTCCCTTAAATTATAGATCATTTTACGGGAAAAGTCAAGAGATCAATAAAGAATCCCTTATTATTCTTTCGTTTTTGCGGGAAAAGATACGAGAAGAAGGAAAAGAAGGTTGGCAAAAAGCGCCCCGCCGAAGAGGATGGAGTTTTGAAACAAAACGCAAGCAAATTGCCCTCCGAATTGTCGGGGGACGCATTGCTGTTACCAAATCAGTTTGAATTCGTTTTTTTGTCGCTTAAATATTCCAATTAAACTCTCATTGATCGAATGTAACAAATCTATTGTTTCTTCCAGTTTATCATAATAGAAAGTTGGATCATTCTCAAGATGCTTTTCTTTTAAGTCCTCTTTGAACAACTGATGAACAACGTAATTGCGTTTCTCGATCGCTTGCGCTAATAAATCCTCACTCTCTTTTGTAAAGAATTGAATTTCTCGTGCTCTTTTCAATATTTTACCGAGCGACATTCCGGACAAATCTTTATACCATTTATTGGCGCTTTCGGCAAACTCGTTATACTCAATTACAAACACTGAATCCCGCTCTTCAAACTCGCGCAAGATTTCATCAAAAGCAAGGATGTTTGCCAGATTGTATTCTACCATTTGAGATAGTTCAACGATAAAACCGACTTTGCCCCATAAATGGAATAATTGTTTTTTTAATTCTCTTTTCATCAAAAATTAGTCTTATTATTGAATCTGATAAATCGTCCCGTTTGCGTTGAGCGTATCGTTTTCAATCGACCAAGAATCTGCATAATAAACATTGTTGTAATAATTGTACTGATAACCATACGACGCATAGAACCAACTGCTACTCCATCCAACGGGGATTTGGTCGCTTGATTCAAATCCCATACACAGGATCGAATAACCGTAGTTATTCATATAAATCGCGTAGGATTCCATCACGCTGATAGTGGACGGAATGACAAACACGTAACGGTTGGAAGAATTGTTACTTGCAGATCCTTCAAAGCAATAGGAACAGATTCCGTAAACGGCTACTCCGTCGATCGTTTCGGGGATCACGATCGGATCTTTCGTTGCGATCGGGTTCAGGTATTTTTCCAGATACAGCTTTTGATCCACGATTTTGTATTGGTATTTGCCGTCCGAACTGAAGAGAGGGGGATCGACGCCGAGCAGATATTGTTTTATGGAAATGTACCAACTCGAATCCCAGTCGGTAGGAATAGCGTCTGCTTTGATGTAAACGACGCAATTGCTCAACGCGCTGAATCCGCGATAATTGACGATTGTAACGCTTTCGGGAACGCTTACAAAGAGAAGATTGGATGCATCGCAGAAAGCGCTTGTTGCAATCTTGGATACACCGTCCTCGATGATTACTCCGGTTACATTTCCGCGCCCCAAAAGAGCGTTGGTATTGATTCGAGAAACAGGCAAATCCATATGTGTAGCGGGAACGCGAGTAATGCCGTTGACGTTCTTTATGGTTACAACCTCATAGGAGGTCGCCTTTTTGTAATAAACGCAATACTCGTCGTCGTCGATCTCCGACGGGGTTACGCTCATCATATATTTGGAAATATACAATTGCTCCGGAGAAGTAATACCGCCGGAATAATCAACGGTATTTGACGCAAAGAAAAACGTAGGTCTCTCAAAATCTCGTTCATCCAAAAAATCGTCCTCAAAGTTGCCGAAGGACTGAATCGAATCCGGAACAAAAATTGAGTGCAGTTTTTTGCAACCGAGGAAAGAGTAACGACCGATTTGCGTTACGGTCGACGGAATCTCAACTCGTTCGATTATGTGGTTTCCACAAAACGCCAACTGACCGAGAACTGTGACCGGTTTCCCGTCAATAGTACTCGGAATTTGAATACGACTTTGATTACCGTCATAATTCAACAGCGTAATATAAGTGCCGTTATCCTGATAATAGTAACCTGCTTCGGTTCGTTTCACACCGATTTGCAGATAAGAACTCGTATATGTCGGCGCGACTGATCCGCCATAATAAACGGGAACTCCTTCATCGTCGAAGGCGTTGTATCCAATCTCAAGAACTGTGTCCGGTATAAAGATAAAATACTGGTTAGCAACAAGAATCAACCTATCATCATCGGTCATAGGGCAATCTGCAAATGCACCAGCTCCGATCCTTTTGATGTTCGCGAAATCAATCGAAACTAATCCCGAATTACTGAACGCTTCGGCACCGATCTCATCAATATTCTCATAGTTCTGAATCTCTCTTAAAGACGAACAACTGCTGAACATAGCACTCGGAATGGCAGTGATCGGAGCATGGTTAAAGTCGAAAGACTGCAGACTAGTTCTGCTGCTGAACGAGGGCAGGTATTCCGTATTGGAACTGATCGAAAGAGACGTCATATTGGAAGGAAGCGCGTCTTTCGATGCAATAGAAACGACCGGTTGGTCGAAAATCATATTCGGGATCACGATGTCGGTTTCGGTACCGGAATAGCCGTACACTTCGTATCCGGCGATTCCTCCGCGGATCGTAAGGCGGAACAGAAGCCCGTCGGTACCCACGCGATCCATATTATCAATTTTCGCTCGAACTCCTAAGTCCTCATTCCCGACCCACCAGTTCCCGTTTGCTCCAATGAAGGGGGAAAGCCCGTTTGCCCCGTTCGTTACAGTGAACGAGAGCGACGAACCGTCAGAAAAACTGATTTGATAGGTATCGACCAACCCTTGCGATCCCGTCTTACCGATGGATTGAATCGTGATACTTGCTCCGTTTGTAACGGAGAAATGCTGAACGGTATCGTCCGAAAAGAGGATCCGATAAGAATCAGTCAATCCGTCAGAACTCTCTTTCTCAACCGACGCAATATACACGGATTGTCCGTCATTACCGTTCGTAACCGTAAAAGTGGATTCCGTTCCGTCAGAGAAAAAGATTGTATAAGTATCGACGGCGGATTCGGTTTTTGTTTTTCTGACGGAATCAACCGTTACGGACGTTCCGGGCTCTCCTGGATCGCCTTTATCTCCCGGCTTGCCCGTTGCTCCTGGATCGCCTTTATCTCCCGGCTTGCCCGTTGCTCCGGGATCGCCTTTATCTCCCGGCTTGCCTGTTGCTCCGGGTTCTCCTTTTTGTCCTTGTGCGGATACGCCCAGATCATTTGTGCCAATCCACCAGTTTCCGTTCTCCCCGATGTAGGGAGCGTCGACCGTTTTGCTGTCTGCGTTTGTGGAGTCGCCCATACAAG
>Ga0310696_10004605_pt1 | contig 16857 bp, 14 predicted proteins | sample AusTroGonzalo_MG_4_FD_203885 | JGI IMG/M metagenome (GOLD analysis project Ga0310696, IMG submission 203885) | Bovine rumen microbial communities from tropical cattle in Woodstock, Queensland, Australia - Gonzalo_02 (v2) (version 2) | ecosystem: Host-associated > Mammals > Digestive system >...
TATATAGTGTAATTTTACTCTATTACCATTTGTGATTCTTACCATATATGTATAGTAGTTCGCTGATAGTTGCTGTCATGAGGCATTACCAAATAACCAATATGGTACACTAGGTGTATCTGTTCCTATTGTTCCTGTCCTTGTTTCTTCTACTTTATCTGTTAAATCTCTTACAAAGAATGAGGCGTTTCCCTCTCATTCTAAGAATGATGCTTTTGCATAATATTTATGATATACCTGTCTAACCATATTCTGTGTCGCCATACTATTACCACCGAAAGTTCAGATTATATTATTATTGTTTACACTTCCTGATATTCAATAGATAGTTGCTGTACTTGTTGCTCTTGACTGTAATAAGTAGTTTGATATGTCCACTTTAGTTGCTGTAAACACTATTTCCAGTACATCTCATACCTCAGGCATTACTCAAGTATTATATCTACAGTTGTAAGTATTAGTTTGTCCATTCTGTATATACTCTAATTGTGTGTATCCATCAGGTAGATTAGTTTGTATTGTACCTCATTCTAATGTTACTGAGCTCAGATATTCCTCTGATTTCTGCTCTGTCCCTCATGTCAGAGTAAGAGAATTTAGTCAGTCTTCTTTAGCGTGTGTAAATGATACTTCCCCAGTTCAAGAGGCACTAGAAGTCTGACCTGTAGTATAGGTAATATCTATATCTGTTCCTGCATTAAAAGATGTGAGCGTATCTTGTTTGTCATTCAGATTTACTCAGCTATCTTTTATCGCTTTACCTGTGTCTCAGTCAAATATCGCTATATTTTCATCTACAGCCCCATCTGGTCATGCTAGCTCTCAGTCGTTTACTGTAAAGCTCTCACTATCTCCATTATCCTCTGTAATAGTAATTGTTGTAGTGTTTCCAGATCTACTACTTGTTATACTTGAGATTCAGTTCCCATCCGCTCCTTTTGGTCATGTTTCCCCTTTTGCTCCTTTAGCTCCCTGAGGTACTGTAAATTCCAAAACTGCAGCACTACTACTACCAGAATTTCTTACATTCGCTTGGCTTCATGGTTGCCCTGTGATCGTATTTCATACTGTGATACTTGCAGCTATTCATGGATCTCATTTCTCTCATTTATTCCCTATCTCTCATTTATCCCCTTTGTCTCATTTATCTCCCTTGTCTCCTTTAGCTCCCTGTGGTCATTGACTACCTGTATCTCCTTTGTCTCACTTTGCTCATGTTGCTCATGTATCCCCCTTATCTCCTTTGTCTCATTTGTCTCATTTATCTCATTTGTCCCCTTTGAGCTCAGATTTAGGTGCTAATCTTGCTTCATCTGTAGAAGAATCTAAAATCAGAATCTTATCATTGACTGATACTTCAGATTTTACTTCTAATTCACTAATTGGTTTTACTGGTACATTTGTCATTTATAAAAAAAGTTAAGATCTAAATCTTGTCTTCCATGTAGTATTGGCTTCTTCTCTTACTCAATATTCACTATCTGCTAAATATGCAGGATCACATTTGATTCATAAAGCTTTATTATCTTTAGGATCAGTAAGAGCTGTTTTCACTAATTCAAAAAAGCTACCAAGCATGTATTTCCTGCTCTTAGTTTTTCGCTTATCTCTTGAATTATCTTTCCAAGAGGTATTGGATTCTTGCCTTGATTTCCAGACTATCATAAAAATGCCATCATATAAAGCTGATGGCATTATAGTCAGAATTTATTTTTTGGTGGATTTTAGTAAAAAAGGTAATAAATAAATCTGATTTGAAAAGTTTTTTTATTTTTTATTTCTAGGTTTAGAATTATCTTTACTCACATTTTTGGGTACTTTTTTATGCAAATTTGATAAAAAAATCCACCAATTTTATTTTTTTGTGTATACTCCCAAACGTGCGAGAAGAAATTCTTGGAGTATCAGTTAGTGAGGAGGTCTGTATACTCACGAGCAACTGCGACATACTTATACGGAAGCAAGTAGTATAATATGTGAGTGGTAGCCATAACGATCGTATGGTGCTTGGCTCTAAAACCTTAACATATGCTATTCACAAAGCAGTTTGTGAAACCTTTTTCTATTGATGTTTTATAGAAAAAAAGTATATGTTAAGGAGGAGGTTTTGAGCCGAGACTGCTCACCTTACCGTAAGCATATAGTATGTATGCAAATTGTTAAAATAATATGTAACCTATAAAAAGAGTGGTTGCATTTCAAAATTTAGTTGTGAATAGCATATCACATAAAACTCCTCAAAAAAGAGCCTGAAATCAAAAAATTTCAGACTTTTTTTATTTTATTGTTTATTAGTTTAATCAGTAGCTTTTATCGTATAGAGTTTCTACTTTAGGGATTATATCCCAAACTATTCTTTCATCCAAAGTCGCTACATTGGTATCTATATTCTTAGCATATTCTGCCAATTCAGCTTCTTGTTTTTCTATACTATCCATTTTTATGGATAGATAAAAGCTCTGAATAAGAATGATTGCTACGAGTGCCCAAAAATACCAGTCTTTCATGTTGTTTAGTATATTAAATAAAAGATAAGAGTAATTATAGTAGATAAAACCAAATAATAAGCCAATAGTAACAAAACCTTTTTATAGTTTTTCTCCCCTCGTTTAATAAAAGCATCAAAATAATATGATGGATATTTTACAATGTCTTCTAGTCATTTAAAAGCCTTTCAGAAAGCATAAAATATACAATATAGTAAAGATAAGCATACAAAAGCTACAAAAGGGATACCTATAATCCATCCTAAAAGATTCCAAAACCACATGAAAAAAACACCATATAAATATATGGTGCTAATTATACTCATAAATTGTTTTTAGTCAAGACTTTTATACTGACATTACCAACTCTACATCATTCACACTATCCCATAGTCAGTATTTACCTTTAGGATGTTTTTCTTTTCGTTTTTCATAAGTCGCTATTGCTGATTCATCGTTTAATTCTGATCCATAATTCTGCTTGAATTGGTCTTTTATGTTTTGGATTCTTTCTTCATCTGACATTTTGTTCCATGTATCCTTAAAATCTTGTACTTCAAACAATAAATCATCTGCCACTACTGCTGGACTTATTTCTCATACATTATTAGCTATTTCTCCTATAGTTCAAGGTGCTAATTTTAATAGCTGTATCATTCCAACTGGATCTTCTACTCTTAATCATCCTCATTTCGTAGCCTTAAAGAATTTCTTACCATTCTTTACTACATAATTCCATACATCTCATAAACTATCTACAGCTTTTTCTATTCATGTGGCTTTCTTTACTCCTTTTCAGCCCTTATTTAGTAATAATCATACTTTAGCACTTGCTCAGTCAGTCAATTTATGATATGCAGAACTCCAAAAGTTTCAGAATCCCTGTTTTAATCATGCATTAGTAGATTGTTTAGCCATATCATCTGCATATTGAGTCAGATTATGCCAGTCTTTATATAATTTAGCTGTATCTTCTCCCACTTCTTTAGTCAGATTACTATGTACAGCATTAGTTAATTTACTAGATAATTTTCATTTTAATTCCTGTAATTCATTTGTGATTTCTTTTCATTTCCAGAATTTCTGCGGAGTTCTGCCTTGTAATCAGCTTTTTAAAGTCTGTGTATCTTTCATAGAATAATTCGCAAATTTAGGATCTTTATATGAAGCTTTTAAGTCTTCTAGAGCATCTCCATAAGCTGCTAATTTATCTGGATCATTCTTTGCTAATTGCTGTATATCATCCTCCAAAGAATTTATAAGCTCTTGTACATTTACTGTAGATTTAGAATTTTCTAGAGCTGGATTTATAGTCTTTTTAAATATCTGGTTGGCTTTTGACCTAGCTTGTATTCATCTACTCTCAGCACTCCATCCCTCTAATACTCATTCTCATACATTATATTCTCTAGCCGTATCTGCCACCTTTACTACTTTCTTATTCTTGGTTGCTTCTAATTCTTTTTCAGCATTTGCTAGAGATTTTTCAGCCTCTTCCACTCATTCTCATGTCTTCTTGGCTACTTTTAAATCTGCCTTAGCATCTTTTACGGCTATTTCTGCGTCTTTTACTTGTACTCATGCTCTCTGTACTTGTCTAGCTTCTTGCACAGAAGAATCTATTGGTAAATCGTATATTTTTTTCCCTACCTGTTCAGATAAAGCACCAGCTCAATATAATCCGACATCTATAGTTCATAATATTCCAGCTCAAACTCATATTTGAGTTGCTATTTTTTTTCATTTATTGGATGGTCTCTTTTCGTATCACATTTTATACAAGAACTCTTTATCTCATGATTCCAAGTATTTATTATATAAGTCTATATCCACTCATTTATCCTGCATTTCTTCCATCATCCCCTTTATAACTTCTCCTGTATCTGCCAAAGGGTCTAGATTATATTTCTCTTTTATCTTATCTGCCACTTGTTCTTGCCTATTACAACTTGACATATAATTCTTTCTCTGTGGGTCTTTCTCATTCAGACATCTATACCATATTTCATTCTCTGCGGCTACTCTGCTATCTCTAGCATTTTCAGTATGCACTTTCTCTATAACTTTTTCATATAGAGCTTGTTGCATCTCTCTCTGGTCTGCTCATGTCAAATCTTTAGTAAGTTCTTCAATTTTCTTTATTTGAGTATCAGTAAGTCATGGGAACATATTTTTTTTATTAGGTTTCTCTATCTTGTTGTTATTCCATCCACTAAATGAGGCATTTAATCAAGTAGAGAACATATTATTTATTGCCATCTATCTCTTAATTAAGAGTTAAAAATTTCATCAACCATATTATCTAATTCACTATTAGAATATGTTTTATTTCTTAGCTGTAATCCATCATAGTATCTAGTAGCTTCATCTTTTGGTCATGTAGACACTCATGAATTGTAGTTATAATATCTTGATAAGTCTACTCACATTTCATTAGTCAATCGTTTAGCTGCATCATCCGTATAAATTGGTTCTGGTTTATATCCTGTTACTCTGTAAAAGTTTAGAGCTTCTGATTCATTTTTTTCATACAAATTTTTAGCAAAATGCTGGAACACTGCCTTAGCTTGTTCTGTACTCATTTTTCAGCTTAACAGTTCTTCTATCTCTTTTTTCTCATCTTGTGTAGCACTAGCTCATCACTTCAAAGCTTTTGCAATTTCTGCAGATGCTACATTCAAATCTGTATATAATGCTCATACAGTAGGGTCTCATGTTTCGGTTTTGAATAAATTTATCCAACTATTTACAGTCTGAATGTCATAATTCTCTAGCTCTGAAAATGAATCTGATACTGATTTTAATATAGACATGGCTGTAGAGTTAGATGAAGATGACCCTCATGGTCAAGCCGCCTTATATCGTTGGTCTTCTATAGCTTTTACTTCCTTGAATTTCCTTTCATTGTAGCCATGTTCTCTTCCTATTGCGGATGCGGCAGCCCTTACTCTTGAATTACTTGCTCAGTTTTCCTTTCAGGATTTTGGTAAAGATGCTGGGTCAGTCTGATATGTTAATAGACTTTCAACAGTCAACCATTCATCATCTGTCAGGTCATTCCATCATGGATATTTCGTAAAATCGTAGGTATTTCCATTCCGCTCAAATTCAGTCTCTTTGCCACCTGAAATAATACTAGCTGGTTTACTGGGGTCTCGGAATCCCCTTATTGAGTTATTTCATGGGTATATTCTCCTTGTTCAGATTTTTTCTGGATTTTTCTTATCAAAGTTACTGTCCACCACATCAAAACTTCCATCATCGTACACTTTTGTTACTATTGCCACATGACCATGATTTATTCAGTCTGAGCTTGTATTGTTATAGTCAAATACTGCTATCGTCCCCACTTTAGCAGTTTCACTATTACACCGTGATTCTCTAGTCTTTATATCTTCGTTTCAAAAATATCTTTCTACTCCTATACTTTCTAGATAATCATTCACAAATTTTCAGCATTGTCCACCTCGCTGTGTTCCATTTGTCTTTTTTCAATCTAAGAAATCATATAGAGTATTGCCATCGTATCCTGTACTCATTGGGTTATTATTAAAGGCCCTTTCATCTACCTGAGTGTATGATTTCGCTGCAGTGGTTGTATCTGGGTCTTCTATATATTGATAACTTATGCTTCAGTTAGGATTAGTCGTCATTATAACTGATTTTCAGTTTATAGTCCCTATGCTTTGTTTAGCCAACATACCATAATCTGAAGCTACCTTTTGTTTATATTCAGGTTTATTCTGTAGTGGTTTAATAAAATTCTCAGTAAGAGCCTGTGCTACACTGATTCACTTTTCTTTTGCATAAGCCAATATATCTTCTACAGCCTGTGCCTGACTCCTTTGGATTATATCTCCATAATTTTTATAATAATCTGATAGCGCATTATTCAGATTTGCTTTTAATTGTTGTTCATCTTCTACACTTAGGTCTGTTAGCTCTTGCTGTAGTTGATTCTGCATTTTAGCCGTAGCATATTGATTATATCTATTAAGGTCATTAAGCCTGCTCTGCTGTAAAAGTTGCATATCATTCTGAGCTTGTTGTTCTTGTAATCTCAGTTGTGCCTGTTGCTCAGGTGTCCTATAGCTCATAGCTGTTTGTGCAAATCATAGAGCAGTAAGTCTTTGATTCCATACTCTCTGATTCTCGCTAGCTTGCATTTGTCTTACTTGTGCTGCTTGATATGCTGCTGCTTGTTTTTGGCTGAATAAGTTAGCATAATCTTGATATTGATATTGTAGCCCTTGCATTTCTGTATCATAAGGTGCTAGAGCTTTCTGCATTCTTGCAGCTGCTAATGCATCACTTACAGTTCATCATGTAGAGCTGGCATATCTATTCATTATTGCAGTCCTTTTGTTGTTTACTTCCTCTATTCTCTTTACTGTCCTATTAGCATCTTCCATAGTCTGCCATGCTTGAGTTCTATCCATTGTATCATTATAAACTCACTCTATATCTTCAGCTTCCTGTGGTTGTATTCAGAGATTATTCATCATATTTACCATATTCTGAGAGATAGCTTCTAATAATGGTGGAACAATATCGTTTACTATTCTCTTTTTGATTTCTTCTTCCTGTAGTTCTTGTCGTTTCCTATATGCTTCTGGATCAGTATCTTTAATCAGATTTAATTGGTCTGTTGTTATCTCAGAATTGCTAAGTCAATTCATGATAGATTCTCAGCTTGTGTACTGAGATGCCTTATCCATATCTTCCTTTCTTTTCCAATAACTATCTAATAGCTGTCTTTGAGCTTCAGAATCTCTATTGTTGTATTCAAAAACTCTATTGAATGTATCTCTATCACTAAACATTCGTGGAGATGTAGCAAAATAGTGGTCTAGATTTCCTTTCATCTCATTAAGTCTAGCTTCACTATTAGCTTGATAATCTGGTCTTCATGTTTGCTGTGCTGTTCACTCTTGTACTGTTATCTTTCATGGATCTTGTTGGAATTTAGTTTGGTCTAAATCAGGAGATACCTGATTATTCTTATTACCATATCCCATATCTTCTAGCTTCTGCATATCTGCTCTAGTTTTTTCTAGCTGTGGACTTAATCTCTCTGTAAGATTATTCCATTGCTCTCAGTATTGATATTGATTTCATTGAGTCTGATTTTGTGTGGTATTTTGTCAGTTAGTACCAGTACCATTAGAAAAATTAGAGCTGTTGTTGGTCTGAGCAGCACTATTACTCATTTCTTGGTTGTATCTATCTGTAAATTGTTTAGCTTCGCTTCCAGCATCCAATGTATTTACATGATCATTCCATTTTTTCTTTTGGTCATCGCTTAATGTACTATATTTTTGTTTCCATTCATCATAATTTGCCATTTTTTGATTAGGAGAAAATAAAAAAGCACCAATTTCTTTTGGTGCATTATAGTCAGATTTTTAATTTTGGTGGATTTTATCGTTATCTTTTTCTAATCATGGCTCTGGATTCAGTTTGTGCATCTCCTTAAATAAGCAGTCTGCACAGTTATCTAGGCATTTCTCAAATAATTCGCAGTGTTTTAATTTTCATGGCTCTAATGGATCATAAGGTTTATCTGGCTTTTTTATCTCATGTCGGTCGTATTTTTCCATTTTTGTTTTTAAATATAAAATTAGTTATATTTCTTTAGCTCTTTATTCACATAGTCTAATCGCTCTCTAAACATATTATTAGTATCATGTAATTTTGTCTGATATTCCTTTGAGTTGGTATCATGTCGTAGCTCAGAATTTATTGGCATCGCTGCTAAGATGTTTGATTTTATCCTATTCAGTCTTTTTACTTCCTCTAGGTTGTTTACCTTTGTAAATAGGTAAGCATCTGTGTAATATGTGCCACTGTTTACTAGATCTGCTGGCTCATGCTCTACCTCATAGATATTTGTAAATAGCTTTCAGCTTTTTCTTCCTTTGTAGTTGTCTTTGATAAATCTTTTGCCCTCTCTTCCTATCCAACTGACAGCGTGTCAGTATGTGCTAGTTCCAAAGGATGTACCATTTAATATTCAGTCAGCTTTATAATCATTATTATAAGTCTGATTTCCTCTATATCAGCTACATAGTGTATAATTCTTAGTAAGAATCTTATCCACTAATTCTGTATCTCTTAGATTTATCCTATAGTAAGCTATTTTACCTAAATCTGAGTGGTGCTCATTCCAATAATCTGCTACTAGATTTACTGCAGCTTTTACATATCGCCCATTCCCTCTTATTCTTCCCCTGTTATAGCTTTCTTCTACTATTTCATCTATCTCTTTTTGTGTCCATTCATAGTTAAATAAATCTGATACAGCTCCAAAGGCTGAATATAAAGTACAGTGTGGCGTGATTCACTGGTTGTACTCATAAATCACTTGATCCTGAATAGACAGCTCAGGTAATCACTCTGCCTCTTCCCCTGTTAAAAGGTAGTCAGTATTGGATTCTCATAACCCAATACATCCATTATAGTTTTCTTCCATTGTCTTGTATTTAGTATATAAAAGCTCTCTAAAATCTTCTTTACTCCAGCTATATCATTTCATTATACTATTACTTCAGGGATGTATCGCTCTTTTGGATCATGTGGATCTATCTCTGTAAGCACCTCTCTTAGTCGCTTTACCACTTCAGGTCTCATTGCTTTTTCGCTAAAGTCTAGCGTTCTTAATAGCTGCTCTGCTATTAGTCTATTCTCATGTAGTGTATGTATAGCTCTGTGTGTAGATACTCTCAGCACCTCTAGGTTTCTTGGACATGTATTCCCTCACTGTGAGCGTGGTAGTATATGATGCACATTATATCAGTCTTTCCTCTTTCACATTATACAGTAAATAATGGATAAAAAAGCATTATCAGTGCAATTATTATTATAATTCAGACTATTATTTTTTTTCTTCTCCATCTGCCAATTCGTACTTTCTTATTGAAGTTGTATTGGTTTTTCATGTTTTACTTTATTTAGATAAACTGGTTTTTATTCGGCTAATATCAGTTTGAATTTGTGATAAAGTGGTTTGTATTTCGTACATCTGTACCTTTACAGTATCTAGTTCTGCTGTCTTTTCTTCCAGCATCGCTATTCTGTTATTAGTGTTTGCCCAAATCCCACCTAATCAAAAAATAAAAGCAAAGAATGTAATCCAAGTAGTAGGGCTTGTAAGGTAGTCTTTAATCTTTTGCATTTTCTACTGTTTCGTTATCAATTAAAGGATCAGCTTGAGATTTCCCCACTTTCTGCCCAAAATAGAATGATACGATCATAAGCATAGCATTATTGAATAAGCTAGTTTCTATCCCATTCAGAGTCAGGTATATAGTTTGGAATGCTAATACTAGAGTCATTATGATAAATACTAGCTTAGTTACACTAAATTTTGTCCAAAAGTTTTTCATGATTTCTAAAAAAGGAGGTAAATTTTTCTACCTCCAGTATAGTCAGATTTTTTTCTTTGGTGGATTTTTTATCCAAATACTGTTATCTTTATCATAGTTGTAATATGGTTACTGTTAAAACTGCTAAACAATTCTTCCCTGTTGTATGTTGTATAGCCCAATAATAATTTTCTCATTGACTTATATTTCACATTACTTCACTATCTATTATCTCTGAATTATTTAAAGCTGTTAGTTTACTACTAAAGTGTGCAGCTACTTCTTCATTATTTATAGAGGTCATCGTATATAGAAAAAATTTATATCATGTTGAAGAAAACGCCGTTGCAGGAGACAGCATTACATTTGCACGTATCATATACGATCAGTTATTAGCCATAGATAGAGAATCTATGGTATCATCCCCAAAAGTTGATACTTTCATTGATTTTGTAGCTGCTAATGAGTGTCAGTATGCTTGCTTTTTACTATTTATATCGTTTACCAAACTTTCTGCTGTCCATCCTTGTACATTCCCTCATGATATTATACTACTATATCATGAGCAACAGTCTTTTATTTGCTGCTCTGTCCAGCTATCTGAAACCCTTTTAAAGTATGTCCATGTAGCTGTCGGTGCTACAGCGATTCATACATATTGATGTACAGGAAGCCATGTATCTTTATTGGCATCTCTCCATTTCCATTTATCACTTTGTAATCATGGTCTCAGCTTAAACATTTCCTCATCTCTTGGTCGCCCAGCATCTTGGAATAATCATTCGTCCCCATTATTAAAATCATTTCAGTATTGCTTTCAGCTATATACTATCATTTTTCCCTTTGATTAGCAACTAAATCTAAAGCAAATAATTCTGGAGTATAGCTCGCCGTTCCTTTACCTTTTACCATTATCTGTAGACTATGAGAGGCTGGCAGTTCTAGCTTATTATTTAGATTAGTAAATCTAAACTCTCATTCCCAGTATTTATCGGTAGTGATTTCTCAGATTTTTCTAAAATGGTTGAAGTCTGAGTAATTTATCAGCACGTTTCATTCACTATCTATTATTTGCATATCGCTAGTGGACTGGACTGGTAAATCCCCCTCTAATCTGAATGTATATTGATTTCCATTTGTCTCTATATACTTCAAATTGTAATTTCAGGTAGCTCATTTCATTTTATAATTTGCAGTTGCTGAGAATTGGTAAGTATCTGAGCTTGTAAATGTCCAAAAATGATAATGATTAGCCATCCCCCAAAACTCTAAGCTTGTACTAGCACTTGGTAATATATAACTAGCAAATAAATCTGATTCCTCTTTCTCTAGTAAGTGATTTCATAAGATTATTGGATATTCTGCCATCCATTCGGTATTATATCTCCTTATAGGTAAGTCATCCTGTAGGATGGTAACATATTCTGTAGTATTTTGTGTATAGTTTACTATCAGATCATTGCCTTTTACTCTTAGTCCAGTTATCGCTCATGGTAGCTCATGAATAAAAGTCCCTCATTTTCCACCATAAGTCTGACCATAAGCAAATACTCTATTATCTTCTGTAGTTAGGATCAGATTATCTCTATATTCTACCATTCTTCAGTCAAATCTATACTGTTCATCGGTTTTAATCAGATTTTTTTTGTCTTTTTCTTCGTTTCCACCTAGTATAGCTACTAATTCCTGTCCATTATATACCCATAATTTACTTATTCCTCTATCTGCTCATACTAAATACATTAAATAGTCTATGTTAGCAGCTCACTTAAACTCACATCCATAAGCTATATATGGTGTTCCTCTTCCTCAGGATAGATCACATGGGATTATATATCAGTCTCAGTTCATGTTTCATATCATGTAAACCTGTTCATTCCATACCACCATTCAGATTACATCCATACTTACATCACTTTCCCATCACATATCAGCTATAAAATCATATATGATCTTATAATTTCATAGTCCATCTTCTATCCGAGATGAACTCCACTTATAAAGTGGTTGAAAACTTACTCATTTTATCCAATAGCTACTTGAATAAGCATAAGCTCATACATCTACTAATTTTCTATCTCTGATAGGTAAATATGTATAGTAATAGTTGCTATCTCAGTCCGAAGTTGTACCATCTGCTTTCTTCATCATGTGAGAAGCTACTGGTCATCCATCTATATCAATATATAATTTTCAGCTACTCCATACATAAGATGATACTTTTGGTGTAAATAAAAACTCAAGTGTTACATAAGTATATCATGTATATCTAGGAGATACTGGTATCTCTATCTCTATTCAATTATTTACAGTTATATCTCCTGAGAAAGTCAAATCACTTCCATCCGTTCAATAAGGGATTATTCAGTCTGTCTTGGCATCATAATAAAACTTATCAGATTCTAATAATGAAACTTTATTTAGAGATATATTGGCATCATCTCCAGCATATTCTTCAGCATAAATTCTTATTTTTGTCTTTGAAAATGGTGCATTTGGGATTTTTACACTAACGAAAGCCTTTTGTGAAGCTGTTGGCTTTGTAAATAAATAACCATCACTATAAGGCTGTCCAGTATCACTATAACTCAAATTAGTAATATCAGTAAACTCCTTATTAAAGATAAATTTCTGTTTACTATAAACAAAACTAGCTCTATCAGTAAACACTACAAAAGATCTCCATTCATCTCATTCATATTTTACTGACATATCCTGCACTGTTCATCGTGTAGCTGGTGCATAAGTTCAACCCCATCATCACTCGTATGAAACATCATAAACAGGGAAATTCGTACTAGGATCTATAAATAAAGTCTCTACTCCGTCTACTAATTCATAAACCTTTCAGTCAGTTTTTAAGATTAGATCTCCATCCTGTTTGATTATATCTGCTCAGGTAGTAGTTGGTACACTCCAAGCTGTCGCCTTTACACTTTTACTACTTGAGAAAATGTCTAAGTTTCTGCTTCTTAGACATCATGGCTGGCTTGAATACTTATCCGTTAGCTGTCCAGCAGGTAATCAGTTTGAATAAAAGTTTAAGTTATCTATTGCCATTATTTTTGTACATCAGAATAGTAAATACTTTGTACTCTTTGAGTAATATATCTCTTCATTTTCTCTATTTCCTCATTATATTTATTCCATTCTCTATCTGCTTTCTCAAAATCTTGTTTATTCTCCCATAACTCTGCCATTAGTCATTTTCTCATGACTTTAGTAAATTGCTTTAAATCTGAATGTCATGGAAAGAAAACATCCTCAATATTGATCTCACTTAAAGTTCATGATATAGGATTTATAGCTTGTATTCCTTGTATCTCTAAACCACCCTCTACATCTTCTGTAGGAGTCCAATTCAAAAATATGTGATTATCTTTTAGCCTCCATCCTTTCAGTCCAGCAGATTCTTCTAAATCTGATAATTCAGGTAGCTCATAGCTCACATCCTCACTTGTTCGGATCACTACTTTTTTTACCTTAGCTATTCATGGTACATATACAGTATTCCCTTGAGAATCTGTATAGCTTGTTTGCTCCCTTTCTACTTTATATTCTCTAGCACCAGCTTGGAGATCAGTATTCCAGTAAGTCCAAAAATAATCTTCCTGTGCTGTTACAAGCATTCTCCATACTTCAGAATAAATCTCATTAAATTTATCAAGAGCCTTTGAATATGGGTAGTTTGCTGTAGAAGTGTTTGTATCTTCGTAAGCATCTTCAAATAGTTTTTGCAGTGTCATTACTCAATAATAAATAATAAGTTAAAACTGACTATTTATTAAAGAGGAGAGAGCCTAAGCCCTCTCAGCTCTTTTATTTACTAAGCTGTCTCAGTTTCAGTTTCAGTTTCAGTCTCAGTTGGTTGGAATGCAGTAATAACCATTTTCCAGATTTGCTCTGCGTTTTGGTCAAATACTTTTCCACCATGAGCGATTTGTCCAAGAATGTTGTAGTACATTCCAGCTTCAGCTTCAGTTACTTTAGCCTTGAATAATTGTCTTACATAGTTGTAAGCCTTAGCTCTGAAAGCGTAGATGTTAGCTCCTTGAATCAAGTTAGATTCGTAGATCTCAAATCCAGCAAATTTTCCAAGCCATCCTTGTACTACTGCATTTGCACTTACTTCTGTTCCTTGTAAGATTCCAGCTTGAGCGATTACAGCAGATACTTGAGGAGAGCAGATTAAGATTCTGTTATCCATAGGTACTTCCTTTTCAGATAACTTAGTTCTAAGTTCCATAATATACTCAGCTACATTAGATGTAGTCAATGTAGATTTAGTTATTATGTTGCTTCCGCTTCCATAAGTAGATAAGTGAGCATCCAACATAGTGATAATTGAATTTTCTACAGCTGTATCCATTCATTCTAGTAAATCTTGTACTCTTCCACCTTTGATAGAGTAAAGAGTCTGAATTTCCTCCAAGTCAGAGAATTTTTCTCTGTATTGGTGCAATTTATTGATTACTAAGCTTGAGTATCCAATAGTTCTATCAGATGCAGTGATGTCTGCAATAGAAGTTGCTTTAATATCTCCGCTGTTAGAGCTAGATACATCAGTCAAAGTGATTTTTGGAGAGATAGGTACTGTTACAGTATCTCCTGCTCTTTTGAGCTCTCATTCAAACTCATAGTTTGCAAATCTCATAAAAGGTTTTTTAGGAGTGTCAGATAATTTTCTCCTTAGTTCAGCAGCTAATATGCTGCGTACTTGATCTGTGTTTGCCATGTTAAAATAGGTTTAAAACTAAATAAATATTTAGCTCTTCCCCTATGTTGTTTAGTCTATTGTGATTTGAATTTAGCTCTACCAGCTTTTACATCTGCCTCTACTTGAGCAAAGGCTTCTTTAGATAGTAGTACCAATTCATCATAAGTCCGCTCTTTTATCTCAGACTTTTTTTCTTCTTTTACTATCTCAGGAGTATCTACTTTTGGTGTTTCTACTTCCTCAATAGTAACTGCTTTCTTTTTAGCCATAATTACTAAATTAAAAGTTAAATTTGCTTTACTTGTCAGCTTTCTATCTCTGCTGCCATTGCATCATAAGCTGCAGGATTTTCTTCCGCAAGTTTAGCCAATTCATCAAAAGAAATCTCCTTTCTTTCAATGTTAGAGTCTACCTTTTCTCTTCATGGATTAGGATTAGCATTGCTGGTCTCATGATAATCAGCTACTCTATAAGCCTGTTCCCATGTTAAGTTAGGATTAGCTTCGCGGATTTGCATAATTTCCTCTGGAATCTCCTCAAATCCATGCTTAGCTTTGAAGCTTACTTTTTCCTCAATAGTTTTTTCTAATTCTGCTCTGTTCTCTTCAGATACTTGCCTTTCAGCTAGATCTTTCTGTTTAAAAGCTTCCTTAGCTTGCTTCTTCTTTTTGTCATACAATTCCTTAGAGACATAGTTTTCTGCTACATCATCCTTAGAGATGTAATTTTCATCCAGATCAGCTCTTGAGATAAAGTCTGCTTCGTTGAAGTCTTCTTCTCTTCCATCATCATAAATGATTTTTGGCATGTTGTTTAGTTAGTGAATAAAAAGAATGTTGATTAGTGGGCATCCTCCACCGATATATCAGTTTGATTACTGATCCTTGATAAGAGATAGTATGGAATCCTCAAAAACTCTTCTAAATCTGAATACTCTTTGAGATCCATATCCCTTTTGTTGTAGATGGTCTTACTCATATCTTCTGATACAGGAGATGTGATGCCAGCTGTTAAAGACTGTTTCTGCTCTTCTACATACTCAGTTATCAGTTTCCAGAAATCTGAGTTTATTCAGTCTTTTAATATCCTTTCATCTATCTTATTCTGCTGGGATTTCATTTCATGCTGTAGGTCATAAAGCTGCAGGTTGGCTGTTAGCCTCATTCTGCTGTGATATATAATTACTTACCAACTGATTCTGACTAGCTCCTTGCATTTGTCCCATTCACTGCATCATACTAGCTTGGTTTTGCTGTCAGCTCAATATTAAAGCCTGTTTTCTTTTCATAATCGCCTTTGCTTTTGCTTTAGTATCTAATGCTTGTTGGTATACTTGGATGTAGATTCTGTGGTTTTCGTTCATATCTGTAATTTTTGCCACATCTTCGTTTCTGTTCAATAGCTCCAGATCTGCCATAGCTTTGTCATATTCTAATGGATAGTCATATATTCCATTTACTAGCTCTTCATCCATTCACATTACTTTGGCAAAGTCTCTAGTAAGCTGTATCTTTCCAAATTCGTTAGCCTGCTCCATCAAAGGTTGGTAACTTGCCATAAATGCTGCTTTATTTGCCTCTTCCTGCTCTCTTCTATCTATTTCTGTTACCAATGTCATGTGTAGGTCTCTTTTAGTATCTAGATCCTTTCACATTACAGTATATACTACACTTCATAATCAGTTATTTAGAGTGATATTCTTTACTGAGTTCATCTTAAAGTTTTTCTGATAGCTTCTATACCACAATACATCCCAATATCTTTTTTCTCCCCATAGGAATATTTTAAAGATAGTAGAAAGTCTGACATTCTGATTAGCTTGGAGTAATTGACTCTGTGTAGCTGTGATAGTTCTTGCATATACTCCAATACTCTGCTCATCAAATCAGATTTCTTTTGTAGCTTTTTGATCTATCATATTCTTTAGGTTGTATCAGTCCCCAGTTCATGAAGTCTGAGTCTGAATATTCTTTATTATCTCTCTGTTCTCTAGGTTTCACTTACTAGGTACATATTTTCTCTTACCTAATTTCCTGTGTGCTAGCTCCTTTCAGTCTACCATATCTGGATTAAACACAGTAATTCAGCTAAAAGTCTCTTCATGCACCTTATCTATTAGCAGATTCATAACACTTTCCTCTGAATCCTGATTATCTTTAGCTAAATCTCCTACACATAATCCATAAGGATCTCATTCTTTAGGGAAGAGCCAGCTATGTACTACTGGACATGGAATAGTTGTAGGATCTTTTTTCTCTTCAGATCTTACTGCTTCTACTTCCTCACATCT
>Ga0310696_10004608_pt1 | contig 16854 bp, 17 predicted proteins | sample AusTroGonzalo_MG_4_FD_203885 | JGI IMG/M metagenome (GOLD analysis project Ga0310696, IMG submission 203885) | Bovine rumen microbial communities from tropical cattle in Woodstock, Queensland, Australia - Gonzalo_02 (v2) (version 2) | ecosystem: Host-associated > Mammals > Digestive system >...
GTATAGTAATGTTGTTCTCGGGGTAGTAGCTCAGTTGGCTAGAGCACCACGTTCGCAACGTGGGGGTCGAGAGTTCGAATCTCTTCTGCTCCACCACCCGGTTTAACACGAGGTCTGACGGCAATCGCCGTCAGACCTCGCTTCGTTTCCGCTCTTTCTCCCTGCGGGACGGGCACTTGCGAAGATTCTCTCTCGGAGAATGAATAGTTGCCAGAGAAGGCTTTTTCGCGCGTTTTCGCCTACCGGAAACGCCGAAATCCATTCTTGTTCTCCGTTTTTTCTCTTTGAGTAAAGGTCGCGACCCTTATTAGCACTGTGCGCGAACCCATCCTTGTTCTCTTTTTTCCCAAAAATTCTCCGCGGGGCGTTTTTGAGTAGGGAGTAGGGGTCGCCCAAAGTTGGGTTCCGGCTTTTCCGATGCCGTTTGTGATACAACTCGTGACCCCTACTAGGACGATTTTCGGCGTTTTCGGGCCATTTTCGCGAGGAAAAGTTGGAACTTTTTTAGCCAAGGTCGAGAACGCCTTTCCGAGTTTGAACACACTTCAACACGCAAGATAAAGGCCGCCGGGCAACCATGCCCGACGGCTGCGGGGACAAAAAACTCTAGCCTTCTCGTCAATTCCGTACCATGCGGTTGAAATACTCGATGAACAGTATAGATTATACAAGATAGCGATTTCAAAATGACAACTGCAAGAGTGAATTTGGAAAGGAGTAAGTTGTTTTTTTTTGCACAAGTTCTCAAATCAGGTGGCTCAAGTCCATTAACACGGAAAAGACTATGAAATATATCATTTGGACCATTATTTCTGTCTGTCTCTTGACCACGGCAGGATGTTCCGGATTTTCCAGACTGCCCCAAATCGATTTTATTGGCAAAAGCCGTGAAGATGTAATCAGGATATTTGCTCAGAATCCTGAAAAAGCATGGGGAACGCATATAAACATTTGTACCCCGTTGAAAGAAACTCCTCCTTATTACTGCGGAAACAATCGATATTTCATCACACTTGAAGAAGCTCTGGCAGATGAACAACTGCTAAAAGCTCCAGCTTTAGGTGGTTACCGAACGCAACGATGTTTTGCCTTTCCTGGAGCACGGGATTATTATGTAATCACATTTGATGAAAACAATATCGTTGTTTCACAAGAGATTCATTCGCTGCAGGATGGCCTGTGATAGTGAGTTGTAAAATAGTATCTGACGGTTACGGTAACAAAATACTCTTGCCTCCCTCGCCAATTCCGTGCCATGCGGTTGAAATGCGCGATGGACGGGGTACATTAGGAGAGTGGCGTGCGGAGAACCGTCGGTATCTCGTTGCAAATGGTGTCCCTCTAGACTGAGGGCAGTCTCTACCAAAGCAAGGCAAACAATGACGCGATATCTAAACAGAAGAAAACTGCTTATACTTCTGCTTATGGGAGGGCTGTGTGCATTTTTCACAGGGTGCTTCCGCATTGGGGAGGCTGTCTCTTCGAACTTTATTCCCGGTATGGCGATGAGTCCCCATCCGCCGCCTCCCGTTATGGTGACGGATACCTATTTCGATGGGACCAGGCACGTGTTTCCGCTGGTTTTTACTCCATTGGCTCCGATTGCCATCCTGGACCTTCCGCTTGAAATCGTCTGGGATGTTCTGCTTATTCCGCACCAGCTATGCAAGAAGGCTGCCTGGAGTGCTTCGGAACGGGACAGGATTGCCAAGATGGAACCGGTGAATCTGGCATTGAATGGATATTTCAAGGAGTTCCAAAAAAGGGTGCGGAGCATTGACACCGAACAGAGAGCACATACGATGGAAGGTCTTCGTGGACCATTTTCCGGGGCCCCTGACAAGTTCAGGCCCTACATCGATGATCTCTTTTCACAGGACTATGGATGTGGTGAAGTCATACTGGATTCGCTCCTTTGCAAGGATGATACGATATTGACCAGTCATCTTTTCGAATTGGGTCTGCGACCATCCGACTTTCCCCACGAGCACGCGGTTTTCAATGCCGTGAAATACATCAAGAATCATTTTCGTTTTCCTTATCGTGACTCGTTTGGCTACAGCACGAGGGGGCAACTTCTTCGAATTCGTTTACTGCTGGATTATGGTTGCAATCCCAACTCCATCCCTGAGTTCCGCTGCAAGTACGTGTCAATGGCCTCTTACGACGATTTTGAAGGAGAATCCTCCCTGGATATTGCCAGAAACGTTCTGGCCTCGTTGCCTGGCGACGAGTTTGAGGCGAAGCATCTGAAGGAGATCGTGGATTTGCTCGAAAAATACGGTGCCAAAACCGCCAAGGATTTGCATTTGTGTGACCACATCAGGATTAGAAAACTACGGGATTTCTTCCAAAACAGAGACTTGGTGCGTTTCAAGGAGGTAATTGCATTCGCGACGAGCAAGGAAAAGGAGGAGGCAATGCTTGCAATCTATTATTCTGGTGCAACGGTAAAGGAGTTCGAGCCATATTGCCGGTTGCTGCTTGCCGATGGCACACCATTTCCGCTGAATCAGATATTGTATGAAAGAATGCCGCCAACTCCAGACAAGATGGACTTCATTGAGTTTGCGTTTGCAAATGGTCTGCAGGTATCCGATTATCAAGACGCCCCCGTCCTATATTGGCTTTGCAAGAGGTTTTATCTGAATATGGGGTGCGATGCACAAGAGGTTGAACTTCTAAAACTGCTCCTCAGGCTGGGCTTCAATCCAAATGTATTGGTAGAAATCATAGGATACAAAGGGACTCCATTAGAGACGCGAGGGGAAACCACCGCGCTCTCTTCGCTGCAAGCTACATTGGGACGGATAGACCGTTTTAATGAAAAGACACCCAATGGAGAACATTCCCCGGAACAAAGGAAGATGATTGTCGAAGCGATCGAACTCGTCAAGCAATACGGCGGATTGTCCGCGAAAGATGTGAAGAAGCTTCAGAACACCCAGACCGCTCCAAAGTGAGTCAATCCGCGAGAGTTGTTGACCGCATCTAATGGAAGTGGTGGTAGCAAACTCCCTGGAGTACGGCAAAAACGATTCTTGTGCCCCCTCGTCTATTCCGTGCCATGCGGTTGAAATGCGCGAGACAAAGGCCGCCAGGCATCGCTGCCCGACGGCCTTGCGTTCCATTGGCGGTCCTATTCTCCGAGCAGTTCGCGCTCCTGCTCTTCCCAGTCGAGGGGGATGCTTTCGCGCAGCCGCCGGTCGTTCAGCGTCGGGGGGACGTCGTCCGACACGATGCGATGCACGACCCTGGGCGAGAGCATGGCGAGCCGGAGCGTCCGCGAGACGAACGAGCGGTCGATGCCAAGCGCCGCCGCCAGTTCCTTGCCGTTGGGGTAGCGCCCCTCGTCGATCGCTCGCTGCCAGGACCACGCCCGCGCCAGCATCGTCGCCAGCGAGGCCTCCTGCGCGGGCTCGTCGCCGTCCAGCGGGACGATGATCCGATGCCCGCCGCGGCAGCGCAGCGCCACCGGCAGGTGGACGCGCAGGTTGCCGTTTTCCAGTCGTTCAGTTCTGATCTTCATGCCATGCCTCCCCGGCGAGGGCTTCCATCCCCGCCGTCTTGATGTCCATCGTTATCTCGTCGAGCCCCACTGTCACGGTGTCCAGCAGGAGTTCGGCGATGCGCTGCTGTTCGCCGCGCGTCAGCTTTTCCAACGGCTTCTCGCCAAGAGTTTCCGCCACCTGCTTCGGTCCGAGGCCGGTCATCTCGCCAAGGGTTGCGAGCACCTGCGGCGTCGCCAGCAGCCTGCCGAGCTGTCCGAACACGTAGCTCTCGATCTCCCCCGCGGGAAGCCGGCGCACCGGGCAGGTCATCTCGGCGCGCTTCGCGTCCTGCGAGCAGATGTAGAAGCAGTACTTCCGCCCGCCCTTGTAGGTGAAGCTCGGCGTCATCGCGCAGCCGCAGTTCCCGCAGCGCAGGATGCCCTTGAGGGGCGCCACGCCGTCCAGGCTGCGCTCGTACTGGCCCTTCCGCCCCTTCTTGCCGGCGTCCAGGCCCTCATGCACAAGCGCCCACGTCTCCGCGTCGATGATGGCCTCGTGCTCGCCGTCGTAGGTCTCGCCCTTGTACTCGACCTTGCCGGCATAGACGCTCCTGCGGAGCATCTTCTCAAGGAGCGGCACCGTCCACTTCCGCCCCCGCTTCAGCGTGCCGGAGCCGTTCAGCTCCAGGGCCACCTGCCGCGGCGAGCGCAGCTCGGCGTAGCGGCGGAAGATGAACCGCACGACCTCGGCCTCTTCGGGGACGATCACCAGCTTCCGGTTCTCGGCGCGGTAGCCGAACGGGACCGTGCCGCCCATCCACATGCCCTTTTTCTTGGAGGCCGCGAACTTGTCGCGGATGCGCTCGGCGATGACCTCCCTTTCGTATTGGGCGAAGGTCATGAGGATGTTGAGCATCATGCGGCCCGCCGAGGTCGAAGTGTCGATCTGCTGCGTCACCGCGACCAGCGACACCCCCCAGGCCTCGAAGTTCGCGGAGAGCGCCGTGAAGTCGCAGATGGAGCGTGACAGGCGGTCGATCTTGTAGATGACCACCACGTCCACCTTGTGCGCCTCGCAGTCGGCCATGAGCCGCTTCAGCGCGGGGCGTTCGGTGTTGCCGCCGGAGAAGCCGTAGTCGTCGTAGCGGTCTGGCAGGCAGACCCACCCGTTGGCCTTCTGGCTTGCGATGTAGGCCTCGCCAGCGTCCCTCTGCGCGTCGATGGAGTTGTAGTCCTTCTCCACGGAGTCCTCAAGCGACTTGCGCGTGTAGATCGCGCACCTTCTGATGGTTGCGTCCTTGTCCATGTCACTTCACCCCGAAGAAGAGCTTGCCGTTCCAGTGGCCGCCGGTTATCTCCCTGGCGATTCGCGACAGCGAGTTGTATCTCGCGCCGTTGTACTCGAACTCGCCGCCGCCGAGCACCGTCACGACATATTCAGTTCCCTTCCAGACGCGTCGGAGCTGGACGCCCGCCATCTTGAGCGAACGCCGGTCGTCCTTCGGGACGGTGAAGTTCGCCAGCGGGTCGGAGGCCGCTATGCGCTCCAATGCCGCCATATCCGCCTCCGCGATGCCGCCGAGCAGAATCTCCTGGATGCGGTATTCAAGCCGCCGACGGAGATGCCGGGGCGTGGTGTCGCACGGCTTGAAGCCGTACAGTTCCTCGAATTTCGCCGCCAGAGCGGAGCCGTCCATCGTGTCCAGCCGCGCCAGCTGCGCCTTTACCATATTATGCTTGTCTGCCATGATGAACTCCTTTGAGTGTCTGCAATTACAAAAGCCCCTTATTCGCGCTTCCGCCATTCTCCTTGACCCTTATTCCCGAAGGATTTGAAGAAAAAGGCGCATGGACGTCGGCCTTCTCCGCATATAGGCGACTGACGACCGTCGCGAGCAGTCGGAGCGCCTGCCGCATGTTCTCCGGGTATCGCGCAAGCGCACAGTCCTCATGCTTCATCGCCATCCTCCTCTTCGCCCATGATGCCGTTGTCCAAAAGGTACTTGCGCAGTTTCGGAATCCAGACCTGATTGAATGTCTGCTGGGTGACGCCGATGCGGGCTGCGGCCTTGCTTTGGTTGCCCTCGGACGCCTTCAGCGCCAGCATGGCGTTTTTGAGTTCGCGGGGCATGGACGCCGTAAGAGCCTCCATTCTCTCCAGTTGGCGGTTGCGACGGGCTTCCGCGGCGCGTTCCTCGTCCAGTTCGTCCATCGCCTTGAGGAACTCCGCCGATTCGGCGACGGTGCGGCAAGGATTGGATGCAGACGGCTCGGAAAGGGAGACCAGCCGCCCTTGGCGCTTGAGGCGGGTGCGGAACTTCTCCCAGATGTCGTTGACGCGGGACGCGAGACGCATCCGGGCGTAAGCGTGGGGACTGCTGTTCCGTGCCAGGTGGTAGCTCTCCATGATGCGGGCAAGCTCGTCCCGGCAGGCATCCACGAACATGTCGCGGTCGGCTGCGCCGAATCCCTTGTTCCGCGTGTACTGGTCGGCGTAGGATTCGCAGATGGCCGTCATCCGCGGATCGTAGAGGTTGTAGGTGTCAGTCAGATAGACCAGAGGGCGGTCGCCGCGGGTGCGGCGGCGGTCTTGCTTCTGGTTCTGGGCGGATGCCGCCTTCGCGGCGAGGTCGTCGAGATATTCTGCCATAGTGCAGGTCTCCTGGGGACAGGAGGCTGCACCCCGCATCGGCGAATCCTCTGCTGACAAGGTGCATCTTGCCTGTCAGCAGGGATGGAGGAAACGGCGTTTCCCTCGAAGGAAAATCCGTTTCCTCCGAATAAAAAATCTGAAAAAAGTTGGTTTTTGGGCAAAAAAAAGAGCCACGCCTATTATGGAGGCATGGCCCTGTCGTCTATTTCAGTTGTCTATTGGTGTCCTATGTCAGCATCTTATGATCCAATTCCGTGAAGCATCCAGATACCGGTTGTCGTCGCCGAGGCCGATGAAATCCTTGAAATGGTCGGCGACGTCTGGCCTGTTGTGCTTGTTATCCCGCAACTTGTTGCAAACCACCGTAATAGCTGAGCGTATTCCTCTCTTGACATTGCCCAGCGGGTTGACGGCCAGAATGGCCTTGCCGCCGGGGCGCGTGTTGCTGTTGATGTGTTCCTCGAACCGTGTAATGGTGTCCTGAAGGCTTTTCGCCTTCTCCTTGTCGCCATCCTTCTCCGCCCTTGTCAGCTGGGCGCGGACCGCCGCCAGATCCTTCCGCAGTTGCCGTATCTCGTTGTCGTCGTAGGCGGGAAGCGAGCCATCCGTGCCGTTGAGAGCCTCTCTGTCGTCGTGGTCGAGTTCCGGCTCGTCAGGCTGTTCCTTGGGCGGCGACACCTGCAGTGGCGTGAGGCTGTTCCCCGCTGCCTCGATAATCCTCGCAATCATGATGCATCCGCTGCACTTGGACTCGATGGTGACGGGGCCTCGCCCGTTGAACCAGATGTCCCAAGTGTCCCCGCGCAGAATCATCGCATTCTGGTATGACGGCCTTCCACCCGATTCAGTGATGCAGGCAGGCCATTTCTCCCTGTGCTGTATTCCGCCGTCGCGCCAGACCAGATGGTTCTGGAGCTGAACGACGTGGGCGTCGCTCGCCCTTCGTCCTGGACGCACGCCGAACCAGAGCAAGGTGTCCTCCTCCGGCAGTTCGGCGATGAAGTCCCTTACGCCGGCGTGCGAACCGACATTCCTTGCCAGATAGACCGATGCGTCGGCCCCGTTTGGCACTCCTATGTTCCAAAGTGAATTGGGTATTATCGTCTGTATGTTACCGTCGTTGCGGTACGTCTCGCCCAGCAGCCGTGCCATGGGCGTGTAGTCGACGTCGAACAGCACCAGCCGTTCCGCCGCGACTTCCTCCAGCGTCCCGCAGTCATCGTAGTAGAATTTCCCATCGTAGGGGTTTCTGAACACATGGACCAGTTCGCCCATCTCGAAGACGGAGTTTCCGAACCTTCCATTCTCCACAAGATACCGATTGTCGCGCAGATACGCGAAATCCACATTCGCCCGCTCCTCGAAAATGGAACGCTGGAGCTCGGGCGAGTCATACTCCGCTATGGAAAGAAGATATTCGAGCGTGTTCTTCATTGTGCGATCTGCATCCTGTCAATGAGCTGTTCGACTATCTTCCGCTGGCTGTCCATCAGCCCTGTCATTGAACACGACTTCGGCGTGAGCGTGAAGCTGATGCCCTTGATGGCAGCGTCGGTGAACTCGATCGCAATGGATGCCTTGACCATCTTGAACGTCTCCATAGGGAATCCCGCGTGGTAGTCCGCCATGGTGTCATAGGCGCTTCCGCCCTCCTTGTTCCTGAACGTGACATCGCCGCCAGGCGCGGCATCGGGAAGGATGGTCAGCGCCTTGGCGTATACGCGGGCGACTCCCGTGCCTGGCAACGCTGGGAACTTGTAGCCAATGTCCTCAAGGGCTGACAGGTCATAGGTCGGGCGGGACAGCCGCTCAAGCTGCGTCTCCTGCCCGGTGATGATCGCCGCGGCCTTGCCGGCCAGCGAGGCCATGCGCTTCTTCGTGAGCTTTGCAAGCATGGAGAGCTTGCCGCGGACGGGGTCGTAGGCGATTGTCGCCATCAGCGGGCGGATTACGGGGACAAAGCCGTAGTCCTCGTCGCCTGGCCGCTTCATCTCGATGAACTCGGCCTTGTCGTCGGTCTTGCAGAGGAAATAGACCACCCCGTCGTCGAAGGGGTAGGTCTCGACGTTGCAGTGCCCGCCCTTGCTCTCCTCGGCGAACACCTCGTCCACCGCCTTGGCGATGGCGTCCTTCATCTCCTTTGTGGGGGCAACGTCCGCCTTGGGGGCGTTGCCGAACTCCGTCCACGCGGGGGCGTAGGACATGTCGCGGGCGATGGCGACGTCGAGCAGGCTCATCAGCATCTTCTTGCCCTCGACGTGGCAGATGTAGGCGGCCTGCTCCTGGCGGGTCAGATTGTCGTAGAACCCGTCGGGCAACGGGTGCTTGAAGCGCCCCTGGCTCTCGAACAGGCGGATGATTTCGGGGGATTCGCAGCTGGCCTTGGCCAGCGCGGAGATGCACTGGAAAATCTCGTGCGTGTTGATGACGGCGTCGTCGGCGCTTCTGGTCTGGCGCAGATTGCTCCAGGCGTCGGCCACCGTCCTGTCCTTGGCGGCATCCCTGGTCTCCCAGTCGATGCCTTCAAGTACAATGCCGTTGTCGTCGTAGATAGCCTTCAAGTACTCGTTTCCGAGCGTCTTGAAGAAGCTGGTTGGAACATACTTCATGTTCATGGGTGAGGGTCTCCTTGCGCGATGCGCTGATAGAGGGTTTACATTGTTGGGGGGTCTTTCCGGGTTGCCGGCCCGGCTTGGTCTCATAGGCTGAACCTCCTTGTCCTGCGGACTGCTTTTGCCCCGCCGCGGATGTGTTCCCGGCTTTGGGACATGGCATTAATATAATCAATTTTCAGTGATGACAAATGTCCTTTGACGAATATTCTGGAATCCCCGTTGTAACCCATTGACCCTGTGTGTAAATAAAAATTTCTTGTGCTTGACGGTGGAAAAATCAGCGTTTTATGATATGTTATATGGAAAGACATTCACAATAACTTACAGCGAACCGCACAATGAACCAGTCACCCAGCTATGCCAGAAAGGCGCACATCCTCACGCTTCTCAAGTCAGGGAAGCCGGTCTCCGTCCCGTCCATTGTGGAAAGCCTTGGGAAAATCACGCTTCCCGACGGGACGCGCCTTGCCTGCGTGGACAAGACGGTCATCCGCGACATCGCCGAAATGAAGGAGCTGGGCTGCCCCGTAACCTGGCGTCGCTCCCTTGACAGCTACGAACTTGAGGACAAGTCGTGGGACATGCCCGCGACTCCGCTCCTCGGGCGCGACGAAATCCTCGCTGTCTCCGTGGGGGCGCAGTTCGGCAACGCCGCCCTCCCCAAGGGGGTCGGGAAGCACATCCACGTCATCGCCAGAAAAATCCTCGATGTCAACACGGAGGAGTTCTATCACGGCGCGGACATGACCACCTTGAAAATCCTCGTGCCGCCCGTCGCCCCGGAGGCGGAGAAGATTTTCACAACCGTCTATGAGGCCTGGTCCACCCGCCACCTGCTGACCATCGACTATGCGAATGAGCAGGGAGAGCCGACGAAGCGCACCATCGAGCCGCAGGCGCTCCTCTTCCACGAAATGGCGTGGTACATCCGCGCCTACTGCTACCTCCGCTCCGCCCAGCGGACGTTCGCGGTCTCCCGCGTGGAGAAGGCTACCATCGAGGAGGGAACGTTCTCGCCGCGCCCCGACCTCTACGAATGCATCACCTTCGACACCTTCGACGAGCGGGACCCGTACAAGGACATCGTGATCCGCCTTACCAAGGCGGGCAGGCAGTTCGCGCTCGCGCACGTCCTGCATTCCAAGCAGAAGATCGCGAGAAACGAGGACGGAACATTCACGATGACCGCGCCGCAAAAGGCCAAGAACCTCGCCGTCCAGTGGATTCTGGCTCAGCGCGGCGAGGCCACGCCAGTAGCCCCCGCCGAGCTCGTGGACGATGTCATCGCCGCAGGCAAGAAGATAACGGAAAGCGCACTGGCGCAGAAAGAGGAACACAGATGAGCGAGATCATTGCCGCAATCGACATTGAGACGACGGGGCTTGACCCGCTCTACCACGACATCATCGAAATCGCCATTCTGCCGCTTGACGGCGCTTTTGAACCTCTGGGGGACATCCCTCCCTTCGTGGCGAGAATCAGGGCAAGGAGACCGCAAAACGCGAGCGCAAAGGCGATGGAAATCAACGGCCTCGACTTGAATGAGGGCGACGATTACCCCGAGTTCCTCGCCAGGCTACTCTCCTGGCTGGAAGAGTACCGCATCGAAAAGATTGACGCCCTCGGGCAGAACGTGGACTTCGACCGCGCCTTCATTACAGCGCAGATTCCCGAGCTCGGGCGGCTGATCGGACACAGATTCCTTCGTGATTCGCAGCGGCTGGCCTGCGCCTACAATGACATCGTGCGGCTCAAGACCGGCAAGCCGGCGTTCGAGAATCTGGGATTGTCAGATCTGCGGAAGGCGCTTGGCATCGGGGGGGCGCGGGAGCACCGCGCCCTCGACGACGCGCTGGACGCCGCGAAGGTGTACAAGGCGTTGCTGGATAAAATGGACATAATCCAATAGGAGGCAAACAATGAGAAACTTTAACGAGGTATCTGGAGACGATAAGAACAGGCAGGAGCACAAACATAGAACTATGCTGGAAAGCTCTAAATCTTCTTATCTTTTTGAATGGATGCAAACATCAAACTATTTTGCTGATTGCGGGTACTATAGCTGGATGGCAGATTGTTTATCAAAGTATGTCCAAACACCAAAACTAATATTGGATTTTGGATGTGGCACTGGTGAGGGAATACTTGCCTTAATAAAGAAATTTAATTGTCAGATTATCTCTTTGGAAGAGAACGAAAAATGTATAGATATGACAGCAAAAAGATTAATGTTCGAGGGATATGAAGTTAAATGTGTAAAGAGGATGGAAGTATCCTGCACTGAAAACCTGTCTCTAACAGGCCTTTCTCCATATTCAAATCATTATCAAAAGGGGACGCTTGATAGACTTAAGTTTTCTGAAAAAATTGTGCTAATTCAAAGTGACTTTTTGGATTTTGAGAATGATAATGAACTGCTTGATATAATAAAACAAATTCCTTTTGACGTCATAACATGCTGGTTAATTGGAACTCATCAATATCACTATTTTAACGATAATATTATGACCATCTCTGAAGAAGAGGGCTATAATCTTGCCGACTTTGCTAAAAAAAATGCATTTTATGTTAAGTTCGCATCGCATAAGATTGCTTGCGAACTTGGAGATTTAGTATTACAGAACAACGGAATAGTGAATTGTGTTGAGAGACTCGGGCACAACGAATACTTGAAAAACAAAGACAAGATAGATTCCAATAATAATCTTATGGTCGCTAACACAGCCAGTATGTCATTTGAAGCAACAGAGGTTAGGAGTTATTGTCCACCAAGCGGTGGAATCCACATGACAAATGGCGAAAAAATCACAAATGCAAATGAGGAAAAAGAGTTTTGCTCATCTTTTTTCAGAAAGGGGGCAAAGAAAGAATGAAAGTCTAATGGCGTTGCTTTCTATAGCATCAGTTGTGTCAATTGCTTCTATCCATGAAGAACTCCACGGCTGCTCCCTCAAGACGTCGCTGAAGGATGCCGCCAAGCACGAGGCGGGACATGCGCTCGTCCTCTGGCTGCTTGACCGCTACCTTGGCGGCGTGTGCCTTCTCGACCACGGCGGCGTCACGGTCAGCGTCAATGCGGGGAAGCCGCCCCAGGTGCCGAGTTTCCACCTGCTTCACGCCCTCGCCGGGATGGAGATGGCCAACGACGTGGATGTCATAGAGGATTTGCGCGACCATGTGGCCACCCCCGACTACTTCTACAAGGGCACGGATTCGTGGCTTGCCGCCACGCTCGTCAAGGCGTTCAGGGGAACGCCGTTATCCGTATTCCTCACGCACCAGGTCGCGCTGACGCGCTTCCGGGAACGGTTCCGCCATCCATACAAGGAGATGGTGAACCTGCTGCTGGAGGAGCCTCACGCCATCAGCGTTGGCCAGGCATACGAGTTCTTCGGGCGATGGGACGCGGAATTTGGCTTCGACAAGCGCCCCAAGTCCGACTTCGTGATGCGGACGCTCATGCGCGAATGCAGGTGGAAACCGCCGAAGTGCAAGTGGCTGGGGTGGGACATGAAGCCGCTTGAGGGCTGGACCTACAGCCGCCTCCCACTTGAGAGGATTATGGAACTTGCGAGGGCGGAGTTGACAAAAGATGAGAGGTTAAGGGAATGAAAATAGCAAACTTCCTTGGGAGACTTCTGCGCTTGCCCTTCGTGGTTTAGGATTGTTGGTTGGAGGACTTATGAGCCTTGACTTGAAATCTACTAATAACATAATATCTTAAGAAGAATGTTTTTTGCATAAACACAGTCGAGGAAAAAACGATGGCAGTTTCCGTTGCAGAGTATTTTGGACAAAGAACCGATGTCGATGAGCCTACTATCATTCCTGTAGGGACTGAAGGGGATTTGCCAATTTGTCCTTTCACGACTGGCAACCCCTGTAAAAAAATAAGAAGTGGATATGCGCCTGTTTGTTGTGTCCGTAAAAGTGATGGAACATTATGGATTAATTGTCCTGATAGACTTTGCGCCACGAAGACTAATATGAATCTATGCCAGCATCAGATTAACATTCTTCTTGACATAGCAAAACACCTGTTTTCTCCAAATGTCACACCAGCAGATATTTGTGTTAAACGTGAAACACGCCTTACTGTTACAGATGGAACGAAATACAACGCAGACTACATTATCTGTACAAGAAGCGGTCGTAGTCCATATTCTGGACCTGATAGGTTAATATTAGAAATGCAAGGCGGTGGTGAAACTTCAAATACAGGTAACCTAACGGAACATATGCGTGAATGGGCGCAACGCACAAACCGAGACAATGCTTTTTTACGTGCCACAACTGATGCCAGCACATTAGAGACCAATGCATGGCGACGGCAGCAAGAGCAGTTCATTGTTAAGGGGAACATTGCAATGAAAACTTGGAAAGGATATGGAATTGCATTTTGCGTCGGAACGCTTCTATATGATTATCTACTGAATAAATTAGCGAATTCCAATCTTCCGAATCTGCGTGAGCATAACTGGACACTGGCTCTAATTGCAATCAAAGAGAACACAGAACAGCCCTCGCAGCCAGGGCCCATTTCAATATGCGTTGATGAAACAAGAATGCTTTTCACAAATTACCAGACTTTTGTGCAGGCACTTATCAATCAAGGCGAGCCATCCCCTGAAGCCTTTAGGGGTGATTTTATAGACTTAAACAACGAGGTTGTAAATATCCCCAATAATTAGGTGATAGATACAACCCCTTTAGTGTCTATTTCTTTTCAGCGTCTACCAGTTGGATTCTTCTCCCTATCCACTCAATGACTGGAACAGCAACTGCATTACCTAATGCGCGCCATCTATTTGAGTCCACCCCACTGGAAATCCCTGAAGTTTCTCGTATTCCGAAGGGAGCATGCGTCTGACAGATAGCATCTGAGCTGCCTCTGGAGTCGCATGTAAAAGATTCACCATCGTTTCTGTATCCTTTGCCTTGGGGCCCTGCTTTAGGTACTCGTCCAATTCCGGCATGTTGGATAGCAAAGTAATTTGCAACTCTATCTTCCTTCTCAACTCCGTCGGCATAGGAATGGTCTTCGAGTCCGCCCGCTTTAAGAGTGATTGTAGTTGTTCCTTGTTCAAAAAGTACTTTAGCGGCGAGGAGGCTTCTATAACTTGCGATAATATACACACGACGACGTCGTTGGGGTGTTCCAAAGTATTTTGCGTCCAACACTCTCCATGATACACCATACCCGAGTTCATCCAGCGTTGCGAGGAGGTTTTTGAAGTCTTCTCCGCCCTTTGAATTGAGTAATCCGGGAACATTTTCCATAAATAGCCAACGAGGTCTTTGCTTTTCGGGGAGGTCAGAGATAAGCCCTGCGAATTTGTAGAACAATCCGCTTCTTTTCCCTTTAAGTCCTTGTCTTTTTCCTTGGTTTGCAAGAGATAAATCTTGGCAGGGAAATCCTCCACACCAGAGTTCTGCTTTGGGGATGTCTGTGACTCTGACATTATCTATGTCTCCTTCAAGTTTTACATTAGGCCAATGTTGCTTTAGAACGGAATTACAGAATTGATTTATTTCACATTGAAACACGACCTCCATTCCGGCGCGCTCCAAGCCTAAATCAATTCCTCCAATTCCACTGAAGAATGAGGCGACTTTCATGACTTTTTCTCTTGTAAGCTTGGCAATGACGATTGTGTTGAAAGAATTCTATCTGCTTCGATAAGTGCCGTTCTTCTTACAAACTCGCTATAAGAAGAATATGACAACTTTTCACTTGCCTCTTTTAATCGTTTAAGCTCCTCTGCGCTTACGCGAATACTCATTGAAATTGTCTTGTTCTGTTTCATCGCATGAAATCCTCCTATTTCTTATGATGCCCACCGGGGTCTATTTTCAAATTCTTTACTGACATTAACGATAATGTAGCACATTATAAAGACATTGACAAGTTATTAGCCGTTATTTGTTCCACGACCGTCATTGTTGTGTCCTCCGTTATAGAATGTGGATTTCAGGCCGTCCGGGCGGCGTGACTTCGCCAGGGGCGAGCCAGCGGACGCCGAGGGCGACGACCTCCGCCGCCGCGCGGCACGGCCTCGCCCGGTCGGCGTCACCGCCGAGCAGGACGCCGTTGCCCACGAAGTCGGTGGCGATGCCGCTGAGCGCAAAACCCGGCTTCGGGAGCTTCAGCCGCCCCTCCTCGTCCAGCCAGAGGGTGAGGTTCTCGCCCACGATGACTGGCTGCACCCACTCGCACCCGATGAGGGCGCGGAGGCCGTCCAGGCTCTTGTTCGGGTCGGGCTTCACGTCCGCCGCGACCACCTTGCGTTCGTTCGCGTTGATGAGGATCGCCTTCATTGTCTGCTCCTTGGTTGAGGTTGGTTGCGTACCACACGGTACTGTCCATAATAGGCTCGGCCTTTCGGTTTAATCCAGTCGCAAACGCATTAAATCCAGATTATTCCGAAGATTTCTGGCAGAAAAGGGGGCGGACCCGTTTCCGAATCCGCCCCCAGGGAACCAGGGAGATTCCCCTCGCCGCCACGCGCCTTGATGCGCCCGCCCGAAGCTGCAGGGCGCGGCGCGCGGCGGCAAGCCTTTAGCGGTTGCGCCAGTCGCCCGACGCAATGACCGCCGCCCGATCGGGCAGACGGTTCATCACATAGACCATCGCCCTGACGACCGTGCCGTCGGCCAGCGTCGCATCCACCTCGTCGCGGCGGTAGAACCGAGGGTATCCCTCCAGGCCGTCCATGCTCTTCAGCACCTTCGCGTCCACCGTCAGCACCTCGGCCTTGACCTCCTGGCCGTCCTCGCCGGGCACGAAGGCGGGGTAGTTCCATCCCGTGTCGTAGAGCGTTCCCCTGATTGTGCAGGGGACGCGGGATATCGCGCCGTCCGCGTATCCCTCGTTGCGCTCGCCCGCGAGGAGCGTCCCGTACACCGCCACCTTGAATGTCTCATTGCTCTTCATCGTCGTTCTCCTTGGTTGGGGCCGACGCCGGGAAGACCAGCGACCAGCCGCTTGTGTTCTTGACCTTGAACCCGTCCTCGATGCCGTACCATTGCGCGCCCATCGAGCAGATGTTCCTGTACCATGCCGGATACGGCCTGCCGCGCCTCGCCGCCCGCGTCTCCTTCGTCATCACGTAGGTGCAGGCGTCGTAGGTGCGCTTCCCGTACCTGACCTTGACGTTGATCCTGCGGTAGACGCCGATCGCCAGACCCTCGAAGCGGTCGAGGGAGGCGATGTCCTCCGCCGTCACGATGTAGAGGACGCCCTGCACGTTGCAGCCCGTCCGTTTCACGATGTCGGCGTAGAGCCGCTCGACCAGGCGGTAGCCGTCCAGCGTCGCCGCGCCCCACGCCCGTGCGCCGGGGCAGCGCTGGCGCATCCTCGGCCACCAGAGGTTCGACCCATATGCGAAGTAGAGGTATCTTGTCTCGGCCATCTTGTTTCTCCTGTGTTATGTCACTGCCCTTAATTAAGCTCCAGACGGGGTATTATCCAGTCGAAACGCCCAAGAAAAGAAATCTTTATTCCGCCGCAACTTTCTTGAGGAAAGAATACTGCGCACAAACGCCGCGTGTCGCGCCGCCCTGGGGCGCCGCCTATTAAAATAGGCGACAGGGGGCCGAAACGCGGACGTTCGCGCGAAAGCCCCCGAAGTGGGCGTATTTATTATTTTCGGCCTCTTCAAAAGCCCCTTTTTTCGGGGCTTTTCGGAATCGCGAATTTCGCGTTTGTGCGCGAATCTTTCTTCCAAAACCGACTTGCAAAAAGAAAATGACGCGCTGCGGCAACATTCTTCGCCATGCCGACTTGCTATTTCCCAATGCGCGTCATTGGAATAATGCAAGTCGTTAATCCCGAAAAAGAAATAAATCTTTTTTCGGGTTTCAGACTGGATATTTCCAAATACGCGTATTGTAAAATTGCAAGTCATTGCGGGCGAAAAAGAAAAGATTTATTATTCGGCTTTCGGCTTGAAAAAGTCGGCGGGGACGCTGCCGTCCGCGGCGTCCCCCTGCGGGGCGGTGGCCCGCCCCGCGTCCCGTCCGTCAGGCCTGCGGGCGTCCGTTCTTCCAGGCCGCCGAGCCGGGCAGGCGCTTGAGGAGGTGCATCCTGATGTTCT
>Ga0310696_10004611_pt1 | contig 16846 bp, 10 predicted proteins | sample AusTroGonzalo_MG_4_FD_203885 | JGI IMG/M metagenome (GOLD analysis project Ga0310696, IMG submission 203885) | Bovine rumen microbial communities from tropical cattle in Woodstock, Queensland, Australia - Gonzalo_02 (v2) (version 2) | ecosystem: Host-associated > Mammals > Digestive system >...
ACACGGCTGGGGTGGGGTGGAGTGCTTCGAGGAGCTTCCCTATGCGCGTACAACTCTTATTATCCAAGGAAAAGGTGAAGTCGCTTCGCAGATGCACCAAATGGGCAGCACGCACGGTGCGAGGCCCTTCTTCACAGACGTCATCGGAGAATCGGCGCAGCACGTCAGCCAGATAGGAGGCCACATAGCGCTGCTCCTGGATGTTCTTTGCCGACCAGCGCAGGTGCTGTCCCTCGTTGTCGGTCTTGTCGGAACGCAGTCGCATCGTGCCTGCCAGGGCGATGGTGCGCCAATGGTTTTCAGGAAAACTCTCCAACAGAATCTCAGGCGAGGCGGTGAGCCACATACCGCTCTGCGGTGTGCTGACCAGTGCCACAAACATGCGGGGATAGAGGCGGCAAGCTTTCTGGAACAGTTCCATCGGCGTGGCCCTGCCGTCGTTGTCGACGGTGGCGCATCGTGCCAGCACTAGCTTTCGGAACTGTCCGTCGAGGAGTGCCTTGTGGAAGATGGAGAAGTCTTCGTGATAGTGATGGCTGTTAGCTGTTAGCTTTTGACTATTAGCTGTTAGCTTTTGGCTGTTAGCTGTTTGGGATTGGTTATTGGTAATGAGCACAATAGGCTCTTCCTCAGAAACCATGAAGGGCGCAATGAGGAACCCCTGCTGATTACCAAGTTCGGCAAAGGAAGGCACAACAACGGCATCTCCCTCTATCATCGTGCAGCTGTCGGCATGCGGCAGACGGAAGATGGCGAAGCTGTTCATTTGTGATGGATGATGTAGTTGGTGACGCGTACGCTGGAAATCAGCTCTTCGGCGGTGTTGCGGATATCCACCTGCCACACATGCAGCGTGGAGCCCTGACTGATCAGACGGGCGTAGGCCGTAACGGTGTCGCCCTCACAAACGGCTTTCACATGGCTGCCGCTCACCTCGATGCCCACGCAGGCACTGCCGGGACAGAGCGCCGACGAGCCGACACCTGCCACATTCTCGGCCAATGCCAGGGAGGCACCGCCGCTGAGGAAGCCGAAGGGCTGACGGTTGCGCTCGTCTACCTTCATACGTGCCATACAAGTATCACCCTCGGGCGTGGAGATAAACTCCATCCCGAGGGCGGTGCTGAGATTAGGTCTCTCGTTGATAATCTGATTGATTCCTTCGACGTTCATGGATAGTTAGAATGGCTAGTAAAACTAGTTTTGACTAGTAGAACTAGTTTTAACTGGTAGAACTGGGAATTACTTGAAGAGCGAGTATTCCTTGATGCCCCAAGCCAAGGCACTGGCGCCCAGGACGTCGCGCTCGTGGTCTTCGAGGGCTGATACAAGGAACTTCACGTGCCCACGGGTGTTGTGGAACACATGTGCTTCGAATTCATCGTGGGCAGGCAGCAACAGATAGTTGCCTGCACGTGCGATGCCGCCTGTGAAGATGATAGCCTCAGGGTCGAGGATAGAGGCATAGCCAGCCATGACAAAACCCAGCATCTTGCCTGTACGGCGGAATACCTCCATAGCCAGTTCATCGCCCTGCTTGCAGAACTCGTGGATGATCTTCGGCGTCAAGCGATCGGCATGGCGCATGAGTGACGGCTTGTTGCTCTCGGCCATGATCTCCTGTGCAGTGAGCACTATGCCCTTGGCACCGCAGTAGGCCTCCATACAGCCTTTCTTGCCGCAGCCGCAGATGCGTCCGTCGGGAACGGCGCAGGTATGGCCTACCTCGCCCGCAAATCCCTCGGAGCCTAAGTGCACTTTGCCGTTTGAGAAGATGCAGCTGCCGATGCCATGTCCCAGCGACATCACGATGAAGTTGTTCATGCCGTGAGCAGCGCCGTAGGTGTGTTCGCCTAATGCCGTCACATGTGCATCATTGGCCAATGCCACAGCGATGCCCATGCGGTCGCGCAGCATGGCAGCCATAGGCACAATGCCTTTCCAGTGCAGGTTGGGAGCATTCTCGATGCATCCGGTGCGGTAGTTGGCACTTGGTGAGCTAATGCCCATCGAGCGAATATACTCATAGCCGCCATTCTCCTCAGCCAACATCACTACCTTCTCGCTCAAGGCACTCACGTAGTCGGTGGCGGTAGCATAGTCTTGTGTGTTGAGACCGTCGCGGGCAATGATGTTGCCACGCACGTCGACGATGGCATAGCTGGTGCGGTCGATGCTGATATCAACGCCAATGACCCGATTTTTTACGATGTCCTCTATCATGGTCAGCCTGCTTTATTTAAACAATGAGTATTCTTTCACCTCCCAAGCCAGAACACTGGCACCCAGCACGTTCTGCTCCATGTCGGTGAGTGTGGAGATGAGGAATTTTACTTTATTTCGCATGTTGTGGAAAACATTCTCCTCGAAGGTCTGCTTGGCTGTGTCGAAGATCCAGGGGCATGAACGCGACACGCTTCCTGTGAAGATGATAGCCTCAGGGTTGACAACCGATGCATAGTTGGCGATGCCGATTCCCAGTAGCTCACCTGTGCGGCGCATTACCCAAAGGGCCAGTTCGTCGTTCTGTTTGCAGGCATCGATGATGAGTTGCAGGTTCAGCTCGTTGTGGTCACGCAACAAGGAAGGCGTGTCGCTCTTCTTCATCATCTTCTGAGCAGTGAGGACAATGCCCTCTTCTGCACAATAAGTCTCCAGACAACCATGACCGCCACATCCGCACGGTCTTCCAGTGGGATTGACACACATGTGACCTATCTCGCCTGCAAAGCCCTCATGTCCCAGATGCGGCCGTCCGTTGGAGAAGACACAGCTGCCCATACCTGGTCCTAAGGTGATGACGACGAAGTCACTCATGCCGTGAGCCTTGCCGAATACCTGCTCGCCCAGTGCCCTGACGTGTGCGTTGTTGCCAACGGCCACAGCCATTCCCAACTGGTCGCGCAGCATGGATGCCAGAGGTACCTCGCCTTTCCAGGGCAGGCAGGGAGAGTGCTCGATGCAGCCTTTCACAAAGTTGCCGCTCAGCACACCCACGCCTACGGAGCGGATGGTGTCATAACCCCCGTTTAATTCCATCAGTTCGACGAGCTTTTCGGAGAGGAAAGTTACGAATTCGCTGATGTTCGGATGTTCCAAAGTGGGGAACTCATCTTGTGCGATGACATTGCCCCTAACGTCAACAATGGCATAGGACGTCGCATCTAATCCGATGTTGACTCCTACGACACGTCTTTTGGATGTATGTTGAAACATAGCTTTATTAAATCGGTTAGTCTTTCTATTGCAGGGCAAAAGTAGCAATATTTTTCATTCTTGCCAAAAGATTTCCCGTTTTTTTTGCTGATGTCAACATTATTTCTTAATTTTGCCAGCGAAATAAGAGATTTTTATCATTCATTTTATAATCAAAAACCAAAAAACACAAGCGTATGAAAAAGTTAATGATTGCACTCATGGCCATTGTTGCCATGACATTGATGTCGAGCTGTGGAAACTCAAACTTGAGTGACGACCCGAAGGAAATGGTAAGTCAGTTGGGCGAGAACCTGAAGGCCGGCGACGGCAACAAGTTCGTAACCATGCTGGGCGATGTAAAGACGAAGGCCGTCAGCTTCCTCAAGGACAATCCAGGCAAGGCTAAGGAGTACCTGCAGGCCGCACAGAAGTTCCTGGTGGACAACAAGGACAAGGTGGCTGAGGTGATTGGCAAGATTTCTGATAGCGAGCTCGCCAAGAAGGCTCAGAGTCTCGTCAGCGACATGAGCAGTCAGGACGTTGGCAAACTGCTTGAAAACATTCCCGGCCTCTAATCATGAAGAAGCTTTTTCTGGCACTCGTTGCCGCCTCCACGCTGTTCCTCACAGCCTGTTCCTCATGTCTGGGTACCACGCCCACACCTGGTGAGGCAGCACCGCAAGGTGAGGCTCCTGATGACACGCAGTCGATGGTATCCGTCCTTGACTCGCTACTCAAGGCAGGCAACGGTGCACAGTTTTATGCCATCTTGGCCAACGTGCCTGAGAAGATGATGGAAGTGACCGATACGGCCGAGGCAAGAGGGTACCTGATTGAACTGCAGGAGTATCTGTCGTCGCATCAGGAGCAAATCGATGCCCTCGTCCAGAATACTTCCGACGCAATAGCCAAGGCGGAGTTACCTGGCCTTGTGACGTTCTTCAGCGATATCGATATGCTGCAGAGTGTCTATGGCTTTGTCCAGCCTTCTGTCGATATGGCCGCAACCAATGAAAATTCTACTGAATAGCAACGGGACATGCGCACATGGCGTGTGCCCCGTTTTTTCATAACCACCAAAAACTATTGTCTATGAAGAGAAAACTACTCACTCTGCTGGCTCTTGCTCTCAGTGCCAATGTTTTTAGTGCCATCGACCCTAATACTGTTGAGGTAAAGTTCGACGGCAATACAGCTACTGTCACTATGGCTGAAAACATCAAGGCCTATGTAGCCGTGGCCAGCGGCACTTCGTCGCATGTGAAGCTATTGCAGGCTGAGAGCTTTGCGGGTGTAGATGCCACTGCTGACAACGAGGACGGAGAAATAATCTATGTTCTCTCCGGTACATCTAGTGATGGCGAGTTCTATCTTGAGGGAGCCTTCAAGTGCAGTGTGGAGCTCAACGGGCTGACACTTACCAATCCTTCAGGTCCTGCCATCAACCTGCAGAATGGCAAACGCTGTTCCGTCACTGCCAAGAAAGGTACCACCAGCACCCTTGTCGATGGTGTCAACGAGGACTTTAACGGCTGCTATCACTGTAAGGGTCATACCAAGTTCAAGGGTAAGGGTGTCCTCAACGTGACGGGTAATTCGAAGCACGCCATCTACAGCAAGGAATATTTAGAGATAAAGAATCTTACGCTGAATATCACCAGTTCAGTAAAGGATGCCATTCACTGCAAGGAGTATTTCCTAATGGAAAGCGGCACCGTGACTATCAATAGTGCTGGCGACGACGGCATACAGGTGGAGTTGGCCAACGACCCCGTCACGGGTATCATCGCTGACCATGAGGACGAGAATACGGGCAATTTCTATATGGAGGGCGGTACGCTGACCATCAACAACTATGCCGATAAGGCAGTGAAAGCTGACGGTGAGTTAAAAATAACCGGTGGTAAGCGTGTGTTCAATGAGAACGACATGCTGGCCCATGCCGGTATCGCCGATCAATGGGCTGACGCCGCTGCCGCTTCATTCTACGACTTGAATGGACGTCGTATCGGTCAGCCGCAGTTACGCGGCATCTACATCGAGCGTCGTGGCGACAAGACCATTAAGCGGATTGTCCGTTAGCGCTAATCTTATTTGAGGATGACTTTGCCGTTGATGATGTTGAGTCCTCGGCGAGGTTGCTGCAAACGAATGCCTTCCATCGTGTAAACGGTGGAGGGCTTTTGTCGTGTCTCCAGCTCATGGATGGCTGTGGTGCCATTGAAGACGTCTTTCACCTCATCGTCGCTCAGGACGTAGTTGTAGATGCGCAAGTCCTGCATGAGCCCGTTAAAGTAAGGGTCGTCGTTGAAGAAGCTACGTCCGATGTAATTGATAACAGGCTTCAGGTCGGCAGGGCAGATGGTGATAGAAGTGCTGCTGGCCTTAAGCTCGCCGTCTACGTAGATGCAGACCTTCCCTTTCTTGATGGTCACAGCTACATGCTTCCACTGTCCTGTGGGCAGTTTCGGAGTATCGAGGTGTTCCTCCGTGCCACCGTTCTTGATGGCCAGTCGCATGACGGAGCCATTGTTGGGGGTAAGGAAGAAGTAGTGGTCAGTGTCGTAGCCGAAATCAAACAGCCGCTGCCATCCTGCCGTCGACGATGACTTCACCCACATCGCTATGGTCAACTCCTCGCTGGCAGGTGTGTTGACGGGCAGTTGCAGCCATTGGCTGCCGCCAAAGCTGAGTGCCTTGGTGCCCTCCTCATGGCCTGCTATGAAGTTGGTGTTGATGGCAGAGGCGGCGTTGCGCCCGTTCTCAGTGACATCGTTGGCAGTGCCGTTCATCGTCCAATGCCCTACAAGTGCTCTATCGGTTGGGACAGTAGCACTGGCTACTTCCGAGAACGTGCTTTGGTTTTGGGCGATGTCGATGGCCTTCACCTTATACTGATAAGTGTGGCCAGGCAACACGGTGTTGTCTACATAGACAGCCGTGGTGAGTCCTTCTGACGGCTGTGCAACCCGGCGTGCAATGGTGTTCCACTCTTCGCTTCCCTCCTCGCATCTCAAGACCATGTAGCCGTCGAGATCTGTCTCTGTGCCTATGCTCCAGGTCAGGAATACTGATGCCGACTGTGCCAGCGCCTCTAATCCTGTGGGTTGTGCAGGTGCCTTTGTCTCGTAGGTGATGTTTACGGGCATCAGGCGCCATTGTAGGAGTCGTTTACTGGATTCCTTGCTGGGCAGGGTGCGTTGGTCGATGTTGGTGTTGTTTTCCGTGCTGCTCGACGAAGCGGCCAGATAGAGCGCACTCTCTCGGTTGCGTATGTAATAGTAGCCGTTGCCTGCATATTGCAGGTACCACTGCTCGTTGCTGCTTGGTGTGGTGTTCTGTGAATATGCAATGATGTTAGCGGCGGTTTCGGTGGAGAAGTTCAATACGTTCATCCTCGTGTTCGCATTGTCGACGGAGGTGAAGTCAAAGAAACTGAAGTCACCGCCGATGCGGGTGCTGACAGGCTTCACGTTCCACTGCTGCTTGGTACTGCCTGTGTATTTTTGCATCACAATGTTGTTGCCGCTGACGGCTGCAACGTTGCCCGTCGTCCTGTTCACCAGCTTGTAAACGCCTTCGGTGATGGGTACGGGTGGCACATCGTCGCCAAAGGTGATGTCGATGACACGCTCGGCATTGGTTTGTCCGTTCTGGTAGCTTGTGCCGCCGGGGATAACCATGCGGTACTGTCGTGTGGGGCCGTTGCCGTCGAAGTAGACATCGCGGTCTAATGACACAAACTGATAACTCGTGTTCTTGGCTTGTCGCTCGCTGGTGCCGATGAAGGCTTTTACGCGGCCGTCATCATGGCGGTAGACGCTGGCTGAGGTCCAGTTGTCACGATGCTCGCCGTAGCCGAGACGCTCACCGTGACTACTGATGTCGCAGAATTCTCCACGGGCACGACTGTCGAACCCCCACCAGATACCTACGGTCATGCCGTATTCCAAGCCTGTCATCGCTTCGGTCACGTTGTGCATCTCGTCGTTGTAGCCAACCTTGCCGTCCTTCACTAACTGTTGGTAGAAGCTGGCGTAGTTGTCGAAAGAGCCCGCCAGCTGGTGGGTGTTGCCCCAGTCATAATACTGCTTGCCAGTAGTGTACCATGCCAATGCCTTGTCATCGTTCAGCGTGTTGCCGCCCACCATGTTGACGCCCTCCATGCGGGGATAGTTCTCGCGTAACAGCTTTGCTATCTGCACCTGTTTTTCTATGGTGGCACCCTCTTCAGTGCTCCAGTAATCTGGCTCGTTGAAGGGTGAGACACCCACGATGGGATGCTGTGTGTTCTGCTGCATCCAGTGTACATGACTGTTAATCATTGCAGCCCAATGCTCCACATTACATTTCTTATTCACCACAAAATAGTCGCAGGTGCCTGCCTCCTGATCGGCAGTGAAAACTATGGGCAGCGACTTGTTTACAATGTCGAAGATGCCAGCGCGCTGCTTCATCACGTTGATGATGTCGCTGGCCAAGGCTGAATCGTTGATTAGTGGCTTGGTGAAACGGTAGGCCGAGCGTCCGATGCCGACATTCTCCTTGCCCATGTGGTTGACACCTTTGCGCAGGTTCTGCTCGCTGATCCATGCCTGATCCAGGCCCCATGTGGGATTAAAGCGGTGGCCCGTCTGACTGAGGTCGAAAGGTATAGTGACGTCAGCCTTTGTCACCACCTGAGCATGACAAGGTGCTAGCATAAAGCAGCTGATGATGAGAAGTGTAGCGTGTTTCATCTGATGATAATCTTTGTAGGTTTACCGTTTTCCACCTTGATATAGACACCTGGGCGCAAGGTTTGCTGCTTGACAGGCACACCACTGGTAGTATAGAGGGTGGAGGGTTGATGGTTGAAGGTGGAGGGAGAAGTGATGTCGGCCGTGAGCACCTCCAACTCACTGTCTGTTATGCCCGTGATGGGAATGGTGGGACCGTTCCATGAGGAGAAAATGGTGTAGGGATTGCTGCTTTTGTCGTCGAAGGGACGCAGCACAGCGTGATAGTTGCCAATGGGCATGCGGCCTTCGGGTTTACGCCAGATACCGTCGATGAGGGCATAGTGTTTGGAGGGCACATTGCCGGTGGTGGCATAGAAGCCGCGCAGGTTGCCCGTGCCTCTGCCATTGGCCTTTTCTTTCATCTCTCCGTATTCGCGGAAACGCGCCATGTCCTCATCAGGCATGTAGATGAAAGGCTCTCCGGCCTCCACCTCCTCTATCTCTTCCAGACATAAGGCAGAGTAATCGCTGAGGATGCCGGCTATTTGATAGAACTTCAACTTCGGCGAAGCTGTAACGTTATAGGGCAGACACCCCGTTTGCCATTGACCAGCGGTGACCTGTGTCTGATAATAGGGGATGAAACGCAAGGCAAAATCTGTAGCGCACCACCATCCCTCTCGGTGGTCCCCGCTTGCGCTTGTGTCACCTATCTTATGGTAAGCGTTGTCGACAGCGCCGTTCTTTGAGCTTTCAAAGCCAATGGTCACGCTCTCTCCATTGTCCACGTAGAAGGGTGGGGGGGTGAGCGTTTCCCAGCGGTCATCTACGCTGATGTTGGTCAGGTCGAGATAGTCCTTGCTCAGCACAGGGCTGACGTGTGTCTCGCCTTCTTTCGTTAGGAAGGCGTGCTGGTCGCTTAGACAGTAGTGCTGTGTGGAGGCGCGACATTCCAGGAAGTAGAGGCCTGGCACGTCAATCGCAGCGATGTCCTGCTTGATGGCCATGGTCTTGTCGGTGTTACCAGTAGGATTGAGCGACCACCAAGCGTTCCAGCAAGTCACACCGTCTTGTGTGGCCAGGCGCTGGTCGCCGCCTTGGTATGTGCCGGATTTCACTGTCCATCCGTTTGTGCTGCTGAAATTAGGCGACTGCACCTTGCCCTCTGCCGTGCTCAGCGACATATATTCGTCCATAGCGTCCGTCAAGGCGGTGTATTCATCCATCACCCATTGCGGTGTGATGTCGTTCTTGTCGGCAACTTCTTGTGCAATAGCAGCCAGCTCCTCGCTACCTATGATGGGATACTCACTGACGATGCTGTTCACCTCGTTGGCACGGGCTCTCAGCAGGGGCAATGTGATGGCTGCCTTAATGGCTGTGTCGGTGAGATTTTTCACGTAAGTGATGTCCTCCTGCTTGTCGCTCTTGACTGTGGCCAGCTGTGTGGTCAGCTCATTATTGAAAATCGGATTATATTCCATGAAAGCCTGTGCACGCAACCTCTCTTTGGCAGCGGCATCGGCCAGTGCCTCGTCCTTGGTTTCAAAAAGACGGAAGAGACGGAAATTGTCGAAGCATGCCTGGGCGTTGAGGGTGTTCAGCAGAATGATAACATACTCGTTATTACCACTATTGAAGGTGTAGAAACTGGTGAGCCATACTGCCGATGTGTTGTTGAACGAAGCAGCCGTGCCGCCGTTGATAGAGGTGCCGTTATTGCTAAGACCTACCCTGGCAATGCTCTTGTCGCCCATATTGCAGGCATCGGCCATGAAATAATAAACTGAGTTTGGCTCAATCTTCACAGCGGTCTTTACGGCCTGTACGGTGTTCGTACCGCCGTTGCCGTAGCATTGCAGATAGGCACTGCCATCAGCACCTCCGATGGCAGGCACCTGGAACCAAGGCTGGTCAAGCGCAGAGCCTTGTCCATTGGTCCATCCGTAGGAGCCCATGTCGAAGCTGCCGTTGACAATGATGTTGCCGCCAAGATACATCGTCCTTTCACCGATGGTGACAGGGTCGCCGGCTTGCACACTGTTGTTCACTACCATAACGGTGTTTGTTGACTTGATGGTGCCGTTGCCCATCTTCTCCGCGATGCGGAATTCCCATCCTACTTGTGCGTCTACGTCGCTGACTGTGTATATGCCTGTCTCCTCTGTCAGGGGTACATCCACGACGGTAACCCATGTCTGAGAGCTGTTTTCACGTTTCTGTACGTAGATGTATTCATTCATCTCGCCGTTGTTTTCCGTCCAGGTTAGCGTGGCCTTGCTTGTAGTGGCGTCAAAATCAATGCTAAGATCCGTAGGTGGTACCTGTGGCGGTACTTTCGGGACAAACTCCTTACCCTTGTAACCCAGACCGCTGTTGATGGTGGCATAGTATTGTCCGGCGGGAGTGAGCGAGCCGTCGTCGCGGATGAGCTTTGAGGGGTTGCGCTCGCTGTTCCAGTAGTAGTAGCGCTCCACGTTGGCATTGTTGTTCAGCACATTGCAGATACGCTGCACGGCTTCTTTGTTCTGGGTCTCAGTGACGCCACTGGCAAAGGCGCCGTTATTGTTCCATGATGCGCCCCACACCCATTCCGAAATCCACACCGGGCGGCCGGTGCTGCTTGTCCAGTTTGAAATGGTGCCGAAGTTGCCCTCTGGCCAGTAACAGTGCAAGTCAACGATGTCGCATCGCCATCCCCTGGCATCTATCTCGTCGAAGAATGACTTCAGGAACCCCGTGCCATTGGTATAGTCGCTGCCGTCCCACGATGAGGGCGAGCAGAGCCTCATACCCGTAGCCATCAGATTCTCCCAATTGGCTAGGATGGCCTCCAGGTCCTGCGGATGATCGTCTGCCGTATTCCGCGGCTCGTTGTTTGTTTTCATGTGAGCCGAATATTCCCTGCTGCCGCACTCAGCCGGCGAGGGCCAGTTCTCATAGATGTGGTGGGGCACGCACTCGGCATCGGGCAGACGGCTCTCACCTAGGCCGAAGCTGTAGCACGACGTGACGTTCAGCGCGCTGACCGAGCTGGCGCGTGTATCGTTGGCCAGGGCCTGCTTGCCGGTGTCCTGCCATTTGAAGATTCTATAGGACGAGATACTCCTGTCAAGGATGGCGGGCAGCGAGGCCATCTCGATGTCCTTGTCGGCGGCTATGAAGCAACGGCTGTAGCCACGCCCCTTCGCCTTGATGGAGAACGTCACCATATAGCCGCGTTTCAGCTTGAACGAGCGGATGCGGTTGTTCAGCTGGGCGTCCGTCAGCGTGTTCATGAATCCGCCGTCGTTACCCAAGCCGAAGACGTCGGTCGACTCGCCCTCAAAGTTCTTCTCCGAGTAGACGGTGAGGGGCTTGAAGCTGTTGCCGTAGGGCAGGATGATGCTGCCGCGGTTGTAAATCTTTACCTGACAGTTGGTATTGTTCACAGCCTTTGCACCGTTGATCTTTACGTGTGTTGCCAGCATCGATATAGCCTTCGATGGCTTTACGTTCTGCAAGATGATGACAGCGTGCTCTGTGTTCACGATATTGACAATACCATCGGTGGTGAAAGGTGTGGTGCTGGTGACGATGTAGTCAACGTCGTTTTCCAAGTCTACTGTCGTAGTCACTTGTTCTACAGTTTGCTTGGTGTTGGCAGCCCATAGCTGCATCGACAACGTCACAGCCATGACCACAATTAAAAATCTCTTGAATAGGTTTCTCATATTCGGGGTTCTTCAGATGTTAGTTCTTAGTCATATCAGCGTGCAAATATACGAAAAAAATGCGAAGTGACGAAAAATTTCTTCCAAAAACGATGCGCTTCTTCAAAAAAGTGACCTGATTCTTCGCTGTTCAGCCTTTTTTTCGTACTTTTGCAGCATTCTAAAAGATAAAACTACAGAAAAGCTATGAGAAAGACTTTGTCAATAGTATTCGTGCTATTGCTGTCATTACCTTTGTGGTCGCAGACGTTGCGGCAGTTTACCGTGAATATCACCCCTGACGGACAGGCCAAGATGGAGGTTTACTTGCCAGAACAGCCCACCGGCCGTGCCATTGTTGACTGTCCGGGTGGCGGTTATTCGCACCTGGCTATGCAGCACGAAGGCTATGATTGGGCACCGTGGTTTAATGAACGCGGCATTGCCTTCTTCGTCCTCACCTACCGAATGCCCCACGGCGACCGCACCATTCCCCTCGGCGATGCCCAGCAGGCCATTCGTATTGTGCGCGACTCGGCGCAGGTGTGGGGCATCAATCCGCAGGATGTTGGCATCATGGGCTTTTCGGCTGGAGGCCATCTGGCCAGTAGCGTCTCAACACATAGTGCTGATGACTGCCGTCCCAACTTCAGCATCCTCTTCTATCCCGTCATCTCAATGGATCAGCGTATCACACATAAAGGTTCGTGCGTGAACTTCCTTGGCGAGGAAGGCGCGAAAGACTCGTTGCTGGTGAAGGAGTGGTCGAATCAGAATGCTGTGAAGAGCAATGTGACGCCACCCGCCATCATCATCACCGCCAACGACGACCGAGTGGTGCCTCCTGTCACCAATTGCATTGCTTACTACAGTGCCATGCAACTGGCTGGTAATCTCTGCTCGCTCTTCGTCTATCCCTCGGGCGGACACGGCTTCGGTTTCCGTTCTACGTGGCCTTTCCACGACCAGATGTTGGTTGAGGTCGAGCGCTGGCTGCAGCATCTCTCACAGGTACAGGCTAGCAGACAGCAAACTAAAAACGACTAACAGGTATGAAGATAAAGGTTTGTGGTATGCGAGACGGTGAGAATATCCGCGAAGTGGCGGCCCTCGGCGTCGATTATATCGGGATGATTTTCTGGAACGGCTCGCCTCGCAATGTCACGATGGTGCCCACACATGCCGGCATTATCCCTGACCGTGCCAGTCTCTTATCTCTCACTGTCCAAGGGGATTCGCAATCCCCTCACCTCTTACCACAGCGAGTAGGTGTCTTCGTCGACGAGATGCCGCAAAACATCATTACGCGTGTGGTGAACTTCCAGCTTGATGTCGTGCAGATGCATGGCCATGAGTCGCCTACCGTTATCCGCAACCTGCGCGCCACCCTTGATCCCGATATCCGTCCAGGTATTCAATTTTGGAAAGCCATCAGCATTGCAAACACCATCGATTTGTCTGCCTGCGAGCAATATTTCGACTGTGTCGATGCCTTTGTCTTTGATACCCGTACCACTGTGCCTGGTGGTAGTGGCCAGCAGTTTGATTGGCAGCTTCTTGATGCCTATTATGGCCCTGTACCTTTCCTGCTCAGTGGCGGCATTGGCCCTGACGATGCAGAACGTGTAAAAGCTTTCCATCACCCGCAATGTATCGGCATCGACCTCAACTCACGCTTTGAGAAAGCTCCGGCCGTGAAAGACGTTGATCAGTTGCGTAGCTTTCTCACCCAACTTTAATGTTTTCTTCGTAATCGTTTCCGTAAGGCATCTACTTTTTCTCTTATTTAAATTTTGTTGTTAGGATTGTTTTTTGTAACTTTGCAACCTATTACACACAATCACTAACAACTACATGAAAAAATTCCTATCATTGCTGCTGCTAACCTTGTTGGCCTCCTTTTCTGTGCAGGCCAACGAGTGGGACGCTGTCGTCTACCAACAGATAGAACAGAGCATTCAGGTACCTCAAATAAGTGGCAAAGATTATCTTATCACGAAGTTTGGCGCCAGGCCTGACGCATCGGCTGCCGATAACCAGAAAGCCATACAGAAAGCTATCGACAAGTGCGCTAAGAAAGGTGGTGGCCGGGTTGTCGTACCTGCTGGTCAGACATTCCTTACCGCAGCTATCCATTTGAAGAGCCATGTCGATCTGCATATCGAGGAGGGGGCCACGCTGCTCTTCGCTTTCAAGCCCGACCTCTATCCCATCGTAGAGACCACGTGGGAGGGTCTCGACTGCTTCAACCTCTCGCCCTGCATTTATGCCAATGGGCAGACCGACATTGCCATCACCGGCAAGGGCGTCATTGACGGCGGTGGTTCCAACGAGACATGGTGGCCCTGGGTCGGCGTTGCGCATTTTGGATGGAAGGAGGGTGGCATCTCGCAGAGCAGGGAGGCACGCCCGCGTCTGCTGCGTTGCGGCGAAGATGGCGTACCCATGCGTGATGAACAGGGACAACCCGTGAGGGAACGCTCTTTTGGTCCGCAGGACGGTCTGCGTCCGCAGCTTGTCAATTTCTACCAGTGCCAGCGTGTGCTTATTGAAGATGTCACATTGCTTGATTCACCTTTCTGGGTTATTCATCCCTTACGTTCGACCGACCTTACTGTGCGTCGCGTACATATTAATAATGCTGGCCCTAATGGTGACGGCTGCGACCCTGAGAGTTGTGACCGCGTGCTCATCGAGAATTGTTTCTTCAATACAGGTGACGACTGCATTGCCATCAAGAGCGGACGAAACCGCGACGGACGCGAGCACGCCATGCCTTCGCAGAACATCATCATCCGCAACTGTGAAATGAAGAACGGACACGGTGGCGTGGTCATTGGAAGTGAAATCAGCGGCGGCGCAAAGAATATCTTTGCCCACGACTGCGTAATGGACTCGCCCAATCTCGACCGCGTGCTGAGAATCAAGACAAACTCGTGCCGTGGCGGAATCATCGAGAACATCTACGTAAAGGACATCAAGGTGGGACAGTGCGGCGAGAGCGTGCTGAAGATTAACCTCGACTACGACCATAACGAGATATGCTGTCGTGGCAATTTCCCTACGGTGCGCAACGTGCTGATGGAGAACGTCACCTGCGAGAAGTCGAAGTACGGTGTGCAGATTATCGGATTGGACGACGATACCTTTGTCTATGACATCGACGTGCGCAACTGCCGCTTCAACGGTGTTCAACAGGGCAACTTCCAGAGTGGAAAGGTACGCGATGTACGCTTCGACAATCTTTATGTCAACGGTAGTCTCGTCCTCAATGAGAAGCCCTACAAGCACTACTCCGAATGGATGACTTATTCGGAGATGAAAAGAACGCCGAGGTCGTACCTCCTTGACTTCTCCTCAAAGCCTAAGTGGAGCTATGTCATGGGTATCGAGCTGGAGGGTATGCTTGACACGTATCTTAGATATGGCGGCGAGGACATCCGCAAATACTGCCAGCTATACACCGATACGATGATCAATGCCAGGGGCGAGATTCGTGGCTACAACATCCTCGACTACAACCTCGATAACATCCGCACAGGCCATTTCGTCACCCGCATGTATCAGCAGTGGCCTGAGGAGAAAAATCTGCTGGCCATGAAGACGATGATGAAGCAGTTGCAGGACCAACCGCGTACCAAGGCCGACAAGGTGTTCTGGCACAAGGCCATTTATGCCTATCAGGTGTGGCTCGACGGCATTTTCATGGGATTGCCTTACCGGGTGCTAACCGCCCCTATTATTCTCAATAACACTCAAAAGAAACGTGGTGAAGACTATAAGATATACAACGATGCTGTGGAGCAGTTGAAGACCACCTACGAGCGTACCCTCGATCCGAAGACCGGCCTTAACCGCCACGCTTATGACGAGACGCGCAAAGCTTTCTGGAGCGACAGCATCACTGGTCTCTCGCAGCATTGCTGGGGTAGGGCACAGGGGTGGTACACGATGGCGCTCATCGAAGTGCTTGACGCCCTGCCTGAGGAATACGCCCGCCGCAGTGAGGTCATTGACTTGTTGAAGAAGGACCTTGACGCCGTCATCAAGTGGCAGGACAAGAAGAGCGGTGTATGGTATCAGGTGATGGACTCGCCAGGGCGTGAGGGCAACTATCTGGAGAGCACCTGCTCGGCCATGTTCACCTACGTGTTGCTAAAAGCCTACCGCAAGGGCTATGTCGGCGCGAAGTACCGCGATGCAGGCATCAAGGCCTATCGTGGCATCATCAACAATTTCATCCGCGTGAACGATGACAAGACTATCTCACTGACCAACTGCTGCAGTGTGGCTGGTCTTGGTCCTGCCGCTACCGACGAGGTCATCGCTGCTATGAAGCAGGTGAATCCTAAGGGCACCGTGAAAGAGAACCGTCGGCGCGATGGCGGCTATGCCTATTACCTCTCGGAGCCCATCCGCGACAATGACGCCAAGGGTCTCGGGCCGTTCATCTGGGCCTCACTTGAGATGGAGATGATGGGCTATGACACCGATAACGTTATGCAGCCTATTGACCGCAAGGCTGTGGTCAACCGCAATAATCCCATCATCACCGAGGCTGACCCGCTGGCCTCGCTCACCGTTGGCAATGGCCATTTCGCCACGACGGTCGACGTCACCGGCCTGCAGTCGTTCCCTTTTGAATATAGGGGTGGTGTTCCCCTGACAGCCATGTCCGACTGGGGATGGCATAAGTTCGAAAACACCGAAGGCCTTACGCCTGCCGACAGTTGGAAGACCGTCGACCTGGGTCATGGCCACTCTGAATTGTATGCCGTGGAGTATAAAGCCTCTAAAAGCGATGCAGCTAGAAACGTGGCTGCCACCGAGTATTTCCGTGTGAACCCTCATCGTCTGAACCTCGGCGTCATCGGCCTTGACCTCAAAGATGCTTCTGGCGCTCAGGTCCCTCTCTCGGCTCTCACTGACATCCGTCAGGAGCTGAAACTCTACGACGGCATTATTGAGTCATCGTTTAAGGCTGACGGACAGCCCTTTGACGTCATTACTGCCGCTTTGCAAGAAAAGGATGCTGTCATCTACCGCATCAAGTCGCCGCTGCTGAAGGAAGGGCGTGCCAGCGTTAGCATCCGTTTCCCGTATCCCACAGGTAAGCATGCTGACGATGCTGCCGACTGGACGAAGCCCGAACGTCACATATCCCGCATTGTCACCAACAACACCAATCATGCTCTTATTGAGCATATTATCGACTCAACCAAATATTTCCTTGCC
>Ga0310696_10004612_pt1 | contig 16846 bp, 18 predicted proteins | sample AusTroGonzalo_MG_4_FD_203885 | JGI IMG/M metagenome (GOLD analysis project Ga0310696, IMG submission 203885) | Bovine rumen microbial communities from tropical cattle in Woodstock, Queensland, Australia - Gonzalo_02 (v2) (version 2) | ecosystem: Host-associated > Mammals > Digestive system >...
CATTATTTACATCATACCAGATTTGCCACTTAGAAAGATCACAAGTGCTGTAGTAAGTCACCCCGGAGTGATTTATGGCACTAGCTCGATGGTCTAAGGTGTTGAGTCCGGTAGCGGTGACTATCAAGTCGAACTGCCATGCATTGTTTGCCGTATATGCCGTGTTGGTATTTACCGTAGTGATATAATCGGTTATGCGATATCTCTGCCCCGGTTTCAGATCATCATTGGATATCTTGCTGACCAATGCACTATAAGTAAGACTCTCATCATACCGAGAATATGTGTCGACAATAGAATTACCGTCTGCATCTGATGTAGCATAATTAGCCGTACCGGCCGTGGTGGCATATCCCGCGGTATCGGCATATGCCGGCGGATCCGGATCATCGATGATATATTCCGTAGCTCCGGTGTTGTCGTAATAATAGGTTACTCCATCAATAGTGATATATCCATCGGATACCAGCGCGGAGAAATCCGCCTTGTTTATATGTATTATTCTCTCTAGCTTTGCCATGTTTAAATAATAGAATTAACCGACTGAGTTGCTAAAATTCAAGTATAAAAAACGGAGTATGAATTCATCGAATTCATACCCCAGCCGTATTAATCCATCGGCGCAATACAGGCTTTACCTTATTCGGACGGAGGTCGGATTTCTATTAAAGCTGTGTTAGAATATATACCCGTTCTTATACCACATGTCGGGGGGGGATTGCTGGTCGCCATCCGATATGTTCCCCTTAAATAGAAAAATATATGATCTTCTAAATTTTCACTATTTAAAAGATTTTCTAAATTTCTTGGAATACTCATATTAAATTCATATTCATCCCCCGGTACTATATCGGTATATACATCCGAACCTCCCGGAGAATAAAACTTCCCGCTTCTACAAGGGTGTTTCTGTTGTTGTGGACAACCGGGGCGGCCATTTCCATGAAACGCTAGTGATGTAGATACTTCTATACGGAGTTCTAATTTACCGGCATCATTAAGATCCGATAATGTTGGGTAATCTTCCGAATTAGGTATTGGATATCCCAACACCGGATAGTCCGGTATTCTTATCGGGGTCAGATACACCTTGCGGTGTTCTATATCATATCTCATCTCTATAGGGTATGGATACTGACTTCTGAGCCCGGTTCCGGCCTTGTCTAGTCCATTATATATTTCCATTAGCTATTGTTTTTATTCTAGGTGGTTCTTCTTATATCAATTACATCTATTCCCTCATCTTCTTTATATATGCGCAGCGTGCCGTCGGTTAACATTCCTACGGTGGTCCGGTACGCCAAGGCACGATCGATAGTGGATATCTCTACGTAGTTAGAAGAAGTGCCTTGTACGCTTTGAGCTATGTAGATAAATTGCAGGCTGTTGGATACACTGGCGGCTCCGGATTTATACAGCCTTATATACTGGCAGTTATTTCTAATAATATTATACCTACAATAATCACCATACTGATTAGAACTGTTCCCGAATGTTATATGATTGCAATCATCCCCGAATGTGTTAGCCCGGCAGCCGCTTCCGAATGTTATATATTGGCAGTTATTTCCGAATGTATTAGAAACACAAGTTGTCCCGAAACTATTATTCTGGCAATAATTTCCAAATATATTAGCATTACAGTTACCTGCAAAGGTATTATACGTACAATAATTTCCGAATATGGTATTATGGCATCTACCGCCAAGTGTGTTGCCATAACAATTATTTTTAAATGAATTGTTACAACACCCCTCCCCTAAGAACACATTATCATTCAAAGTGATCTTATAATTGTTTATATATTCTCTCTGAATGTTGCTATAAATATTATTAGATTTATTCAAAGTGGAATCCAATATATTTCCCGATGAATATATGGAAAATGTGTAAACCCACGTATTCACACCGCTATTCGGATTATAAGATCCATTAGTGAGCTTTCTCCTGAACTGTATACTTTTGAAATCATACGGACAGTCGTTGCCGAGGTCATCAATCATTCTATATATGACTCCCCTACCATTTGATGAATCGGCCCAAGCATACTTATTCGTATCATTATTGATATCATACCAGATCTCCCATTTAGAAAGATCGCAGGTATTGCCGGAAGCGGAGAAATAGGTATCCCCGGAATGGAGAAGCGCCTTGGCTTTGCAATCTATGGTGTTGTTAGATGTGGCGGTCACCACTAGGTCGAATCGATTAGATGCGGATTGCGTATCGGTCTGTACCGTAGTAGCATAATAATCCGTAATTCTATATTGTGTACCCGGCTCGAGATCATTATTGCCGATTGCTGATACAAGTCCGCTATATGTAACACTTACATAACTTGCCGGAATCTCCTCATCCTCATTGTATATCCGCAGAGTTCCGCTTATCAGCATAGCTACCGTAGTCCGGTATTCCAATGCCCGTTCGATAGTGATTATGTCGATGTAGTTATTTGTGGTTCCGGATACGCCCTGGGCTATATAGATGTTCTGGAGGTAATGGCTAGAATCCATGATTCCGGATCTATAGAGATTTATATAGCCACATCCGGTTCCGACAATCACATTCCGTATATATTCTCCAAATTTATTCGTAGTATAAATGTGATGACAACCGCTATGGAATATAAACGATTCATTATTTGGACCTAAATTTATATTATTACATCCGGATTCGAAATGGTTGTTAATGCAAGTTTGATCCAATATGATTTTATTACATTCGTTTCCGAAGAAATTATTCGAGCTTTTTGAATATAATGTTATACTACCAATATAATTTCCAAACACATTTGCATTATTACTTCCTTTTAGCTCAATACTAGAATTTCCGGGTCCGAATGAATTATATGAGCATCCCTTGCCAAATGTTATGTTGTTACAATCAGGTCCGAATGAATTAGATTGACACTCCGAACTTAGTGTAATTCCACTACATGCATCTTCAAATGTATTTTTATCGCATTTCTTGTCAAGAGTTATCAGGTTACATGCAGATCCAAATGAATTATATACACAACCACTCATTGTAATACCGGAACAGCCGCTCTCAAATACATTATAACCACTCAGGGTTAATGTAATAGTAGTACATTCCGGCCCAAAAGAATTGGAACTGCATGTATCGGCGAACGCGATATCACTACAAAGATTCCCAAATGTATTATTATTGCTATTTTCGGCAAGTGTTATGCGGCTGCAGCCGCTTCCGAAACTATTATTGCTATTCTTGCCGGAGAGGGTGACGGTGTCACATCCCGGACCAAACGTATTAGCCGACCCCGCGATAAATATATCATTGCAACTCGAATCGAAAATATTGTTTGTACATGTACCTTTGAATGATATTTTCGTACACTGTGGCCCTATCACATTATTTATACAATCGGCATCAAGATTAACATCATTGCATGCAAAATCTATGTGATTATAAATACATCCTTTTCCTAAACTGATGTTACTGCATTTGTTACCTATATAATTATTCGTACAGTCGTCATATGCTGTTATTTTACTACATTCAGTCCCAATTATATTTTTCAAATTCCCGTTATCTAGTGTAATATCATTACAATTATCTCCGATATTATTGCCTTCACAATTATCACCTATTATAACATTAGAGCATCTATTTCCTACGATATTATAATTACATCCGTTTCCGAAATAATTTCGATTGGCACCTACACCTATACGGTTTCCTACGACAAAATATTGGCGGTCGTTAGCCAGGAATACATTTCTGTTCAATCGCCGCAATTCTAATCCGTCACTCTTCATATCCTCCATTATGACATTCTCCTTGACCACGGAAGATCCGCTCTGATAAACTATCGAGTAATCATAACGTACACCGGCATCCCAATAATTGAAGGTGAATGCCCAGACCGAAGAGCCATTGGAATCATAAGCACCATCCGTCATAGGTACCCGGAATTGTATATTCTTGAAGTCATAAGGGCAGTCGTTATTCCATTCGTCTATCATCCTGTAGATGACCCCCTTGCCGGTAGAGGTATCCGCCCAGGCATATAAAGAATCGTCATTGTTTATATCATACCAGATCCGCCATTTGGAAAGATCGCATCCGCTAAAGTAGCTATCTCCATGATGCAGGACGGCCATAGCCCGGCAATCTATCTTGTTGATAGCGGTAGCCATCACAATCAAGTCAAATGGGTGGCCGGCGGACTGTGTGGATGTCTGAACCGTTGTGGTGACATAATCCGTGATTCTGTATAACATTCCCGGGACTAAGACATTATGGCTTATATCATCAATCAGACGATTATAATCGGTATCAACCGCAAGATTGATAAGAGTCCCTATATTGGTATTAATCCAGCTGGATGACGATGTGTCATATTTTAATATCTGATTATTAGACGGGTTAGTTATGGTTACATCCGAGAGGTCCGAAAGGTGCTCCGGAATGGAAGGCTTGTTCTTGATGTATGCCGGGTCCGCATTGTTAGTCTCGTTCCAGTCGGATTGTTCCTGGTTGGCCGGAACGTCTCCTCCGGTTATGAATCCGGAATCGTTGTTGAGATCGCTGGTATTGGCGGGAATAGTCGGCTTGTTTTGGATATAGGAAGGATCATTAGGATCGGTCTCGTTCCAGTCGGCTTGCACCTGTCCCGGTGGTATTGTTGGCTTGTTTTGGATATAGGATGGGGATGTGGGATCCGTCTCATCCCAGTCCGACTGCGGAACGTCGCTTATAGTGATAAACCCGGCATCATTGACGAGCTGGGAGGTTCGAGACGGAATGGAAGGCTTGTTCTTGATATACGCGGGGTCCGCGTTATTGGTCTCATTCCAGTCAGACTGCTCCTGGTTAGCCGGAACGTCGCCGCCGGTTATGAATCCCGAATCATTATTCAGATCGCTGGTATTGGTGGGGATGGTTGGCTTGTTTTGGATATAAGAAGGATCCGCCGGATCTGTCTCGTTCCAGTCGGCTTGCACTTGCCCCGGTGGTATAGCCGGCTTGTTTTGGATATAGGACGGGGAATCCGGATTCGATTCATCCCAGTTGGCTTGTGCCTGATTAGCGGGAACATCTTCTCCGGTAATGAATCCGGAATCATTATTAAGATCGCTGGTTCTATCCGGAATGTGGGGTTTGTGCAGAATCATGGCGGGACCGGACTCGGCTTCCCAGTCCGCATTGACTTGTCCGCCCGGTATAGCCGGCTTGTTTTGGATATAAGAAGGATCCGTTGGATCATTCTCGTTCCAGTCGGCTTGCACCTGCGGTGGTATATCATCTTCCGTTATGAATCCCGAATCATTGGCTAACTGGGATGTTCTAGAGGGGATCGTCGGTTTATTCCGGATATAAGAGACTTTGTGGGGATCGGTCTCGGTCCAGTTGGCTTGTACCTGGCGTCCTCCGCCTCCCCCACCCCCGGGATCCAGGCTGTTCAGGGCATCCACCATCTCATCCAGGCTCATGAGGACGGTTATCCTATCATCGCCGTAATAAACATCGGAACATTCCCGGTTCTCTCCATTATATAGCTTGATCACGGGCTCGATGGCTTGGATATCGGAAGCATTGAGCGTGACCGTTACATCATCAACAATTCTTAAGGCTGTTATAAAATCGGACATGGGGTGTTCTGGTTTATTGAATTCGAGTTATGATATTAAATCGCACTTCCGCCGGCTGAAGTCCGAATATCCAAGTATCATTTATTGTATTATCGGAATAATATGCGTTTGATGCGGACTCTAAATCGGGATATATGAAAAATTCGGCACTACCTAAACCGGGGTCATTATCGCCGCGCCACTGTCCGGACCCATATAAACGTCCATAAACAAATACGGATTCCGCATCTTCCGAAATATTATTTTGATCGGTTCGCCACACAAATGACCCTAAATAATTCCGATTATCATATGACCATCCCTCCGGACGATCATTATCATCCCACGAAATATAAGCGTCTATTGGAGCACTAATAGATACCCACCCGTCGGAGGGTCTGGGTTGCTCTAATCCAAACCATCCATATATCCAAGTGTATTCTTCATCATCTCCGGAATCATCTCCGGAATCATCTCCGGAATCATCTCCGCCGGACTCCTCGCCGCTATCTCCGGTAGTGTCCCATACATTGGTCTCCCAGTCGCCTTCTATTATATCATGGATTTCATCTATAGTGGATAAAACGGTTACCCGATCATCTAGATAGTATATATCCGTACAGTCAACCATACCCCCATTATAAAGCTTGCTTACGGGCTCCATAGAGCGGATGCAGTCTATATTGATCAGTATCTTCTCGTCATCTACTATTTTGCGGAATATTATAAATTTTGCCACCGTCTAGTATATTTTATTAAAAAATAATGGAAATCATGCAAGAAAGACTGGAATTAGACGAACATGAGAAGCCGGTTACTGACTTAGATATAACATCCATCCCGGAAGAAAGTGTGACTCATATCTTATTAAGCCATATATCGGAAGCGGAGTCTATTGTCACCGAGCTGATACACATGCTGATAGATAATTCATTCACTCCTATCAATAAGAAAAAATTCACAAATTCCGTATTGAAGATGTTCGTGGATAATATTCTCGATCAATATGAAACCGAACTATTAATAGATTTTATACTGGAAATGCCGGTGCCTTATCCGGATACCATCCAATACCCAGCTACTTGTCCATGGACATATCCATCCCCATGGACGGTAACCCCAACCCAGCCGTATTATACTACGCCGTATTATACTACTACTAGTACACCGGAGAAATAGATCCCTCTTTCATTTTATAGTTTTTGACATAATATTCGTCGCCGTTAGATAACATCATGTGGATGATCATAATGTCATTATAGTCACCCATGAGGAAGGATACCTTGACGGATAGATCCCAGCCTAGCAGATCGACATGCCCCCGGATAGAGTTCTCAATATATCTGGCGGCATATTCATTGCCGACATTGACATCAAATAAGAATTTGTCAAAGTCATTGCCATATCTCTCCCCAAGTGTCTCTCCCTTTCGAGTATCCAGGAAGATCTCCAGTTGCTGGAGTACGTTGTCTATATCGGAGGTTAGCTGAATGGCGCTGTTGTTATTGCAAAAATCAATCATAGCTAGCTAATATATTCAAACCGGCCGGTAGTGACCAGCTCCATATCTTCATTAAGTATATATATTACACCACTTTCGGTCTTGCGCGGCAATAAGTTGCCTTGGATCTTGAATATCACACCATTGTGGTTCCTGCCTATCTCGGAGAATGAAACTCCTTCTATCTTGGCGTAGAAGAAGCCGACTTTGGATTTATAGGCATTCAGGCTCAGACACACGTTTTCCGTCACCTCCGGATGTATGGCTACATTCCCGATGTCACTCACTCGGAAGAATACCGGACGTATGATATTAGACTTATAATCCTTGGCATTCTCGACCTGGATCACATTCTTGCTTATCTTATTCACGGCATGTATATTATAATCCCACATCTGTACGTTGCTTAATTTTATATTTAAATCATCTAAATCTGTTATTATCAAATATTTATAAACATCCGGAGTAACCGGAATAGGATCCGATATTATAGAAAATTCAACATCCCCGTCGCCATTCAGTATATCTACATTTCCATATAGGAATAATCCGTCTTTGTATTCGGACCAATCGGTTATTCCCAATTCATCTTTTTCGAAGACATGGGATTCTATGTAGCTCACCGAGTCGGGTACATCCTGTTCATGATCCGCCGGGGTGACGGTTGCCTCTACCATGCCGAGCTCATTCTCCTTATCGGATATTATAAGAGTATATTTAGCGGATATACCCGTCTCCGGTATATCTATGCCATAGGTTTCGTATAGATACTCACATATATTGTTATATGATTCATTGTAACCTATTTCCAGGAAGATATCGGATAATCCATATCGGAATTTTATATCCAAGCGGACAAAATCTCCGGTTTCGGATATGGTTATATTGGAATTCCCTATGCTTGAGTTGCTTAATATGCTATAATAATCTTCGGTTTCTCCGATGGCGGTCAGAGTCACCGATATAGAAGACCCGGTATTGTTGGACATATCTCCCGTTCGCTCACCACACACTTCTTCTCGCCAGACCGCCCATTCATCCCCATATATCAGGGACCACGGGTCTATAATATATAGCGTGGCATATTCCGCATACCTTCCTTCTTTATATATATGATAAGGGGCGGCTCGATACATGTCGCCGGATATCTTATAATCCCCTAGCACTACCTCCACACCGGATATCCAGGTAGTGAATCTTAATGAATATTCCGTTCTTTTATAGTTGTCTATCTTAAACCATGGCAGATTGAATATGACTTTCCGGGATTTGATTTTCGGAACATCCTCTCCGGTTACCGGATTGTCCGGCATATTGCCGGTCAGAGCGCCATCGACATACGGGTACATCATTATCTTATATCCGGTGGGTTCATCATTTGAATTATATAGATCCTCATTTTCATAAGATACTGATAATGAATGGATTATATATGTCTGTCCAGCCCAGCCCGGTGTATTGCACGATATTATGGATATAGTTGTATTTCCGTCCGCCGGAGGATCATCGGATATAATACTAGCAATTCCATATCCGGCGGTATCCCCGTGAGAATCATAGATAGCGAAATTGTATTTATCCGGATCATTCGGTATGTTATAGAATAGATTGCTATCCTTTTCCAAGTCATCTAGCGTGGCGCTGATGAATTGCACATGATCTATATTATGATAAGGGTGTTCGTCCAATTCATCTTCCCGATTCACTATCTTATATTGATAGTGGAAAAGGTCGGATGTCTTGTCGTCTATGGTGACGGCATACCGGAATCCGTAATCGCCGTAGTCTATATTTATGGGTATATTATACATAATCTTTTATTGTGCACAAAAATCAACATCAATATCATTGAACTTGAAAGTGACATCAAAAGTCTCTTTCTGCCTTTCTATCCGGTCGTAGGAGAAATCCAGGCCGTCAATGCCGGAGATCACCGGCTGCATCAGCAGCACTTTGACGGTAGGAGTACCGGATTCATCCAGTATATATAAAGTGAACTGGTCATGATCCATATCGAATAGTTCCGGCTTTACATATCTATGGAATATGGTCTCATATAGCATCCAATAATTCAGCAACCCTTGGTTCCGGCGGAATGATATCTTGAATTCCGTCTCTATCTTGGCCAGTGGATTTCCGGAGTTCATAGAATGGTGTATATGATGCGGCTCTATATTGATCTTTCCATGAAGACCCGGAATCTCTTTCATGATATTCCGGCCGACCTGCTCCTGTTCCTGAATCAGATCATCTATTCCCGGGAATGTTATTCCGGTGATAGATTCGTTCAGGTAGTCTATACTGCTAGTCAGGACTCCCTGGTTCTTGCTCAGGATGGCATCGTATTTATCCAGGACCTCCTTCGGAAAGTAGTCCTTAGGCAGCAGAATGCGGAAAAGATCGAATCTCGGAGCAAGGCTTAACATATTTATACATTAATTTAATTTCTCTATAAAAAATAATTTTTGTATATTCCCGCTTAAGAATCGGGATTATAGATTATATATTATCAAACATCTTAGATGGCTCTAAAAAAGGAATAGAATAAAAATCATATAAGAATATGAAAATCATAGGAATATCGGATCTGCATGGCTATCTGCCCGACCCCGGAACTTTTCCGGAAGGAGACGTATTATGCATTGCCGGAGACATATCTCCTCTGAAGGCACAGGGAAATATGCCTCAGATGATCTCTTGGATTCGCAAAGAGTTTGTCAAATGGATTGAAGAATTACCGGTTAAAAAGGTGTTTTTAGTAGCCGGAAATCATGATTTTGTGTTCGAACACAATGAGTATAGGGCGGAAGCCATATCTTCCCTGAATATTCTTAGCGATAAGATCACATATCTGGAAGATTCTTCTTATCTATACGAAAATAAGCTGTTTTACGGCTCTCCGTGGGTAATCGGACCCAAGGGTTGGGCATTCTACGATAAGGATCTTAATAATATTGTCGAGACTATACCTATGGATGCGGATGTATGTATCCTCCATCAGCCGCTGCATTTCGGGGATAATGGCCGGGTCTTGCAAGTACCCTCTTGGATGATAGGCCAGACTATTTCGTTTCCGGTTACCGATGAATTTTTCCACCCGGACTATGGAAGTACCGTATTGGATGAACTAGCCATATTAAGACACCCTAAGCTGGTACTTACCGGGCATGTTCATTCCGGGAATCATAATATTTCAAAACTTTTCGATACTAAAATAGCCAATGTCTCCGTTTTGGATGAAGATTATAAGCCAAAGTACGACCCTTTTGTGATTAATCTAGATTAATAAATTACAAAATCAATTATGTAGAAATACAAAAACAAGCAATTATGGGATATCAGATAACATTCAGGCCACCTAAAGAATTTGTAGACGATCAGTTAAAACCAAAAATTAAAACGGGAGACACGACTCGGGAACTTCGGGATCTGAGTACGGAGATATTATTGTTCTGCTTAAAGCCGAATGATAAGTCGTATAATAATATGAACCACTTCACATACCTGCTCCAATTGATGTATAATATAATCCGGTCGGAGACTTTTACGGAAGCCGTCCGGAGATTCGAGTCCGATGGTGATATTTGGTATTGTGGATGGAACTATTCACATGACGAATGTCAATGGGATTTGGAAGATACTATCGCCCGGCAAGTCGAAGACTTCATGATTCTCAAGGAGATAATAGCTACTCCGGACTGGTTCGATGAACATGAGAAATTCTATGAGAAGCTCAATGAAATCAAATCCAATATTTCCGGATTCAAAGAAATCTGCGAGGAAATATCCATCTACGAAGTCATGGACATGCTCCGGGAGTTCGATGTCTCGGATGAACCGGAACCCGATGAAGTCTCCGATGAGTCCGGTAAAGTCTCCGATGAGTCGGATAAAGTCTCCGATGAGTCCGGTAAAGTCTCCGATGAGTCCGATAAAGTCTCCGATGAGTCCGATAAAGTCTCCGATGAATATCCGGACAAGGATGAACCATATCCTTGCATCAAGAAACTTAGAAAATAATTTTTAAAACATATAAGTACTTATGAAAGAATACGTTAAAGAAATCAAAAAAGAATTTGAATCCGCCGTTCAAAAATATACGGAGGAATTCTGCCAAAAAATGTACGGGGAACCCAGATGCACCGAAGACTTCTGGATCGGTGGAGATGTGGGTGGTGTCGTATGCATCGGTGACGAATATTGGGGGTTTGATCAGATCCGGGAAACCGTCAACAACGATTATGATCCTAAAGAGGTATTTGCCTGGTATGATTACTGCGTAAGACTAGGTTCCATTGATCATACCATTCCCGTCCCCAATCTGGAACACTGGATGGCCGGATGTCCTAGATATACTGAAGAGCAGATTTCGGAAATTGAAAATCAGGTTAAGAATCTGCACAAATCTATTGAACTTCTTAAAGGGAGTGTTCCCGGAAAGGAGGCGGAATGCGAGAAGTAACTAACGAAGATATCCGCCCCTACAAGTATTTAGTGGACAAGATTGCCTGGCAGGAACACAAGAATAGCCAGCTGCTATTAGATGACCTCAAAGAATATGGATATGAAGGCCTGATAGATGCTTTCCGGACATATAATCCGGATAAAGGCCAGACGTTCAAGCAATATGCCGCTTACCGGATTTACTATTTTATCCGGAACAGCATACGCAAGGAGGGAACTACCGTAAGAATGAACACTTATGTGGTTAAAGAACGCAAGTCTCAAAATCAGTCTCTCTATATCATGTCTCCGATTGAATATGAGAAGGGCGGCGAGACCGTATATGTATCGGAACCCACGGAGGGTCTTCCGGATATCGATGATATCTGGGAATTGACAAGAAGAGAAATCCGGGCCAAGTATAAAGAACGCGACTTTAAGATCTTTGCCAAATCTTTCGGTCTCTATGGAGAATCACTAATCAAGAAGTGTGAGGTAGCCAAAGAGTACCATATCACACCGGCCGCGGTGACTCTCAATAACCAGAAGATTATCAAATTTTTGAAATCTAAGCCGGAGATCATGGATTCGTTGAGAGATTTGTTATAATTCTTAACAACCCCCGGATAATCGCTTATATAATATCAACAAATAACTATAGATATGACCAAGCCTAAATTACCCATTATTGAATTATTTACTAGTATTCAAGGAGAAGGCATGTATGCCGGAGTCCCTTCCGTGTTTGTCCGGGTCACCGGCTGTAACCTGAGATGCATCTTCAAAAATTCTATCTGTGATACACCTTACAGTTCTTTCAATCCGGAAAAGCCTAAGTTTACTGTAGAAGACGTAGCCAAAGAATTTATTGATCACCCCAAAGTCAATCACCTAGTAATCACCGGAGGTGAACCTACATTGTACGACTTGGATGGATTTATGGAAGAGCTCAGAAGCATCCTGAATAGAGAAGTCGGGCCATCTCGATTCTATGACATATATACTACCATTGAAACTAATGGCACTAATGAACTCTCGAAGAGACTTCTGAATGATCTGGATCTGATCTCCGTATCCCCCAAGCTTTCTACATCTTGTCCTTCGGAGGAAGAACTTGAAAAGAAGACTCTTGGTGACAAGGTATTGGTTGCGGGAATGAGCATTCCTCGAGCCCAATTAGATAACCATAACAAGAATCGCATCAATATTGATGTATTAACTAGTTTTGCCGAAGCTTTTGCCGATGTACAATACAAGTTTGTGTATTCGGGACCGGAATCCGAGAAGGAAATCTTAGAGATTCGCGATAAGATTGCGGAAAAAGTATTCGAACATAATATGGGTGGAGACACAATTGAAGAAACTCAAGAGTTTATTAACGAATATATCTGGTTGATGCCGGAGGGCATTGATTCCGAGAAGCTGTCGGAGACCGCCAAGGAGGCGGTAGAGGCCTGTATTCGCAACGGCTGGCATTATACGGATCGCTTGCATATCCGGATCTGGGGCAACGAGCGCAATAAGTAAGATTCGATCAAGAACAAATAAGGACCTCATCGGAGGTCCTTTTTTATTGATTGATTTTTATTGGATTAACATCTTTTATAAGTTTTTCTAACGATTCTAGATCTAAAAGCTTGGGTTTTATTTTGATAGGGTATATTTCAACTATATCAAAATCGGAGTCTCCGGATTTAGAGCATAAATCCTCCGAATAATATAACAATGGGGACCATTCCGGATATATTTTATGTTTTTCTTTTGATATAAATACACCCATATCATTATATCTCCGCAAGTTACCAATAATATGAGATATTTCAAGCGTTTTAGTGTCTTGATATTTTTCTATATCTTCAAGACCGAAATACATGTTAAATTCACCAAATTGATTATTTCTATATTTCACGATATAACCGGGCTTGAGCATATTCTTAGTGAATCTTGTAGAAGTCCCTTTCCTCCCTATTATAGATTCTTGTAATGTTTTCATTGGTTGATCTTTATCGAGATTTTTCCTTTTATCAAGTGTTCCAGATCATCGTAATATAAAATTTGCGGTTTTGCACCCGCACCCATAGGCCACACTTCTATAATATCCAAATCTTTACTAAGCGGGCTATCCTTATGAGTCAGATTTTCTTTATATCGATTAACGGGCATCCATTCCAGATCTATTCCATTAATGGTGGCGAAGGCGAAGAACCCGCCTTCTCCTTTCAATTGAGATATAACGGATCGGAGTCTTGAGATACGCCGGGCATCATCATAGTCTATATACATACCCAATGTTCCCGGTTCCGGTTCTTCTTTATCTCCCCGGTATCGGATAATATCTCCGGATCGGAGCATGCTCTTCGAGAAGTTCCCGATTCCGGGTGTCCCTCTTTTTCCAATTATAGATTCTTGCAGGGTTTTCATAAGTTATCTGATTTGCATAAACATCCAATCGGCGACATCATCCACAATATCTTTCAATGTATCCTTATTCCGGTTTACCTCGCGGGTGATTCTATCCAAATCCGGATCATCCAGAAGCTCATCCGCCGAGTTCTCCAGAAAATCGTCTATCCATTCGGCTCTTTCCCGATCGCCGATGTTCATGTCTCCGGCTTGCCTTACGGTTTCCTTGACTTTATTGAAAAGATCTCTCATAGCCTCGAATGATACATTATGTTTTTCGGCTAGCTCCTCGACCCCGGCATTATCATTAAGAGCTCTTTCCAGCCTGGGAACGATCTTATTAGGGTTGAATCCTCTCCGGCCTATGATAGATTCCATTAATGTTTTCATATAATTTTAATACATTTTTAAAAAAATAACAAAGTCCGGTTATATATATCCAAATTAATGGTTCATAATGTCCGGGAAGAAAAAGAAAATACCCAGATACATAGCGGATACCGACGATAAGAATGTATTACAGAGATACTTTGAAGAAGTCGGAAAGATCTATGAAGACAATGACAATGAATTTGATATAGAGTACTGTGAAGAGAATCGAGACAAGCTCTTGAAAATGAACTTGAAGTGTGTCATCAAGACCGCCAAGGGATACCGGGGGAGAGGATTGTCATTGGAGGAGCTGATCTCCGCCGGAAACGAAGGCCTTTGCATAGCCTGGGACAAATACAATCCCAAACGCAATAAGATCCGGGAGAAGATATTCCGGGATATCAACGAATGCGGGGACACTATATCCAGGCAATGGATAATAGATCACATTGGAGAGTATTGTGAGTATGGCAAGTACAAGGAAAAGTTCTCCAAGAAATTCATCAATGCCAAGAAATCGGAATTCACAAAAGAAGAAGTCTTGAACTGGGTAGACAAGATCATCACCAAGGCAACCTTCAACTCGGTAGCCATGATGTGGGTTAATGCCTATATCCGCCAAGAGCTCAACAAGTGCTCCCGGCTAGTCAAAAAACCTATCAAAGACATACAAGCCGAGCTTCGCGGGGATGCTCCCAAAGAATTCCTGATGGACATTTCTTCGCCACTGGACGTAGGATCCAATAATATCACATTAGATGAGAAATTAGACCTGACGGATGAAGGACGGACGGACCTGGATGAAGAGGATACCTTTATCATGCTCCACGACACGCTCCGGACTCTCTTCACCAACATCAATGTCCGAGATCGGAGACTGGTGCTGCAGAGATTCGGGGTGGGATATGTAAGGCCATTCCAGCCGAGAGAGATTGCCGAAAGGGAAAACATATCCGTCGCCCGGGTCAGCCAGATTCTGTCGGACACTCTGCAGAAAATGCGGAAAAATGCCGAGATATATGGATTAAAAGGAGATGACATATTATCTTATTTCAACTAAAGACATGAAAAACATACTCATCCTCTCATTTATACATAACGATCCTATATATATAAGAAGATTCGAGTTATTGCGGGATCATTATAATAAGATCATATCTTACTTTGCCCTCCCTATAAAATATTATGGGGTCCTGGTAACCGACAACGACACCCACATCGACGAAGATAACAATATGATCTATATCCGGGACTTATATGATGAATATGACAAGCGGCTAGTATATAAGGTCCGGGATACCTATCAATACTTGCATGATATGGATTTCCCATATGATGTAACCGTCAAATCCAATGCATCGTTTCTCATCAATCTGGTATTTCTCAACCGGACAATACAAGAAGGGGACTTGGAAAGCGTATTGTGTCCCCAGATCCTGAAAACCTATAATATTCCCTGGAACTTGACCGCGCGCGGCAATATGCTGGTAATCCCCCATAAGATTATGACGGGTATTGTTTCCGCAATGACCGATGAATATATTGAAAAAATCCACAATACAAGCAACCTAGAAATAAGCTATTGTTCCGATGATATATACATATCATCCATATTATGCAACATGGGGTGTTATATATATGAGATTCCGCAGAAATTTACCCGGCATGCCGATGCGGTATCCGGAAACGTCATAATAGATCCATTCGAGATTCTCCATATATCCGGTATAACCATCAAATCCTTTTATAATGCGGGTGATAAAATATATTACGACAACCCCGCATGTTCCGATGACGAGGTGTATGCCGAATACATTAATCATATGGATACCGATGATATTGATTTGATCCAGATGAGGTGGTTTATCTCTATATTAGAACATGAATATATACGCTAATATTATGATTCATAACAAAAAACACATATGGCGGTCGCTCATCCTAGCCATAATTCTCACTCTGAGCATATATAGCTTGAAAAGCCAGAACTACGAATATTATCCGGCAAAGGTGACTATAACTTATGCGGATGGCCGGATTATCGAGGATAGCTGGGAGATAGACTGCGATTTTGATGACATCAATAGCTTGGTATACTTCAATATGCGTCCTAATAAGACGGAAGAATTCACTATAATCCATAAGATTTATAATATCCGGGATTCATTTGATCCGGAAAATGTCTTATTAAGATCGGAGTATATTTTAGACGACATGGCCGTGCTATATATCAAATACGTATATGACAAACCGGAAGACCGGGCAACACCCACGGGATGTTATATAAAGCTAACCGAAACAATCCCGTATTCGATCCGGAGAATGGATATAAAGACTATAGAATTTAGCTTTTTCCGGTATTTCTGATTAATATATCCGAGAGCCGATTATATATATCCATAAGAACTATAGATATATGTACGAAGAAATGTTAAAATCATTGGGTCTGAACAGCATAGAAGGCTGGATGAGAACCATAGCAAGATTATCCGGAAGCGATCCATTGAAACCGGAGACTCATTGGGTCCTTCAC
>Ga0310696_10004613_pt1 | contig 16845 bp, 22 predicted proteins | sample AusTroGonzalo_MG_4_FD_203885 | JGI IMG/M metagenome (GOLD analysis project Ga0310696, IMG submission 203885) | Bovine rumen microbial communities from tropical cattle in Woodstock, Queensland, Australia - Gonzalo_02 (v2) (version 2) | ecosystem: Host-associated > Mammals > Digestive system >...
GTTGGTGTCGGACAGGTCGAAGTCCCTGTCCAGACCCGCATAATAATCTTCAAGATATTTAAGTTCATCCGGTTTAAAATAACCGTTAAAGAACTCCGAGAAGACTTTTACGTTGGGATCTTTTTCCACGATAATTTCGCCGTTCTCTTTTGCTTCCTGATAGGTAATGGATTCGGACTGCGAATTGTCTACAAATTTGTAGTTAATCTGCATACTCTTTAAAACGTGTTTGCAGGTATTTCTGTCAAGAATACTTGTCCGTAAATCCCCGGTTGTTTTCTGAAAGGTCGGTTTGGCGTTAAGTTCCAGTTCGGATTTCTTCGCCGCCTTTTCCCAAAGCCTTTCATCCCATTCCCGGTTATTTGTCCAGAAGTATTCCCTTAACTCGTCTTTAGAAGCGCATTGTCCTACACATGCTTTGCACCATACATCCTTGCCTAACTGTTCTACCCAATCCCTGTTCGAATAGAAGTCCGACAACATTTTTGTCTGTCCGCACTTGGAACATATCTTCGTAACAGGGGGAGTAGCCCGCCTTTGTTTAGCTAACTTAGCAGGCATTACTCGGTGTCGTCCTTCTGGGAGAGTTTATCAAGCGTCTCCTGCATCTCTTTAACTTTGTCCGGAGAAACTTCCTTGTCCGGGAGAACTTCTGTTTCCCTGGGGGTGTCGTCCGGTTTAAACGGTCTGCGCGGACGATACTGTTTCTCCAGTTCGAGTCTCGTATAGAACTCTAAAAGAGCTGCGAACAGGGCAGGAGTCTTCTTGTATTTGTATTGGGTAATCTTGTAGTCCGGCGTTTCTCTTGTATAGGAATAAATAATTCCTTTCTCTGCGAGAAACTGCACTTCTCTCCGGCGCTCGGTCATATATTCGTGATCGAACGCGTTCTTGGGTAAAGGCTTGTAATCTTTTCTTTCTTCGTTTTCCATCTTTCGATTCTCCTTTGTCTTACCTTTTCAAGCTTTTTAGTACGGAGATAAAATCCGTCCTTTATCTCCATTACATGGAGTTTCGAATGTCGCAAAATTTTTTTCTTGTTTTTGGAGTTCGTTATTTAAGAAATAGGTAGGGAGAAAGTTAGAGAGATTTGGACAATTAAGGGAAGAGTTTTGAAAAATGGGGGTGGTGAAAAGTTTTCGGCGTAAGTGGGGGATAAGAGTTGGAAGAGAATATATCCCTTCTTTATGCAAGTAACGCAGGTTTTCCTGCGTAAAAGCGAACAACATGCCGGTAGCCCCGGCGGAAAGAGAGGTTCCCTATGAAATTCTACGATAAGGTTATGGGCATCAAAACGCCGGAAATCCGGCAGATGGCCCTCGACATGATCCCCCTTGTCCCTGAATACTTCTGGGACCGGCCCGCCAGCACGTCTGGCAAGTACCATCCCGAGTTCGATCTCGGGGTGGGCGGCGTTCTGCATCACTCCATCATGGTGGCGGAGTGCACAGAGGCCCTCTGCCTGGCCGAGGATCTGTCTCAGGAAGAGACGGACGCCCTCGTCTTTGCGGCGTTGTATCATGACTGCTGCAAAGAGGGCCTGAACGGGCCCGACCATACCGTACACGAGCACCCCGCGCTCGCGGCTGCCCTGATCCGGGAATCCTTCCCCGGAAACAAATGGGCGGAGCTGGCAGCCCATGCGGTCGAATCCCACATGGGGAAGTGGAATACGTCGAAGTATTCCGACGTCGTGCTTCCCCGTCCCGTTGATACCTACCAGAAAATTTTGTCTCACGCGGACATGTTGGCTTCCCGCCGGTGGTGGAAAGTCGACGAAGAGTTCTTCGCCTAAGTCGATGCCTTGGGCAACCTTCGGGTTGCCCCTTTTTTTATTTTTACGATGCGGATACGCCGCAGCCCAAAATACGTGCCCCGAAGAGGGCAGGAAGGAGACCAGGATGGATAGGTTTCAATTGGTTGCCATCGCTCGCGAAGAAATCCGTCCCTACGTGGATAGGATTTCCATTCGCCGCGAGGCAATGGAAAAAGGAGACGCCGATCTGTGGGCGTACTCCATGTCTGTCAATTTCGACCGGGCGAAGCACGGTGACCATAACCGTGCTATCGCCGCGGTCAAGGAGCTGAATTTCCAGCTCCAGAAAATGGGCGAAGAGCCCGCATATAAAGGCGATATAGCAAATCGCCGAGAAGTAGGCAGATTCTGCTGCCTGCTTCTCGGAAGAGAGAAGGAGGTGAAGTTTGTGGATTGACCCTTCGGGGTCAATCCTTTTTTATTTTTACGCAGCCTGCAAGAGGGCTCGCCGGAGTGCGTAGGCAAAATCGCACAAGCCAGACGTGGTTAGGCTAAAGGCCACGCGCCGGACCCCGGCCAGATAGGGGAACCTAAGCGTCTCGCCCCCAGGATGCAGAACTAGGGGAGAAAGGGTAACCCAAAATGAAAATTGATAGCATTTTTCTCGGAAGGAATTGCGTTGTCCATTATAATGGACGCGCAACCAAGCGGCAAGTAAAGGCGGCAATGCGAGAAGCTCGCCGCGCCGCACAGGCCAAAGGGATAACCGTCGTGTCCGTACGCGCCTTCAAACGCGCTGGGCACAGCACAAAGGCGGGTTATTCCCGTCAGTACAGTCTGTAAATAAAAGGGGCCTTTGTGCCCCTGTTTTTTTTATTTTTATGCAGCCGTAAAACAGCTGTGTCGGAGAAACCCGGCTAATAATGTTGGCAAAAAGCCAAAGGAGGTAACCACTATGAAGCATCTTTCCGTCGACAATCTTATTTCCCTGCTTATCTCCCTTAAGGCCGATATGGCTGCATGGGACGACCTCTGGCGGAACAGCCGCCGCGTCGGCACGGTCGACGCGGACATTCTGCTGGACGAGCGCAAGGCCCTGTGGGCCAAGCGGGACCAGATCATCGAGGAGATCCGCCGCAAGGCGGGTCCCGCCAAGGCTAAGTACGCCTTGGACGTCATTTGGCGGTAAAAAAAAGGGCCCCTTCGGGGGCTCTTTTTTTTATTTTTATGCGGACACAAGCCCGGTGTCCGTAGGTATCCAAATATAAAGGGCAAGGAGGTAAACCCGTGAAGAATCTTATCATTGCAAACATCAACATTGAAGAAGTCGTTGAATTCTTCGAAGACAACGGTATTGACTTTCCGGCTCTGCGGAGCTGGGAAAAGCTTCGTGCAACGATTACCGTTGTCGGCAGCAACGGTAAAACAAGGATCAACCTGTTCGACGACGCCAACAACATCGCATATACTGTTGACCCCGAAGAAAAGCGGTACTGCCGCTTCAAAGGCGGCAAGTGGAGCCGCTGGGAAAGCGCCGAACCAGTATTCTGCCGGCACATCTGACCCAGAAAAAGGGAACACGGACTCTACATCCGTGTTCTCTTTTTTTTATTTTTACAGATGGGTCTGGTAAGGGCAACTCGGGGCCATTACCAGACCATTCAGAAAAGGACGTAAGACTCCGGTTCCGTACGGATACATAACTACGTACAGAGCTGCAGAGCGGTTCTTTTTTTATTTTTACGGACGTTAAGCAAGGCGGAATGTCCAGCCGCCATATTACAAGCGCCTATAAGGCGCAGAAAGAGGTGTCTTATGACAATCGTTCTCGTTACCGTTTTCCTCGCCCTGATCGCCGTCCTGGTTATCAACCTGTGGCGGTTGCTGCCGAACAGCACCAGGCGGTGCATTGGAATCATCACCGCCGGTGCCGTGGCGGTTGCACTACTGTTGGCTATCGGCTTTGCCGGAGCCAACGCCCTGGCGGAAGAAACAACCAGGCACTGGGCAACAATAGAATATGTTGCCCCAGTGATCGTTGATGGCAAACCAAAGCTGGAAGTCGCCTTCAACATCGAAGGCGAAATATACTGCGGTTACTGGCAGCCTGAAAAGCCGTGGGATACGTTCAGCGTTACCCAAGATTACTGGGTCGACCTTTGGCACGACGAAGTAATCAATTTCGGGACGGAAGGAGGTGAAACAGAGGATGACCCCAATAATCCTGTATAACGGTAAGCGGTATGCCTGCCGGTATAAGGATTTAAGCAAGCTGGCAGCGGAGTTCGACTACATCTACGTGGTTCGGATTCCGCAGCTAAAGCTGGCTTACGTCTACCCGATAGATGAAGCCCAGTTCAAGAAACTGGCTATCATCAGGGTAGACAAGCCGACACCTTGCTGAAAAGAGGGAGCCTTCGGGCTCTCTTCTTTTTTTATTTTTATGGAGCAGCCTGAGAAGGTGGCATCGCCTTGAATGCTCTACAACCTAAGCTGCCTGAACTCGAAAGAGCAGGAGATACAAAGTGCTAGGTTGACGCTCGAAAGAGCAAAAGCCCGAAGGAGGGGCAACAAAATGAAAAAGCTGTTTACGGAAATGAAGAAGATCATGGCCAGAAGGATTCTTGGGAACATCAAGGCAAAAATGATCCCGGCAGAAATCAACCTCTGGCCGGACGGGGCGCCGGGGGCCACGTTCCCCAAGCCTGCCATCCTCGTGAAATACGTGGGTGGCTATGAAGAATTTATCGTCTTCTGCGGAACCCCGGAATGCGGGGAAATCCAGATCGACGAGGGGGACACCTTTGCCGGGGGCTGGAATGTGGAGAACGGCGAGATCTGCTGGGGCTGATCTTGCCGTTCAAAAGGGGACTCTTCGGAGTCCTCTTTTTTATTTTTACGAGCGACAAAGGGGAAGTGGCTCGCCCCAAATAATAACGCCGCGTCCGTGCTTACGGCGAGAAAGAAGGTATCCCTATGAAAAAGTTATTTGCAGTTAACAGCTACGACGTCGACATGCCCGAAGAAGAATACGCGGTCGGCATTTTCGCTGCCGAAACCGAAGCGGAGGCTATGAAGGTGGCCGAACCCTTCTGCGCACCGGGGTGCCGGATCTTCGAAGCCTGGGAAGTCCCGGCTTCCGAGATGGACTTCAAGGGAATCGCCGAGTACAAACCCGGCAGCTGGCGTCGTTACTATGTCCACTGGTTCAACGAGCAGTTTGACTACGTAGACATTGACTGCATCATGCCTTGATGCAGTCGGCATAGGGGGACTTTTCGGAGTCCCTTTTTTTATTTTTACGAAGCGGATACGAATCCGTAAAAAGAAAGGAGAAACACCCATGAAAGAACAGAAACTCTACCGCCTTCGAGCGAACAGTTCCGGCAGCGAAGGACTGCCGCTGGAAGAAATCGCAATCCGTGCCCGCATCGAAGATGCGCAGTACCGGATGTGCGACCATCGCAGCTGGAATACGCTGCAGATGTCCATCCACGACATCCGCGATATGCCATGCGACGCCACTTTCGACGACGCCGAGCAGGCTCTTGCCATGTTCGCCATGCGCTATGGCATCAGTGCATTGGTGAACAAAGTAGTGAAGATGTGCGCCGACGAATTTACGGCGCAGTCCTTCGCTGCGTATGAAAGCGTCACGGGGCAGAAAATGCACCCGGTCGGCCCGTCCTGCCCCTGGTGCAAAGAGCGCAACTGCGCAAACTGCCCGTACATGGAAACGCCCAGGGGCAGCAAAGTCCACTGGGTCAAAATAGACGGGAAAGTCAAGCACATCGACTAAACTAAATCACTTCTCTTTACAATTGAATACAGAAGAACAGGTTCGTAAGAGCCTGTTCTTTTTTTTACGGCGGCTGAAGAGGCCGTACAAAAAAACAAAAATAGGAGGTATCCCCATGAACACCATTAACAGCTACACCGGCATCACCAGCGAGGACGGCATCATCGCCGTCGCGAACGTGGAAGAAAGCCTGAACGTCCGCACCGGCGACATCGACGAGAAGATGTCCATCACGTTCTATTCAAAGAACCTGATGGACATCGGCTATGCCAAAGTAACCAACCGTGGTGACCACACGTATCTGGACGGTGACTTCCACGGTCGCCGCCTGGCAGTGAAGTTTGGCTTCGCTCCGGCGAACGCCTGACCGGATAACAATTGAATATAGAAAACCAGCACGTTAATTCATGCTGGTTTTCTTTTTTATTTTTATGCGAATGCAACGGTAACAAAAAACACAGCCGTTGCGAAAGGAGAAAAATAATGGAAAAGATTTACCAGGTATCTCTGTTCGACTCGAAAAATGGTGGGCATCTTCTTGGCGAAGTTTCATTCGCCCACGCAAAGGAAGCAAGGAGGGAATTTGTTCGTATCCGTGAAATAATAAAAGATAAGTACAACCCTTATCGGGATGAATTTTGCAGGTACGAAAATGCAGATTACGACCTGCGCCTGAAAGTGAAAACACTGGATAACAAAATAGATTTCGAAATCCCGGACAGTACGTATCCAGCCGCGCCAATTAAGACAACACTTTGGCGCATTAACAGCATATTTAAAGAAAGGTTAATGTGGAATGCAAAACCGAAGGATATTTACGACGCAATATCGTGGCGTTTTAAAGTAAAGAATGTCATCTGCAAATGCCACAAAAACGGACATACAGCTACGTACACGATTGAACTTCCGGGATACAACAGAGATATATGCGTCTATGTTGATTTCCGGAAAGAACGGTATGTCATTTCCGGCCAGCCCTGGCATGGATATATTATGCCGGAAAAGCAGAGAACATCCAGAGGATTCAATCTGGCTGTCTGGTATAAGTGGCAAAAATAAGATTTAACCCAAGGCTTATTGCCTTGGGTTTTTTATTTTTTATGAACGGCCTAGAGCCGAAACGAAAGGAGAGAAAAAGAATGGAAAAAGTAAATCAGAACGAAGCAGGAATGGTGTATCAGGTTATGTTGTTTGATACGAAAACGGAATATCGCTTACTCGTTGGGAACGCGATATTCACGGAAAAAGACGCCGCAGAACAAGAGTTTCTGCGAATCCGCAATTTAATCGCAGACGAAGGAATCTGGGAAGACGGAAATTACTTCGTCGGCACGTATGAACACGATTTACTGTTAAACAGCATGCCGCTGAACGATAAGATCTGTTTTAGCAGAAAGTAATCAGACCCGGGGCTAACAAGCCCCGGTTTTTATTTTTATGCGGACTTGTGGTCTAAGTCCGCAAATAAAGACACTGAAAGGAGTGTTTGTAATGACCAGTATCATGAATTCACTTGCTTCGGGTGGCTACGACCCGAACACCAGCGAAATCGGGGGCGAGTACCCCGATTTCAACACCCAGGTCAAGGTGACCTGGGACGACGAGGACGGGAAGCAGACGCGTTACTTTGATGACGCGTTTTGCAGCACCGACGAAGCGTTGCAAAATGCACTAGCCTTCGCTTGGGACATGCTGAACAACAGGGGGATTATCCCAGTGGTGTTCAGCGAGCCGGATTGCGTGTCATACGATCCGGCCACTGGCAAACCCATGAATGACCCGAGCCCTGTTGATGTCTATGAACCCGACATTCAGGCCGGGTTCGAGCCGATCGAGATCGACGAACTGCCGTTTTGATTGGCGAAGGCAAGCTTCGGCTTGCCTTTTTTTATTTTTACGGCAACTCGGCCGCCGAAAAAAGAGTCGAGAGAAAGGCAGGTGCTTCACATGAAGTGCAAATTCACAGTTGTCTATCCGTTGCCCAATGCCGACCCGTTGGCCGAAGCAAGAACCGCCAGGATCGTGGACATCAAGGAGTTCCACGAAGCCCGTAACCTTGCCGACATGAACAACGGAAAGGTGTATCCCCAGCTACCCGGTGGCCTGTGTGATCCTATTTATCCGGAGCCAGAAGTGTTCCTGGACTGGGGCGAGTTTAACTTCGCCATGTGCTTGGCGGCCAGAGTTGTGAAACTCCCGCCTGAACCCATGTTCAATTATGTCGTCCGCTGTGGCGACTACAACATAGGCGGATATGAATGGAACACGGAATATTCCGGGACAGACCGAGGAAAGGCCGTGGAAGCATACAAACGGGCCAAATCATGGATGGGCATGGCAGACGTGTCCATCAAGGTTCTCGGTCGGAAAGAGCCGCGCAAAGAAGAAGAAGAAGAAGAAGAATGGGACGATGATTGGTTCGACGAACCAATCTTATCTGACTTCGACTGACAGAGAGCGGGCCGTAAGGCTCGCTCTTTTTTATTTCATGCGAGCCACAGACAGCGGACGCAGAAAGGATGGATGGAAAATGTTGTATCAACTCGTGTACAGGATCAACGGACGGGACTGGGCGACACCGCTGATGTCGGAGTCGTCCAAGAAAGCCTATATCGAAGGGCTTGCTGCGGCCGGAATTGAATATACAGAGCTGCAGCGGCCGGAAAAGAAATGGCAATGCGGGTTAATGGTGTTTGACCTGCAAAAGGTTGATGCCGCCAAAAAAGCAGTCCGAGAAAATCGCTGGAAAGAAATGAAAGATATTTACACGTTCGGTGACGAAAAGGAAATCGTCAAAACAGACACCGCTTTCTGGGTGCAGTGTCAGGACGAACAAAAAATCGCATATGCAGTCGGCGTTTGGAAGGCGACTGCAGCTGAAATCAAAACGTTCAAAGCCGAAATCGGATACAAAAGGCTCGGGCCTGTAATCCGAAAAGCGTAACATCAAAAGGGGACCGTAAGGTCTCCTTTTTTATTTTTACGCGCTTCGAGCAGAAGCCAAAAAGATGGGTGACGGCCAACGTCAAGGAGGATATTATCATGGCAACGAAAACGAAGGTAAACTTTAATGAATTTATGCAACTTGCCAACGAAAAACCTGTAGGCAAGCGCGAAAAGGAATTCAAGGGAGGCCGTGCACTTGAAATAACCGAGAAGCAAAAAGCCGCCCTGCACAAATTTGGAATTGGTTACTCGTCAATGCACTGGAGAGGACAAGCGAGCGACGTCCTTGACGTCGCATTCCGTCGGGCTGGAGAACACTTGGCAACGGCCGCGCAAATGCGAGTCCTGTCCAAGATGGGCGTCTCCTGTGTCCATAAACGGACGTTTAAGGAAGCAGCCTTCATCCTGAATGGAAATGACCCGGACAGCTACGACGGCTTCACTTATATCTTCCGCTGCGAAGGCGAAGAACGGGAAGCACATAGCAGAAAACAAGCAGACGCGGTTTTCCAAGAACTTCGGGCGAGCGGAAAGCCCGTGCAGGTCAAGCGGGTTGAAGCCTAAGCCCAAGCCAGTCGAAAGACTGGCTTTTTTATTTTATGCAAACAGCGGCATAAGCCGCAAATAAAGAAAGGATGGTTATTACCTATGGAAAAACTGAACATGAAGAACATCGAACTGAATGACAAGAACCCCAACGTAGAATATTTCTACAGAATCGGAGAAGACGAGGAACCCTGGGGGCTTTCCCAACCATGGTGCCTCTGGGAAGAGACTAAAACATTCGATACGTTTCAAAAGGCAAGCAACGCGAACGCCATCGATCGGAAGAACATGACCGGCCAGCGTGAATGGGTCACCGATATCGGCATCCGTTACAAGGACGAAACCGAAGCAAAGCAGAAACTTCGGGATTATCGGTATAAGGTTTTCACAGCACAACAAAACATCGAGAAGAATATTCCTGACTGGATTGCCAAGCTGACGAAGCAGCTGGAAGAGCTGAAGGCCAAACTTCCCGAAGAAGAGCAGAAACTCGAAGGAATGGAAGCCGACTTCGAAAAGAAGTTCGGTTATCGCTTAAGTCGGTGGTAATCCATACACCAAGAGCAGGACATTCAGTCCTGCTCTTTTTTATTTTTTTATGCAAATGCGGCACAAAAATACAGCCGCAAAAGAAAGGAAGGTAGTACCATGACGAAATCAAAGATCGAGAAACTCCTTATCAACGTGTTGACAAATGTGATTGGCGACGCCCGAGCAGAAGGGAACATCGCTAGTGTCCGGGAGCAGTTGGTTGATGCCGGGATCCATCGCGAAACTCTGGAAAAGTTAAACATGGGCTGGGCGGCAGACGACCTGTTCGAACTTACAACAGACGACCTGATCCCTGTAAAACAGGTATACATTCCGGAAACAATTACCATGCGTTACCCTTATATCGTACATGACCAGGTCGTGGCTGCGAAAGAGTGGTTTGGAGATTTAAAAGACAGCGAAGACTTCAAGCAGATTCCGAAGATTAAATCAGTTTTCGATTACGTTCCTGTTAAACACGGAGACTGCGACGGCGACCCGGAGGAAGAACCAGTGTTTAACGACTTCTCCGACTATATCAGCTTCGACGTAGAAGGAGAAGAATAACCAAAAAGAGAGCCTTAACCGGCTCTCCTTTTTATTTTTACGCAGGCCATCAAAGCCTAGCAAAAGAAAGGAAGTGTAACCATGAAGATCTTTTCCTGGAATCCAAGAACCCACCGGATGTACATCCCTGAAGACGACGTCACCATCCACGGTGTCAAGTCCTTCGACAGCGCGAAAGCCCTGATCGCGTCCGAAAACTTCGACCCGAATCAGTACCGTTATACGGTACAGTGCAGGAACGGTAAGCCGTTCAACTTCGCCAACATGGACGATGCGATTGCAACCGCCCGGATTAAGAGCACCGCAAAGACTGCCTATACTGTGTTCTGCAATGGCAAGTCGATTGCTGGCTTCATGAACAAGAAACAGCTGGTGGATTGGAAAACGGTGTACGAATGCGTTACGCCGATTGACAGTTCCAGCATATGGAATAACAACAAGTTAACCATGAAAGAATTCCGAAAAACAGTCAACGAAGGTGAATACGTGAGCGACATGTCTGTTTACAAAACAAGCGTTGACGTAGCACCAGGAAAAGTCAGGTATTGCATCACATATATCAAGTTTATACATTACAAGACTGGACATTACGATGTGCAGTTCCCGAAAACAAGCTACATCTTTAACAAGGATGGAAGCGTATATGTTCATGATCGCGGTAAGATCGAACATGTTTCCGCCTGCGGCATCAGCATCAACGGTAAGGAAGACATTAGAAAAGCACTAAAAGCTGAACTTATAAAGCTTAGACCCGAGCTTAAGCAGGCGATTAACATGGCCTATAGCTATGATGTGCTTGGCGTATTCAGCCGTCCGACGGCCTATTACGCATTTGATACGTTTCATAAAACCTGCACAAAACGAGCAGAGCGCGTTTACTTCGGTTACTACCCGAAAGAGATCGTAGATGAATCGAAACTAATCAACGTTCTCGCGAAGAGAATGGGGATACCGGCTACCAAAACACTGAAGAAACTTTACCACCAGAACATCCATAACATGGAGATTGTGCATTGCCTTAAACAGTTTGGGTTTAAAGATGTCAATTCCTATAAGAAGCTGGTTGCAGTGGGTATCCACTTCATGCGGCATAATCCGAGCAGATTTGCTCCGTTCGTCAAGCAGCTGATTGCGCTGCGCGGTGAGAACAATGTTGCACGAATGATGTGCGATACAATATTCGGACTTATCCGAGATGTAGCACAGAGCTACACAACAATCGACGAAGACATGGCAAAATTCGTCATGAAAAACGCGAGGAATTTCGAAGAAATTCACGACACGTTCAACGTCTATTGCCACCCGAGAAAGCACCTCGTAGACAGGAAAATCGAATATACCGACAAAGAAAAGAAACGGTACAACTACACCTGCAAAGATGGCGTGCGCTTCGAACTCGCCGAAGGTTGCAAAGACCTCGCAATCGTCGGCGCGGAAATGGGCATCTGTGTTGGCGGATACGCAGAGCCTGCTATCCGGAGATATACGACAATTGTCAAGATGATGAATGGCAATAAACATATTGCCTGTATCGAAATCCTTAAGTCAGGTATCGAACAGATCAAGGCAAAATTCAACAACCCGCTGCAGCTGGAGAACAAGAAAGATCTGGACGAGTGGATCGAACACGCACAGATCAAATGTGACTGCCACGACTACAGAATGATCGGTCGGCCGTGGGGCAGCACACACAACTACGCAGTAATTCGCCCTGATGACTTTGAACCTGAAGATCACAAGCCCGTTCTGCAGATCGTTAAGCGGGAACACACGTCTTGCATTAACGACAACAAATGGTTCGACAAAGAAGGCTTGTGGCAGATTTCATATCGAACCAATCGCGCACAAACAATTCCGGGCAGAGAAGATGATGAACCGGAAGACGATGACGAGCTTCCGTTCTGAAGAACGGTGCTATAAAAAAGGAGGAATAGAAATGAAAAAGTCTACCCGCGCTATTGCTGAAGAAATGGGTCTTCAGCCGATTTCCATCCTGACTGCCCTGAAGATGATCATGAAGGGCTATCGCCCCGGCATGTGCTGGGGCTATCGAACGAAGAAAGGCGTTCGCGCCTGGCGCACCCGGTAAGGTTCCTGACAACTGAATATGGAAAAGCTGGCTTGAGAAAGCCGGCTTTTCTTTTTTTTATGGACGACTGCGTCCTAGGGGTCACGCCCGAAAAGCGTGGCAGCTATGGTGAACAGCTAAACACCCGCGACCCGGCGTTAAGGGACACGTAAGCTGTGAGTCAGCGCACCCGTTCACTTTCCGGATGCCCTATCCGGAAGACCGCGCCAAAGAGCGCAGAAAGTAGAGGTAACCCTATGAAGAAGTCCTGGAACGAAAAGATCACCGTTGCCCTGAAGGAAGCCCACATCCCGTCCAACATCATCGACACCGTCGCAACCGTCGGCAAGAACAACCTGGCCGAGATTGCCCACAGCGGCAACACCGCTGCCCTGACCGCCCTGCCCGGGATTGGCGAGAAGCGCGCCCCGATCATCATCGGAGCCCTGAAGCGGTGCACCATGAACGCCCGCTTCGACAAGAAGGCCGCTGCCCGTGACAAGGGCCTGGCCTTCACGCTGCGTACCTTCCCGAATGAAGAGCTGTTCCGCGACCTGATCGAAGAGATCAAGGAGCTCGTAAACTTCAAGCCGGATGAAAAGCATCCCGAAGCTACTCTGAAGGCTCGGGAAAAGCTGGAAGCCCTGACCAAGAAGCTGCTCGTCAACGAGCCGTTCACGGTTCGCCAGAACAAGGGTTCCGTGACCCGGCTGCAGCGGAGCATCATCTCCGACGTATTCGGTGTCGACTACGACGACAACAAGCCGCGTACAGAATTCATAATCGCAGAACACAAGATCCAGAAGCTGCTGAAGCTGCACTGGAGCCTGTTCTCTCCGGTGGAAAAGGAAGGTCTGGCCAAACTGGACGAACTGTGCCGGAAAATCTACATCCGGCTTGGTACCTACGGCGTGAAGGTTCTGCCGAAGTTCGGCGCGGCGGTATGGTATGGCGGCATCGCCAGCAGCGCGTCCCATCAGAAGAACGAGAAACTCCTGATGGCCGAGTTCAACGCCATGAAGGCGCATGCCGACTTCCTGTGGCTCGGACAGCCCATCCGGACCTTCATGGAAGACATGGAGATGACCGGTGCTGAATTCTGGAAAGTCCGCGCCAACATCATCCGGCCCATCCTGCGGACCTACAAGGACGAGAATGGTAACGACCTGACCTACAGGGATGTGCTGATCGTAAAGGACGTCAAGAAGACGTACGAGTTCGCCTTCGCCCGTCGGTTCGGTGGAACGAAAGGCGCGACCTTCACCGAAGGCAAAGACAAGGAAGACGTCATCCTTGGTGATGGCGCCGCCATCGGTGTCGAGAACGGGCAGGGCGGCGGTGTTGGCTGGAAGTGGATGATGATCGACAAGACTTCCGTGCTGGAAACGCTGTGCGAGAAGTACGGCATCACGCTGAAGGAAGTGCTGGACACGGAAGTCGAAGGCATCGACGGGAACATGCACCGGTTTGGAGACTTCCCGATCATCTGTGGCGACGGATGTTGGAAGTTCGACAAGGCATTCCCGAGCTACAGCGCCTACTGCGAATGGATGGAGCAAATGGCGAAGAAGTATCCCGGCGTCGACAAGCTGTACCTGCTTCGCCAGTCCGAAGATATCGAAGGCGAAGAGAAGGTTCGCCGCCTGACCCGCACCCTGATCCAGCAGTGGATGCATATGTCTGGGTCCGAAATGCTCCAGTTGACAAAGAAAGCCCGCAGGAATCTGAAGGAAGATAAGACGCTGGAAGGCGCGATCCGGAAGATGACTGGGCTCTTCAAGTCCGAAGAAGACAGGACTGCCGTCGAACGCATCTTCACTGCCGCTCCGTGGCTGGTGATGAACCCCGCAATCCAGATGTACCTGAAAGAGAAATGGACCCGGAAGCAGGTGGAAGCCCTGTCCGGCAAGTTCCGTACGGAAGGACAGTATCCGTACATCATGCAGGACCCGGTGGCCCTGTTGGAAGTCTGGGTGCTCCGCAAGGACCCCAACGATCCGGAACTGGGAATCCTTCGCGGAGATGAAGTAAGCGTGGCGAACGTGCCTGAAGGCAAGAAGCTGTGCTGTGTCCGGTTCCCGGCGAACTACCTTACCGCGAAGGTCATGGTGAACCGTGCCTGCCGCCGTGCGTTCCGCAGCCTCGGAAACGTTGCTGTCATCAGCATCCACTCCGACATCCTGATTCGTCAGGACGGTGACGTGGACGGTGATGAAATGTGCATCCTGTACAACCGTCTGGCGGTCATGATGACCGAGCGGATGCAGGCCCTGTACAACCCGCCGGTAATCCTGTTCACACACGCGAAGAAGGCCGACAAGGTCAAGTTTGGCGGTCGTGAAGGATTCATCGACGCAGTGTACACCGCGCTGTGGAGAGCGAAGAAGTACGACACGGTCGGCATCAATGCTAACCTGGCGACGGCTCTGGCCTATCTGGCAAGCGTAGCTGAAACCAACGGGGACATCAAGCTCCGCGACCAGTACCTGCTTTGGATGAGTGCAGCGTCCACCAGCACAATCCAGGCGATTGACCAGGTGAAGGGCAACGTGGTTGACGAGCGGCTGTGTTCCCTCGTGGAAACCATCAAGAAGGCCGTCCGCAAGGCACTTCGCCGGATCGCCAGCGAGCTTGGCACGTCCAAGGATGGTCTGAAGGACATAACGTTCCCCTTCGTCCACTACTACGTGGCACTGGCGAAGAACAAGCCCGTAGACATGTGCAACTGCGTTCCGCAGAACAACGACAACCTGTGCGACGCCCTGGCCGGACTGATCCTGCGGGATACCGGCAAATGGGAATTCGACGCGCAGGGCGCTGTCTGGAACAAGGAAGCCGCGAAGGCCATCCTGAACGACAGAGTTCACACCCGGTCTGTCATGAACTGCGTCGTCTCCAAGGAAGTCATCGAGTGGCTCGGAGACAACTGGTTCCGTCGTGCGCTGAACGCAGAAGACAAGGCTGTGCTTGCCCAGTTCCGCGAAGGAAACAAGATCAGCCTGAAGGACGTCCTGATGCTGCTGTGGCGCAACGAGATGTCCATGTCCTACAGCATGGAAGGTTCCAACCTGATCGAGAAGCGGGTCGAGTATCGCAGGACATGCAAGCAGATCATGTACAAGCTGGCGGCCAACACCGAATGGGTTGCAAGCGCGTACGCTGACGATGTGCCTGCCGGGTACGTCTACACGGACGAAGAGAAGCAGGCGTCCATCGCCAACGCCTTCCTGTCCGACGCTCTGGAACTCGGCAAGAATGGCAACGGCATCGAACAGAAGGGCGGCTGGGCAATGTTCGTGCTGGGAGTCTTCGCCGAAGAAGCTATGGAGAACCTGCTTAGTCGAAAGATGGACGTGCGCCAGTTCTTCCGCATCTCTGTGGCCGTGGAAGACCTGGAGATCAAGGAAGTCCTGGACGACATGTCAGACGACGAAGAGCTCTTCGAAGCATCTCCTGAAGTGACTGAACACCAGGAGATCGCTGCGGAGCCTGATGACAGGTACATCCCGTCCGACGAAGAACTCGAACGGGAGTGCCCGCCGGACGACGAAGATGTCTGCGTAGGCTTCTGCGACTAATCAACACAAGCCGGTCGAAAGACCGGCTTTTTTATTTTTACGCCGGTGGGGGCTGCAAGGCCCCCGCTTTGGCACCCCGGAGGCGGGGAAAATTTTGGGGCGGGGGAATTTTTCCCGCTTCGCTCCTGCTCCGTCTTCTGTTCTGCTTTTCACTCTTCGTTCCACTAGAAGGGTGAAGGGCGCTGCCTTGCAGCGCATGGCTCTGTGGAGAAAACCCGTCGTCGAAGTACACGGGTTCCGCATTGCCGCTTCCCAGAAGTGGAGAATGCACCTGCGCCGCCTTGCGGCGCATGGCTCTGCGGTCGGGAGGTCGCCGTACGTAAACACGTCGGAGATTTCCACGGCTGGACTCGTCATCGGCTGGAGAAGTCCAGTCCGGCATCTGCGCCGCCTTGCGGCGCAAGGCCCTGCGGGGCACGAGTCCCCATCCCCAGACTGGGTTTATGGGTTACCAGTCCGGGAACCTGCTGTCGGGTCGAGCATCCCGGCGGCCAGCAAACGCAGCTCCCCGGGGCATTCGCCGGGTTGTTAAGTTCCAAAGGCATGGAACACACATCGATGCTTCCGTCTCTGGCAGACGTTAAACGCGGCACGCAAGGTAGCGCGATAGTGATCCGGCAGTAGATAGCCGAACATTCCCCGGCCGGAGGGTAGAAGGCTGCAAGGCGTACGCACATCGCCCCACAAGATGTTGGAACCGGTTGGTTCTGCAGTTTCTCCCGGTGCTGCAAAAGGGAGATCGTTGGCATTTCACCCTAATTACGCGAGAGCTCTTGGGACGCGCAATCCAATGCGCGAGAAGCTCCGTCGGAGTGCGACCGGAATATTTCGCAACGCAGACAGAAACTGCGACCCTAAACAGAAACCTGTTTACCCGAGCAGACGGAGCCCAGGGAGGGCATCGGGGAACCTGCAGTAGTGCGCAATACTGCAGCGCGTTAGTCAAAGCTAGGCTGATGCACGCAGGCGGAGTAGCTATCCGCCTGGGTAAAGCCACAGTACCGTAGTGCAAGTCGGTACGGCTGAAACAAGCGCCGCCTCGCGGCGCACGGCT
>Ga0310696_10004615_pt1 | contig 16838 bp, 13 predicted proteins | sample AusTroGonzalo_MG_4_FD_203885 | JGI IMG/M metagenome (GOLD analysis project Ga0310696, IMG submission 203885) | Bovine rumen microbial communities from tropical cattle in Woodstock, Queensland, Australia - Gonzalo_02 (v2) (version 2) | ecosystem: Host-associated > Mammals > Digestive system >...
TTCCTTATTGGGCGGACGACAGGAACAGCCGCTTCGGGGACACCTACACGGAACATGGCAATATGACCACCGACGGAACGAACGGTATCCTCACTGACAACGACATTGAGGCACGCATTTTCAATCCCGTCGAACTGACCAATATCTCGGACGGACTGGTGCAGCTGGAGAACAATGTCGTCTATGGCTATCAGTATCAGGACATGGACGCCGCAGTGGCTGACGGTGACATCATACCCTGCGGCGACACGGAAGAGGAAGAGGCTGTCTTTTCCTTCTATTCGATGGGCGGCGAGGACTTCTCGTGGAGCGATTTCCTCAATGCAAAAGCCGACCGATTCGAGATAGATAAAACAAAGCCCGCATACACCTCAGGTAAGAACAACCAGCCGATTGGAGACAGCAACAACTATCTGAACAATCTCCCCCAGCAGGTCAGCCTGTCCGTAACAACCCAGTCAGACTTTGCGGCTGTGACCATCGAACCCGAACGCAGCGCGTATTATCAGAACGACATCATTACCGTCACCCTCAAGGACCACAACACAGCCCTGCGTACTCTCGACAAGTTCACAGGATGGAGCGACAACGGCTCGAAAGACATGACGCGCACCATTACGCTGATTGGGGACCTCACACTCCAAGCCAAATACAAAAAGACCAACACTTCTATTGTGTCCATGTTCGATTTCCAACAAGGCAGCCCGAGAGACTTGACCGAGTACAAAGCGGATGTATATGCCGCAGACCATCAGGCGACAGTAACCTGCATGTACAGTCCGGAAGGCTCGTATGTACAAGTGGATGAAGGAAGTAAAGGTTACTTCCGCCTGAAAGATAATGTGTTTAGTGTTGACAAACCGACGAAGCGCGTGAATGCCATCCGGCGTACCACAAAAGCCGATGCCATTCAGGCTGGACAACCCTCCTATATGGTGTTCACGCTCTCCACAGAGGGACTGACCAAGTTGGCGTTCTCCGCGTTCTGCGGTACGGCAGACTACGGCTACAAGACACAGAAAGCCGACTATTCCATTGACGGTGGCGCCAATTGGACCAACTTTGCGACAGTGGATCTCCAATCCGCACCCGCCTATGACCTCTCCGCAGGATTGCTCTGGGGATGGACCGAACTCAAAGGCGTACTGCCTGCCCAAGCCATGAATCAGCAGCAATTGCTGGTAAGGATTATAGGAGATTCCGAATCGGAGAAAATCAGCAACGGGGTGGAGACCATTACTGCGGAATCGGAAATGGTAGAATATGTGGCTTCCGTGCTGTTCTCCCCGGATGCCCCCGATGCACCCGAAGACCCCGAAGACCCGGAAGACCCCGAGGAGGATAAGGACCAAGTCAAGTGGGAACTGGACGGACTCATGTACACCGCTAAGAAAGCCGAAGGAGTCAGAATAACCGGCATTGCCGACAACGCGGAACAAATCACCCTGCACGCAGTGGTGGATATTCCCGAACCGCTCAACTACGCAGCGTGGGCGCTCAAAGAGATGCCCCTCTTCACGGACAACACGACCCTCCGCAAAGTAACCTTCGATGACAACTCCACGAATGTCGAGCACCGCATAACCGACATTCCCGACAACATGTTCAGCGGATGCACAGCATTGGAGGAGGTTATTCTCCCCGACCGCAAACTGCTCACCATCGGCGAATCGGCGTTTGCAGGAACAGCCATCGAAAGCATAGATGTTCCTTCTACGGTAACCGCTATTGGGGCTTCTGCCTTTGCAGGATGCCCCAATCTGGAGACGCTTGACCTGAGCGCTCTGGCGGGAACAGCCATCGAGAACGCGGAACGGATGGTCGCTGACTGCCCCGTACTCCGCTGGCTCGAACTGCCCGACGATATGACCGTCATTCCCGAAGGCTTTGCGCAGAACGACACGGAACTCTCTACACTATCCTACCGCATTCACGCTACCGAGGTAGGCGCTTCAGCCTTCTCCGGCTGCTCAGCACTGGGAACGGGAGACAAACTCTCCTATTACTTCCCCGATGTGACGACCGTCAGAACGGAAGCCTTCAAGGGAACGGCGTTTGAAGAAGTGAATCTGACCGATATAGACCTGCTGGAGGCTTACGCCTTTGCTGATATGTCCGCCCTCAAGCACGTCATTGTCACCCTCGACGAAAAGAACGAGCTGCCCGAGATACCCGCAGATGTCTTCCCTGCCGATGTCCCTGTCTATTTGCCTTGCGATGTCTATGCGGCCCTCTCCGGGACTTCTACGTGGAAGCAGTACGACCTCCGCGCTGCTACCTTCGATTATGACGTCACACTCTACAGTCAGATAACCAACGGCTACGTGTCCATTGACTTCGGCTTGCGTGCTACCATGCCCGACTGTGATGGAAAAGTGACCGTGTCGATGGCTAACGTCGAAGGGGTCACCTTCGACGGATGGTATCTGGATGACACACAACTCTCCACAGCCAAGACCTACACCTTCACTGCCTCGGACTATGACGACGGAAGCGGTCATATCTACCTCACGGCGGTTTATGAACTCAACACCTACACCGTCACCTTCTCGCTCGACGACCCCAATGAAATAGCAAACCTTGTCATCAATGGCTCTCCCTCCGACTGGACCTTCACCAATGTGACCTATGGCACACTCTTGGATGTACAGGTACAGATCACTGACCCCGAATACGAGGTCGTTTCGTGGAGCGATGACCCGTCGCTGAAAAGCGAGCCCATGCGCCAGTACACGGTGCATGGCGATGCAGAGATTACTGTCACCGTGGACGGTAGGGTAATTGATGTGGAACTGGCGTGTGACGAGACAATGGGTTCTGTTGTCGTTTCGCCCGAAGGCGAACTCCGCTACGGACATACTTATACCATTACCGCTATGCCGAAAGACGGTTATCAGTTCACCAAGTGGGAGGACGGCGAGACCTCCGCTTCCCGCGACATTACCGTCACCGGCTGGGCATACTACTACGCCGTATTTGAGAAGAAGAGCCCCGAAACAGGACTGGATGACATGCACTCCCCCGCTGACAACATTCAGAAAGTCCTCCGCCACGGCACCCTCCTCATCAACCGCAACGGCATCCTCTACGACATCACCGGCAGACAGACACGGTAACAATACCGGGCAGGACAAACGCAGGCGGAGCATGTTTCCATGCCCCGCCTGTGTTTTTTATTTGCACATCTTGGAACGATACGCTACTTTTGCGGCGGATTAAGGAAGAAAGGATGAAATTATGGAAACTGCAATGAGAACCTTACAGGTCACCTTGCCTTTGGCGGACGCCTCTTTTTTGCGTCACCAGTCCCGTAGAATGGGCTGGCGGGTCACCACCGTCCGTCAGAAACCCGAACCGGAACCGAAAGTCAAAATGACAGAGGAGGAGTTCCGTGCCAAACTGGCACGCTCCAGCGCGCAATTTGCAGAGGGCAAGACAGTTGCTATGCGCCCTGATGAAACACCGGAACAATTTATTGACCGATTGCTATGTATGCAGTAGAATTAACCGAGGATGCAAAAAAAGACATCTTCCTTTTGCAGCGCAATGCGCCTTCGGCTGTCAGAAAACTCGCCAGACTTCTTGGAGAGTTACGTGAGCATCCCCGCACCGGAACGGGACAGGTGGAGCGGTTGAGACATTTCAAGAACGAGACTTGGTCGCGCAGGATTACGAAAGAGCATAGACTGGTCTATGAGATACACGATGACCTGGTCATAGTACTGGTAATCTCTTCTTACGGTCACTACGATGACAAATAATCCAATGCCCGATGTTTACAGGCGGCCGGGTACAATGTACCCCTGTCGTTTGTCATCTATATAGCAACAACCTATCCAACTACCATAATGAAACAACTCTTCTCCTTATTGGCTGTCCTGTGGATTGTGGCAGCGGGAACCGTCAAAGCGGCTGAAAACGAGATTTACGCCGTTTACAGCACCGACGGCAAAACGATGACCCTCTATTATGACGATCAGCGCGCCGCACGAAGCGGCGTGACGGACTGGTTTTATTATGATGATCTGAAAGACCGGCTCCATGCTGTCAAGACGGTCGTGTTCGACATCTCGATGAAAGAGGCAAGACCCACATCGACAAAGAGATGGTTCTTTAATTACAACATCACCAAGATAGAGCATCTGGAGTATCTGAACACAGAGAACGTGACAACGATGGCAGCTATGTTTTCTGTATGTCATTCCCTCAAGGAAGTGGATGTCAGCACGTTCAATACCAAGAACGTAACAGACATGAGCTGTATGTTTGCCTTTAGTATGGAACTCGAATCGGTGGATGTACGGAACTTTGACATGCAGAAAGTGAATGATACTTCCGGTATGTTCGTCTACTGCATGGAACTCACCACCATCCTGTGTGACGATGACTGGAGCAAATATAGTAAGATTAGTAGTTCGAGTTATATGTTCGGCGATTGCCCGAATTTGGTAGGTGGCAAGGGGACCGGATATAACGCCGAAATTACCGACATGACGTATGCACGTCCCGACGGAGGAACCGGGACCCCCGGATATTTCACCCAATTCACGCCACCCGCTGAAAAATGAACTATACATCGTATTGGATGGTACGACCCCCACATTCTACTATGACAACCAGTCCCCGGAAAAAGACAACAGACCATAGGAGAGTATCAGCGACAGAAGGATGATGCAGCCAATGATTAACAGTTGCCATTGTGCGCCCCGCGACAACGCGCGGTCGAATGTCAGTTTGAAATGTCGCATACGTGTGATTATTTAGAGATGGTATATCCCAATTTAAGAATGGTTTTGATTGTTTCCATGGCCGTACGCCGGTCATACTCCTTTTCGCTCTCCGGCAGCAGGGCATAAGGCACGAGGCAAGGATGCAGCTTACGTACCTCATCGCGTTGTCCGCCTAATCGCCAACCTTCCGCAATGCGGCCGGCTGCCCATACTTCGTGTACATTCTGCGCCAACTGCTCTGTCAGTGCCTTCATTTCTACAGACAATTCTATGTCCGTTGTGTCAATCGGATGTGGTTGATAGTTATTCATTGCTTATTTCTTTGTTTTCTTTCTTAGTCTCTCTCAATTCTTCCAAATAGCTTGCGGTTATAACGCCGGAAGGCAATGCTATGACCGCCACACCGAGAATGGAGGACAGCATACTGATGGCGCGACCGATCTTACGCCAATTCATAACCTATATTTCATTCCATCAAATTTCACTTTCAAGACAGATTCCATCCACTATCTTCACTCCGTTGTCAAGTCCGAGCCTCAACGCGCCCAACGAGACACCGTCCCGCTTCAGGTCGTCTCCCAGCAACGTCTCGTCCTCGCAAATCATACCACACGCGAACGTGTCACCAGCCTGCAAGGCATGCGAGTTGGCCACCTCGACCACCTCCCATCGCATGTCCCCGATGTATTCCAGCACGCACCGCCTGTCAGGCAGCCATTTCAGCGTCACCCGCTGGCCTGCCACGCAATCAGCGGCTCTCACCACACGCCCGCGGTGTCTGACATCCGACTCAATGCCCTGTGAGGACAGATAACCCGTCGAATACGTTTCCCAGTCTGCCTGCCCCGCATAACGTGCGAGGATGTCTAATGTCGAGCGGCGGCAGTTGGCATAGCCGTCCTTGCGGCTGCCTGTCAGCCGGCGCAGGGTGTCCGGATTGATATGCTCGCCTGTGGTGGCCTGAATGTCATCACTCAGCAGTTCATACGAGTCATTGGAAGACAAGGACTTGCCGTACCGTTCACGCACTTGCCGTATCAGAGCTTCTACACAAAAATCATTAGTCGGAACTGTGTTTTTCATACCGGTCTGTATAGATTCAGAGAATGTTTTTTTATTAAAAGTTTGCAAAATTAGACATTCTCCTGTATTTTTGCAAACCGAATGGAAAAATCTTTGTCTTCGGAAATCAAGAGTACATCGGTCGTTACGCCTGCCGGACTGACGATAAGCGATGTCCGCCTGCTGCATACCAGTACGTTCAACCGTGTCTATCAAGCCGTTATAGACGGCCGTATGGTGGTTCTCAAGGTGGCGCGCACCGACAACGGCCAGACCGACACCAATATCCGTCTGCTGCAGCGGGAGTGGCTGCTCCTGAACAGTCTGGACAGTCCTTTCATTGTCCGGCCGCAGCAGTTCACCCGTCTGTCTGCGCATGTCCTTCCCCGTCCCGATGACGGCACGGCAACGGCACTCATAATGGACTTCATCGACGGACGCGACCTGCAGTCCTTCCTTGACGAAAAACCGGCAACGGAGGCAAGACAGAGAATCCTCGGCGAACTGCTGGAAGCCATCGACTATCTCCATAAGAAACAGATTGTCCATGCCGACCTCAAGACCGGCAACATACTGATAACCCACAACGGCGACCACGTCAAGCTCATCGACCTCGGACTGGCGGACGATGACACGTGGCTGGCGCACAATATCGGTTTCACGCACCCCTATGCCGCACCCGAACAGTTGAAATCGGACACAAGGCTTGACCAGCGTACCGATATCTTCGCTCTCGGACATATTATCCGCCTGCTCTTTCCGCACCGTTACCGCCGTGTCGTACGCCGCTGCCTGAACACCGACCCTGCCAGACGCTATCAGTCCGTTGCCGACCTGCGCCAAGCCCTGCGGCGGCAGCGTTATCTCCCGCTCTTGCCGCTCTTGCTCATACTGCTGACCGCTCTTGCCGTATGGCTCTTGCCCCGCCGGCCGGCGGCACCTGACGACAACCGGCCCGCCGTCCTGACAGAAGATACCGCCATTACAGGTGACACGGTTCTTCTGACAGACACAGTGACTCTATCTGCAAAGGACACTATATCTTCCCGTCCGCAGGAGCCCTCAAGCCCGCTGAAACTGGTAGAACCTGATGAATCCGAAGAAGCACCCCTCGCATCGCCAGCTCAGGAAGAGGAACAGCAGCAGGAGATATCGGATGATGTCTTCGATCCGGAGCGGATGCGGCAAAAAGCCCGTGTGCAACACTTGCGTTTCCGCGATGCCTGTCTTGACAGCATACGCAATATGCCACTTCAATATCAGGAATACGCCAGACAGTATTTTTACGCCTATCGCGATTCAAGCAACGCCTGTATGCATCGCGAAATCCGCCGTTTCCCCGACCACGATATGGAGATAGCCGTCATTTACGATGCCGCCGACCGACATATATACTGTCCGGATGTCCTCGATGTCGTTGTTCATCTTCCGTCGGAACAGTACGCCAAAGAGCATCCTGATGTGCAGATTCCGGCCTCTTACAAAGACATTATAGAGCATATCAAAGCCTCTGTTACGGCGCACTACGACAACTATTTGGATTCCATCAGGAATGTTTCCGACCGGTATCGCGAATTTGCATGGTTGTATGTCAGGCGGGCAGAGATTCTGGCGCAAAATGCGGAGAGACCCGATATGGAATCTTATCCTGAAAAGAAACAGGAGATCCATAATCTCTATCTCAATGCACGTCTTGATTTCGAGGAGCTTACAGACTCTGTCACAGCCGGTTATCCGTTTATCCACGATGCCGACTCCGCTATGGTTGAGCAACTTCAAATGAAATTGGACAAAATGGATGCCCGCATCTTCGGCAGATAAGCCCCTAAAAGCCCGTTGGGTGGTTTTCCGGCGTGCCGTACTTTTGCGCCCGTAATTCGTTGTGAATTGCGGACGTTTATTTATTAATCCTAATCAATTACAAAATGAAAAAAAGTTTCTTATTCGCGCTTGTATGCGCAGCATGTCTGGTTTTTGCATCTTGTGAGAAATCATCGTCAGGACCATCGGCCCCGGAAGACCCGACCCGTTTCAACCGCACTTCCATTGTCGGTATCTGGGCTTGTATTGCAAAGGGCGAGGCCGCTTATGACGAAACAACGGGTCAGACAAGTTTCTATTGGGACTATGATCCTGACGCAGATACGTATGATGATGTACACTGGTATTTTAACATTACAAGCGATTCACAGGTACAATATGTGAATGTGACAAGTGAGAATGATATGGGTGAAGCTCACAAGGGTGAATATCGCAAATCGGACGGTTATTTGCATATACCGGCTGATTCAAAATGGAGAAACTTGGTGGATGCAAATTATATTTTTGATGAGGAGCATCAGGCCATCAGATGCCCAAGCGGAAAGGTTTTTGGTTTTACAATCGAATCTATAGCCGATGTTTTAGGTAATGACACCGTCTTTTTTGTAAAGCGATATGGAATAGACGAGGCTGCAATCATTGATAACACAGGCTGGATTTACAGTCAGTATGTCGTCCGCGTGAAAGGGATAAAAGAAGACCTGTAATCAGTGATTAAGGTTGGCAATACTGCAGTGCATACTTCGGTATGTACTGCTTTTGCTTGCCGTTTGCGCTGAGTCGGATTCTACGGCATCCTGTGCTGAATAAAGCGACAAAAGTCCTTGACATATTGGATTACCGCAAAAAGAGTTTCAAAACTCTAAATTCTGCACAGATAATGAGTTTGTAAACTCAAAACAGATCCTTGTAGTATAACACTTATCACATCACAAGCGGTAATCCAATCCTACGGACTACCGCTTTTTCGTGCTTGCCGCGCCCCGCAACCAAGCGACACACAACACACAGCCCCCCTGGCAAATAAGCCCCTATAAGCCTTATTGCCCATCCGGTTATTTCTCTTATCTATTGCATTTGCAATAGCAGACCCTTATTTTTAAAAGTTGGAAGATTGTGATGACACTGCACATCACACCTGTCCGTATCAACTGCTTTTCTCCTATGACGAAAGCTGTTTCAACAATGAAGACGGAATTGTTGATTTTATGGATAATAAAGAGAGTCAGTGTCTGGCATCGTTCTTTTTGGATGATGCCGAACTGCATGTCATGACCCCCAAAGGATGGCGTTCGTATAAGTTTGTTCAGCCCGGGCGGTTCATCCCGAATTGGTTCGGAATCGCAAAAGACAGTACGGAGTTTTATCCAAGTAAGGTATAATATTCGGGTTATACCTTATTACTTTCTGCGCATACGTTCGCGCGCGTTTATAAAAAATAAACTTTCATCCGGCATTTCCAAATAAATTCGTAAAAAACTGACAAAAAGCCGCTTTCTTACGGTTTCTTTGAAAAAGTATTGTAGATTTCACATATTTTTATTATTTTTGCACAAAAATCAGAAGCAAAACAGTTATGAAGCAACCTACCCTTTCATTTTGAACAACGACTCCCGCTCAACCGTGGCAATGGCAGACCAATCGGCTTCTACGCGTGAAGACTAACAGACCCTGACAAACTATGATTCATCTAACAATACAGACCCACTATGAAAAACTACTTTAAACAAGAAGGACTGAAGGACTACTTGCTTCGGCAGGAAGAGATTGACCCCAATGCACAACCCACTATCACCTATTCTGCTCCGAGCGATATGTGCGGCAGTTTCCCCGCAGGAAAATTAGGCAACATGGCGGGAGGATTCCCGTTCGAGGCACTTGGTTATACATGGAAATCCAGCGAGCATCTGTACTTGCTCGGCTTGTGGAGTGATTCGTATCACCATCCGGAGATGCGTGCTATGCAAGAGGATGTATTGACAGCCAAGAGCGGCTACGCTGCCAAGCGGTTCAAAAAAGCCATGTACAAACAATTCTGCCGTCCTGACTTTATTGAATGGCGGCACGAATGGATGATGTTCGTTGTGTGGATGAAGTGCATAGGCAATGCCGGTTTCCGCGAACTGCTCCTATCTACCGGTGACGCGATGATTGTCGAAGTGGAGAAGAATGACCCCGTATGGGCGGCGTGGTATAACGACGAAGGCAAACTGGTCGGAGCGAACGCAATGGGCAAGATTCTGATGCACTGCCGTGAAGCCTTACGCGCAGGCATCGAGCCGAAATTCAAAGCAGATGAATTCACGGATAACTATATTCATATCTTAGATAGAATTGTGCTTCCCCGTCATTTTTATGAGCATCAATCATCTATGTGTGACACAATAGATGAACTCAAAACCTATTGCCGTGAGCCGAGATGGGAGCCGGACAAATGGCTGGTGGAAGGGCCTTTGTACGAACAATCATCGACTTCGGAACCCATCCCGATATTAGAACCCATGGATGCGTATCTTCAGGATAAGTGTTGGGATATGTCCGATATATGCGATGATTACTGGTCGTATGAACTGAACGACGCGATAGTCAACGACTTGCAGTATATTGCAGAATACCTGCATATAGAATACGATTGGGACGCTTTGCGGCGGCGGATGGCTTCCGGAGGGTGGTTTGCCATTTTCTCGGGCATTGTGACCGAGTGAAAATCAAAATAGATACCGATAAATAGCCAAAAGCATATCAAATTGTTGATTTACTTTGGCAGCAGGGAGTTTTCTAATAACGTGAAATGTTAAAAGTGATAAGTATTTACCTATCTTGAAGAACTATGAAAGAGCAAAAGACATTCAATTATGGCATCCCGGCACAAAAGCCGTATGCATTGTATATTCACGGATTCGGTTCCGGCGCCGCATCGGGAACCAAATCCTCTTTGGCGCGCAGTCTGGACGGTTATGAATGGCTGGCTCCGGAAATAACGCACAACCCGTATGAGTCGCTGGACATACTTGACGAGTGGATTGCGGCGTTTCAGCCGGCCCTTGTCGCAGGCACGTCTATGGGCGGCTTGCTGGCGATGTATGTGAACAGTCCCGATGCCGTCAAAGTGGCGGTCAATCCCTGCATTGAGATTGAGCGGGTGCTTCGCAAAATAGGTTACGGCAGACATCCCTATCTGCAGCCGCGTGAGAACGGGGAGACGGAATACATTATTGACGAACCGCTGATCCGTCAGTTTATCTCCTTCCGTGAGGCCCATACGCCTGTGCTTGGGAAACGGAACATCGCGCTCTTCTCAACAGATGACGAGCTGATCGGCCGCGAGTTCTCAAAGAAAAACGCGGCATTGATGGAATCTTTGGGCTATGAGGTCTTTTGGAACACCAAATTCGGCCATCGATGCAACGAACAAGCTGCTAAACAAATCAGAAACATTCTGACAGAAGGCTACCCGCACAGGTAGCCTTCTGTCTGTCATAGTTACTGAAACGGTCAATGGCGTGGACAAGCCACGTTTACAGTCTGTTGAAGGAGTGACAAGCCCCCTCGCAGCATTATTCCCCTGCACACTCCCGCTCTTTTTTCAGGCGCTTCCTCTGATAAAGCCCAAAGAGCAGCATGAGCGCCGTCATCAGAAGCCACGGCGTGTCACCGACAGGCGAATGGAAGTCGTACTCACCAATCGCCTCGTCTCCGGGCCGTCCTTTGCGCGGCGCGGCATAGCAGGCTCCGCCCTCGCTGTTCAGCGCGTCGAAATTGGCGGCACTGATATCGGAAAGCGAGCCGGTGGGACGGCTGTAACCGCTCATACCGCTGTTTGACGGGTGCAGGCCGACATTCCTGTACGCTGACGTGGACTGGAATTCCGCCTGCGGGAACGCCACTGCGCGGATGGGGGCTGCCAGCAGGAACAGCAGGGCTATCATCATTCGTGTCTTCATATCCTTGTCGTTTATTATATTCTTCACTTGACTACAATCTTCTGTGTCTGACCGCCGCGATAGACGAGATAGACCCCTGTGGGCAGTCCTGTCCGGTCAATGCGGTCGTATTCGCCGAGGGTCATCACGCAGCGGCCAAGCATGTCATAAACCACGGTTCTGTTTGCGGCGTTGCCTGACGGCAGGACAGTTACATTCTCAGTATCGGTTGGTGTCTCCGGCTCATCGGTCTGCTGCTTGCGGCAGCCGTTGATGAAGTAGCGCAACTGGTCGGACTGCGGTGTGCGGACGGCAATCTGCATACCATTGACGATGCACACGCTGTCGCCGGTAAGCGCGTCGCAGAGGTAGAACGGTCCGCCAGTGCCTTCGATGGCGAACGAGAGCAGCGTGTATTCGTCGAAGGAGTAACTTTCGTCTAACGTGGTGAACACTAACGGTACCCCGCTGACCTTGCTGCGCATATCGAACATCAGGGCGCGGTTGTCAGCTATGGTGTAGAGGCTCAGAGGCGTGGAGAACGACTCGGCGCTGTAGTAGTTCAGACCGGAGGCTATACTGAGCACGTCCTCGCCCTTGACAAATCCGTCGTGTGCCGCAGCCGACTCGCCGAGCGTGAGATAGGAGCGGCTGACCGCTGTGCCTCCCCATTTGTCGGTTGTCTCCACAGCCGCCGCTATGTGCAGCTGTGTCTCGCCGGAGGGTGTCTCATAGACAGGTGCGCGGCGCACGGGTGCGTCAGAGGCTATATCCGACGAACTGACTATCTTGCCTTCGCCCGTGAGAGCGACCATCGCGCCGGGTTTGAGTCGGACGGTGAGCGATATACCCGGCTCCTTGGCAATCAGACCCACCGCGCGCTGCGGGGCGATGAAGTACTGTCCTTCGCCCGTGATGCTCTTGACGATGTAGTTGGTGCCGTCAATGAGCTGGTAGGCGGTGAAGCGGTAGGTGCCGTCCTCGTGCTGCAGCACCGCCTCGTTGTCGCGGCAGAGCGTATAGACATCCACGAGCGACATCGTGGGGTTGCCGAAGAAGAAAATCTCGGAGGGTATCTCGTTGGTGAGCGTGTAGCTGATGCCGTCCGCCGAGCCGAGTCCGGTCTTGTCGTAGGCGAGGTTGTGTTCCAATTCACCGAAAGCGGGACGCGCCACGAAAGGCTCGCCTTCGCCCATCGGCACAGCCGGACCGGCTATGTAGCCCGCACCGCCCGGGTTCTTGCCGTAGCCTCGATAGGATGCCTCCTGCTTGGGCAGGCGGACCACTATCTCCTCGCCATCCTCGTCGCTCGGACCGTAGATGTTGAGCACGCAGGCGGCTCCCGGATGATAGGGCATGTCCAGTTTGTTGGTCTTCACCCAATCGACCGAGTTCTTCGACTTGCGTTCTTTGGAGTCCACGGGCGTGCCTTCATAGTCCGTGTTGTAGAAATCGACTGACACGGACGAGTTGTAGAAGCCCTGATAGACGGCGTAGGGCCATACACGCGGATTGGAACTCCACGAGCTGCCTTCGCCCTGCGAGAAGACACCGGGCGCGAACCACGATGCGTCCGCCGTCGCGGGGTCGGCGGGTACGTACATGTCGCCCGCATAGATATGGCTGAGCGCGGGCGAGAAGGTCTGCCATGTGCCTGAAGTGAGCAGCACATCGACAAAGGCTTTTTCATATTCCAGTTTCTCCTGTCCCAGCATTTGCGAGCGGGGACGGAAGAGGATGTTGCGGCACGTGTTCTTCGCATAGCCGAACTCCAGTGTGTCCATGCGGGCGGTGACGACATCCGATACGATGGGCAGCAGTCCTTCCGCCGCCTGCGGGATGATGACGTGTGTGTCGCCCATCGGCACACGTGCTGTTATGTCGGGCTGGTCGGCACCGTTGACCACTGCCGTCCAGTTGGCGTCGTCGTTCCAATAGTTGGCGCGGTCGGGGTAAGAGGGTGTCCAGCGCGCGGTGTCAGGCGCGATGGCGAGGACGAACTCCGCGTGTCCTGTAGGTGTCAGGGGGTCAGCCGCCGGATAAGCCTCCGACTTCAGCACCGCATAGAACGGTGTGCGGAACTGGTAGCGGCAGCCCGCTTTGAGCGTGATGGTGTTGCCTTCCGCCTGCGGCGTGAAGATGATGGTGTCGCCCTTGCCGTAGTAGGCGGTCGCGTTGGGTGTGTGCGTGCGCATGTCCTTGTCCTGACTGTAACGGAACACCTGTACGCCCGTCCAATCGGGGTCGTCCGAGTCAATCAGTTCGGTGGCGTTCCAGCCGAGGACAACCGTGTCCGTCTCCGACTGCGTCCACATCTCCGCCACGCGCACCTTCAGCGCCGTGCGGGCGTCCGTGCGTGAGGCGCGGATGACAGGCACTATGTAGGTGTCACCCACGCGGCTGTCGTAACCGAAGCGCAGTTTGGCTGTCGGGGCCTCGGCGTGCAGCTCAAGCCACAGGGTGTCGTTGCAAACGGACGCGTTCATCGTGGTGTCCGCCAGTCCGGAAGATGTGCGGTTGACATCAAACAGACCCGTGGCGGGTACAGGCAGCAGGTAGAACCAGCTGTCCGGTTTGTCGCCCATATAGATGTCGCGGTAGTCCAATCCGAGTTCAAGCACGTGCAGATCGCGGATGAGGTGGTTCAGACGGTTGTAGATGGCGTTGGCAGTCTCCGTATCGCGTCCGGTCCGAGTGAACATCTCGGGTGTCACCTGACTCCAGTCGGTCATGTCGCGCATCACGTTCCGCTCGTCGTCAATACGGAACGCCTCCATGTCATCAACGAACTGCGTGCGCGAGCTACCGTACTTCGCTATGAAGGCGGCATCGTCATTGCGCACCTCACCGTCGGCATGGAGCAGGTCGAACTTGCAGCGGGGGTTGTAGGTCGGGTATGTCCCCACGTCAGACTTGACGGTCAGACTGATGGAAGCGCGGTAGGTCTCGTTCGCCGCCAGCAGTTCCTTGTCATCAGCGGGATTGGCTTCAATCTCCGTACGGGTGTAATTGGGCCACTCGGCACCGTCCAGTAGCAGACCGGTCGTGTGCTTCACGTTCAGGATACGGAAGGTGGCGCAGGACTCCTCGGTGAAGGTCGGATGGTCGTTCAGGTCGTTCATTACCGTCATACCGATACGGAAGGTGTTGTTGTCCGTCACGCTGACGGGCAGACGGCAGACGATATAGAGCAGCCACGTGCCGTCCACGTTGACGAAGGACTTGATATGCGGTGTCTCCACGCCGCCGAAGCTGACCGTGACGAAATCGCTGTAGTCGTGCGCCACCACCTGGTCGAAGGTGCGGATGTTGGCTGTCTCGTTCAGGAAGTCCGCCTTGCGCGTGGTCGCGGCGGAACCGGTGATGCCTAATTTGGTCAGCGCCTGGTCAATCAGCGCGGCACGGTAAGCAGACTGTCCGGCGGGGGCGTTGCTGGCGCTCGGGTCGTAGTCCGTCTCGGGGATAAGCACATAGCCGTAGTCATACCCCATGACGGACTTGAGCGAAGGCTGTTCCACGCTTTCCGTCGCCGTGAAACCGTCCTTGATATATCCGGGATAAATCTCCAGACGGCTGTCGCTGAGTCCGTAAGCCGTATAGGTGCCGTTGCCGTTGTCCTGACTGGCTGCTAAAGGCACATATCCGCCTGCTCCGCTGTTCGCCGTTTCGTCCCATTTCTGGAACTGGTAGGCGATCAGTTTGCCGGGCTGGTACAGTTCGGGCGATGCCTGGTAGTTGATACGGATAAGAGCGGTCACACTGTCCTCGCGGATGCACGTCGCCTTGTTCTGGAAGACGGAGAATCCGCGTGAGCGCTCGATGAAGCGCAGGCGGTCGATAAGCAGGTGTCCGTTACGGCTGGGCGTGCCGTCAATCTCCGCACGGCAGCGGAAGCGGCTGTAGCCGCGTATATGCTCGCGGTCGATAGGCAGTGCCATCTGGTACCACGGGTTCTCGTGGTTGTAGGGAATCTTGCCCGACTTGTAGCGGTAGAGCGGAGTCCACGTGATGCCGTCGTTGGTACCCTCAAGGTCGGCGGTGATCTGCGGGTCGTAGCCGTTCTGCACGGGGTTGCAGTAGTTGCCCACAAGGTAGATCTGCTGGCCTGAGCAGGACAGCTGGTCGTAATTGAAATTCATTATCGTGGTCCGTTTCTGCGCGGCATTGACGCAGAGCATGTAACCGTGGGCGGCACCGGCAAGACACTCGAACTCCTCGCCCGCGTTGCTGGTGTTCGGACCCTCCGGTACGACGAACTTGTTGATGAAGGCATATTCGCCTTTGCCCGGCATCTCCGATCCGAAGACGCGCCGGTCAGCGGGAACGGCGGTCAATGGCAGGTGGTACGCCATCTCCGTGAAGTCCCACGGGAAATGGTAGTTGTATGCCGTCACCTCGTCCGTGTTCGGCGCGGGCCACGTCTCCATATCCAGTTTGTAGATGATGTCGTAATCGCGTTCCATGTCCTCTTCGGAGATGATATCGCCGTTTTTCAGTATCTCCCCGTCGGCGGAACGCGTTATGATGGTGAAGCGGGCGAGCTGGAAATGCTCTGTGCGCAGACGGTAGCGGATGGTCTCATTGACCGCCGTATGCACGGTGCGTCCTATCTGCAGGGAGCCGTCCGCGCCCATCGTGTAGCCCGCCACATCGCTGACGGACGCGCCCTGTCCGCCGTTGGCGGCATAGTTCCAGTGCGCCACCCGTGTCCACGACGAGCCGTTGTATTTCTCCCACTGCGGAGTCTCTTCGTAAGACCGAGCCTCAGTTTCCTCCACTTCGTAAATCAGCCAAGCGGTGGTTGCGTTGTTGTTGCTGCTGTTGCGGGAAGTCCTGCTGCAGTAAATGGTGTAGTCATTCTTGTATGTCAGATATCCGTATAGAGTGAGAAAAAGCGGAGGTCTGTCAAACCATAATGAAACCATATCACCGTTACTGAAGCCGGTAGGCAGATTACTGCCATAGGATGAATAGTTGTATTGGTCTATGCCCCATTTGTAATCGCCGAATGAGAAAATACTGTTGTCACCCCATCTCACATCCTTCCCCAGGAAAACACCGTCTATTCTGATTTCATCCAGGTTGCACAACAGATTCCCTCCGGAGGAGAAGTAATAGTAATCATCAGTAGAAAACAGATGTCTTTCATATACATATCCTATAGTGAAAAGATAGGAATTATACGTGCCGCCGTCATTGAGTTTGTCCTCAATGACTTGTTTGAGATTGTCTTTTGTTGTACCGCCGGCGGGCAGCGGCAGGATGGCAGGGTCATTATTGCTGTTCCTTCCCAGCAGGAAAC
>Ga0310696_10004616_pt1 | contig 16837 bp, 9 predicted proteins | sample AusTroGonzalo_MG_4_FD_203885 | JGI IMG/M metagenome (GOLD analysis project Ga0310696, IMG submission 203885) | Bovine rumen microbial communities from tropical cattle in Woodstock, Queensland, Australia - Gonzalo_02 (v2) (version 2) | ecosystem: Host-associated > Mammals > Digestive system >...
GACTTAGAGCACGGAAAAGAATAGGATTGAGCGTATGTGAGCCTTGATTTCTAACTTTTCGGGGCAATTTGTTCACATTTTTATCTCGACTGGCTTGTAATTCGGAAATTTTATCTAAATTTGCACCTGCGTTGGCAAACATGCCGACGCAGGTGCAATTCTAATACAATTAATTATGGGAGTATTTATCAATAGAGACAATGACGGCTTCAGGAGATATGCCAATGGCGAGTATGTCGACAAGACCAGCCTCATCAGCTACATCAATTCCACCATCAGCAAACCGACGATGCTCACCTGCGTCACCCGTCCGCGACGCTTCGGCAAGACGGCGGCTGCGCAGATGCTCTACGCCTATTACGACAAGTCATCGGACAGCCGCGAGCTGTTCAGCAAGTACAACATAAGTCAAGACAAAACATTCGAGGAGCACCTGAACAACTATCCTGCCATCTACCTTGATGTTACCGACTTCACCACCCGATATGCAGGAAGGGAGGACATAGTGGATTTGATGCAGACCGCTATCATCAAGGACTTGAAGAAAGCCTATCCAGAAGTGGAGGTGGAAGGCGATGCCGACCTGATGGACGTGCTAATAGATATAAACATGGCGATTGGTGAGAAGTTCGTGATGATCATCGACGAGTGGGATGCGATATGCCGTGAGGCTGCCGACAAGCCTAGCCTGATGGACAAATACGTGAACTTTCTCCGCCGTATGTTCAAAGGCGGCAATACCGCCAAGGTGTTCGCCTGTGTGTATATGACTGGCATCCTGCCCATCAAGCGCTATGGCACGCAGTCGGCACTGAACGACTTCCAGGAGTTCTCCATGACAAAGCCCAGACAGTTGGCGGGGCTTTTCGGCTTTACAGAAATTGAGGTAAGGCATTTGTGCGACAAGTATGGCATGGACTACGAAGAAATGAAAGGGTGGTACGACGGTTACAGATTCGGCCCGAACCACTCTTCCGTATTCAACCCCAACTCAGTGATGATTGCCTGCAGCAGCCATGAATACGGCAACTACTGGGGCAGGACATCTGCCTTTGAAGCCCTTCAGCGATATATCGACCTCGACATGAATGGCGTGCAGGAGAGCCTTGAGAAGCTGCTGCGCGGCGAGCGGCAGGAAGTAAAGGCCCTACGCTTCGGCTTCGACGTCAGCTCTATAGGCAGCGACGATGAACTGCTCACACTTTTCATCCATTTGGGCTATCTGTCGTATAACGTTGAAGAAGAGACCGCGACCGTACCCAACAAGGAAATACGTATAGAGTTCGTCGAGGCCCTGCGCGGCAGCAAGACGCACAAAAAGCTGTCGGCTATGGTGAAGCTCTCCGACCGTCTGATGAGGGCCACCCTCGACGGCGACGAGCAACAGGTGGCAGAGGTGATAGAGCGCTTGCACCAGGAGGAGACCTCCCCGCAGTTCTACAACAATGAACAGGCGTTGCGCTCCGTGCTTAAGCTGGGCTATATCAGTGCCATTGACAAATTTATATCCATTCAGGAACTGCCGACCGGCAAGGGTTATGCCGACCTGGTGTTCATTCCTCGGACAGGCGGTTACTTGCCCGCCGTCGTGGTTGAGCTGAAATGGAACAAGACCGAGCATGCCGCCATCGAGCAGATTAAGGAGCGCAATTATCCCGAAGTGCTGAAGCGCTTCACCGACAATATTCTCCTCGTAGGCATCAGTTATGACGAGACCACGAAGCAGCATACGTGCAAGATTGAGAAATATGCTGGGTAGATTTGAAAAAATACGGGCGAGTAAAAGTGTTCCGGCTACGTGGAACTGACCAAGAAACTATATAAACTATATGAAAATCAAGTACATCATGTTGACGGCTGCGGTGGCAATTGCCTTGGCAGCCACTGCACAGACCAGTTTCAGTGAGGCGACTGAGGTGTTTGTCATCCACAGCAGCGGAAACCATATAGAGATGGGAACCGACGGCGGCGGATGGATAGAGGCGTCGACGAAAAGCAATCCGCAGAAGCTGACGTTCATCCCCGACGGTCAGGGCTACTACAACATCAAGGCCGACGGTCAGGAGAAATACCTCGCGCAGAGCGGGCAGTGGAACACCTCGTTCGTGACCGACCCGACGGGCGATGTGGCCAAGTTTACCATCGAAGCCGCCCAGAGCCAGTACGTCAAGCTGCGCTGCAAGGCCAACAACCGGTACTTGGGCACCGACAGCAACGACGCCCACCAGAAGGTGTATTCCGACAAGGACGGCAACGACATGAAGCACCAGTGGTTCTTCAGCCAGCAGGTGAACGCCCCGCTGCCCACCGACACCGTGAGCTATATGGTCTGCCCGCAGGTGGTGATGCAGCACTTCAACGGGTGGGGCGTGTCGCTGTGCTGGTGGGCAGGGCAGTGCGGCAAGTGGTCGGACGCGAAGATTGACGAGATCATCGGATGGCTCGTTAGTCCCACGGGGCTTAACTACAGCCATTTCCGCTATAACATCGGCGGTGGCGACGACCCGCAGAACCGCCACTGCGACCCGCACCACATGGGCAACGGCAAGGGCCTGCGCGCCGAGATGGAGGGCTTCAAGGACTTCAGCGGCGATGAATACCACTGGGAGCGCGACGCGGCGCAGCGCAAGATCATGCTGAAGATCAAGGAAAAGCGACCCGACGCCGTCTTTGAGGCGTTCAGCAACTCGTGCCCCTACTATATGACCTACAGCGGCTGCGTCAGCGGCAACACCGACGGCGGCAAGGACAACCTGAAGCCGGAATACTACGAGGAGTTTGCCCACTATCTCGTCGATGTGTGCAAGCACTACAAGGACGAGTATGGCATCGAGTTCAAGACGCTGGAGCCGTTCAACGAGGCGGTCACCAACTTCTGGTATGCCAACGGGCCGCAGGAGGGCTGCCACTTCGACTACCAGTCGCAGGTGGAGTTCATCCGCGTGCTGGAGCCCATCCTGCGGGCATCGGGTCTGAGCACCGTCATCTCCGCTTCCGACGAGACCAACGTGGGTCTGGCCGTCAGCGGGTTCCAGGAATACGAGAAAGCGGGCATTCTCTCGATGGTGGGGCAGTGGAACACCCACACCTACTCGGGCAGCAATGCCGACCGCACCAAGCTGGCCATGCTGGCCCACGAGGCCGACATGCCGCTGTGGATGAGCGAGACGGGCAGCGGCGGCAGCGGCATCGGCGGCAACCTCGCCCTGGCGCAGCGACTCATCGACGACATGCGCTACCTGCAGCCCGAGGCGTGGATTGACTGGCAGTACATGGAGGAGGCCAACGACCAGTGGTGCACCATCCGAGGCAGCTTTGCCAACCAGACCTACCAGAAGGTGAAGAACTACTACGTGCGGCAGCAGTGCTCGCGCTTCATCGGCCGGGGTTACGACATCATCGCCTCGCCCTGCCGCAATTCGCTGGCCGCCGTCAATGCCGCACGCGACACGCTGGTGCTCGTGGTGCTCAACGAGGGGGCGAAGGCCGTACACCGCATCGACCTCTCGCTGTTTGGCCAACTGCCCGACCGCAGCGCCGTCAAAGCCTATCGCACGACGGCCGGCGGAAATCTCAGCAACGCCCTCGCTAGTGTAGTCGTAGGTTCCGCCGACGACGCCAGCCGTCCCCTCCTCACGCTTACCGTCCCCGCGCAGAGCATCACCACCCTGCTTATCCCCATTGTCAGCGAGGCCCTGACGCCAGCAGAACTGGTCTGCGACGGCGGCGAATACCTCATCATACCGCGCCTGGAGACGGGCCGCGCCCTGACGGCCACGGGCAGCAAGGTGACCATTCAGGACATCGACTACGGCGAGGCCCAGCGCTGGCACCTCGCCGATGCGGGCAGCGGAACGTTCAGCCTCCAGAACGGACTGCGGCTGCGGCTCACGGCCCATCGCGCCTCGGGCAGCTCGTCGCTCACCGCCCAGACCGCCACTGCCGCCGAGCAGAACTTCTACATCGACGAGGCTGACTATCCCTTCTTCAAGATCCTGGCCAGCCGCGGACGCAGCCACGGCCTCGACCTGAACAACGTCTCTACCGCCAACGGCACCGCTATCAACATCTGGCAATATCAGGACGGCACCCTGCCCGTACACCGCCAGTGGCTGCTCCTGCCCCTCAACGCATCGCAACTTGATACGGGAATCAAGGACAATAACCGTGAAACAATAACCAATAACCGTTATTACGACATGCAAGGCCGTCGCCTCGCCCGTCCCATGAAGGGTATCAACATTGTTGATGGGCGGAAGGTAGTCATAAAGTAACTACATTATTATAATAATAGAAGGGAAGTTATTTTATCGTCTGTTTCTCTAGGAATTCCTGCCAGTGGGTTTCATAGCCGTTGAAGACGTTGAGGTCTACATGGCCGCGAATACCCGCCACGCGTCCGTCGGAACTGAGCTGCCACAGAGCAAGGTGGATGTCGGGCTTATACTCCCCATAGCGGGCTATCCAGAAGTGATAGCCCGTTTTCAGGTCGGGGGCCTGGTTCAGGTATTTGTTTACGAATCGCTGGTTGGCGTAAAGCAATGGACGAGCGCCAGTGATGTTCTCCACGGTTGTCAGCCAGCGCCTTATCTGCCTGAACATCTCGTCAACGCCACCCATGTCGGCAATCTGCTGGTCAGTAGGTTCGATGTCTAGCACCGGCGGCAGGTCACCAAGTCCAAGGTGAGTGTTGGTCAGAAAGAATATCGCCTGTTCGTCCCCACTACATTTCGTGGAAAAGAAATGGTAAGCCCCGACGCGGATGCCGGCGCGGAGGCATCCCTGGCGGTCGGCGGCGTAATATTTGTTCTTGATGGTGATGCCCTGCGTTGACTTGATGTAGGCGAAGCGCACGGGGTAGTCTACGGTGTCGATGACGCGCTGGTCGCTGATGCGTCGCCCCAGGTTGCTGATGCGCAGCTGTCGCCAGTGTATGGGATAGACCCGCCGACCCTGCTCGTGCTGGTAGCGCGAGATGTCGATGCCGTAGATGCGCTCGCTGGTGTACTGCATACGCTCGCCGCGGAAGAGCCCCTCGTGCCACCATCCTGCCCGCAGATTCTCCAGCGAGACACAGAAGCCGAAACCCTCGCGGCGGTCGTTCTGCCAGTGTCCCTCGTAGTAGCTGCCATCGCGGCCCCGATAGGAGCCGTGGCCGCTGGCCTCCATGTCGCGGTTGAACATCCCCGCATAGACGCCCTCGTGGTCGAGACGCAGACCGCTGACCAGCGTGTCGGCGTGGAAGGTACCAATGACGATGCGCCCGTAGTCGTCGGTCACGATGCCCTTCCCTTCGCGGCTGATGCCATGCCAATGGATGCTGTTCAGCGGCTTGGCAGGACCTTCGGGAAGATAGGCCGCCAGCGTGGAGTCGCCCTCAACGCTGTAACGGGCCACCATGTCGTAGCCCTCGTCCCGCACGTCGTGGCGCTCCAGGTAGTAGCGCAGCTCGGCCTGAATCTTCGCCTGACGGTCGTGGAGGGCGGAATCTGGAACGGCAAGAGGAGGAAGCAACGCGGCGGGGGGTGCCGGCACCTGTCGGGGAGCGTCGTCGTGACAGGCGCAAAGAAGGAGCATCGCCAAAAGCAATGCCCAGAGAGAAGTATGTGTAAGTCCACGCATATCCAGCAACAAAAGTACACAATATTCTACACATCGCCCATCAGCGGGGAGCATTTACAACAATCTTTAACCTTCCTTGTATTTGCTCAAATAAAGTGAAATATTCTTGTATCTTACTTTTTTTTACTACCTTTGCGCCCGCAAAACCGTTTCTGATATGACGAAAAGCAAGGTACTGCTCATCTACACAGGCGGAACGATAGGCATGAACCGCAACAGACAGACCGGCGCTCTGGAACCGTTCGACTTCGACCAGCTGCTCTCGCGCATGCCGGAGTTGCAGGAGCTGCCCGTAGAAACTGCCTCCCGACAATTCGACCCACCGATAGACAGCAGCGACATGTCGCCGCGGCTGTGGACGGAGCTGGCCGGCATCATCGCCAAGAGCTATGCCGACTACGACGGCTTCGTCATCCTCCACGGCACCGACACGATGGCCTACACGGCATCGGCTCTCTCCTTCCTGCTCGAAGGACTGACGAAGCCCGTCATACTCACCGGCTCGCAACTGCCCATCGGACAGCTGCGCACCGACGGCAAGGAGAACATTATCACCGCCATAGAAATCGCCGCGACGCGCAAGGCCGACGGGACGGCAAGAGTGCCGGAGGTGTGCATCTACTTCAACGGGCACCTCATGCGCGGCAACCGCACCACGAAACTCAGCGCCGACGATTTCAACGCCTTCGAGTCGTTCAACTATCCCCACCTTGCCGATGCGGGAGTGAACATCATCTACCACGATGAGCATTTCCTCAAACCCCTCACCGTGAAAGGGGATTTGCAATCCCCGCCCCCCTTGCTTCTGGACGACAACGTCATCATCTTCTCGCTCTTCCCTGGTGTGCGAGAAGACCTCATACGCCACATCATCGATACGCCCCAACTGAAGAGCATCGTCATGCGCACCTTCGGCTCTGGTAACGCGCCCCACAGCCAGTGGCTGATTGACACTCTGCGCGAAGGCACCCGTCGCGGTCTGGTGATAGTCAACGTGAGCCAATGCCTGAGGGGTTGCGTGGAGATGGGACGCTATGCCGCCGGACATCAGCTGCAGGAGGCCGGCGTGGTGAGCGGCTACGATGCCACCGTGGAGGCCACAGTAACAAAATTAATGTACCTTCAGGCACGATACGACGACCCTCAGACAGTACGACAGCTAATGCAAAGGAGCATAAGAGGGGAAATCAGTGAGAGTTGAGAGTTGAGAGATGGAGATAACAACGAGAAATCTGTTTCGCCTGCTTCGTGCAGGAGTGCTTGGCCGCCAGGAGGCGGTGGAGCCTATGTCGGCATGGAAATGGAGCCGTGTCTACGGTCTGTCGATGGTTCACGACGTGGAGGCCGAGACGTGGGCAGGCATAGGATTGCTGAAAGACCAGTTCTTCATGAGGCTTCCCAATGCATTGCGCCAGCAGTGGGAGCAGAGCGCCGCCAACGCCCGTCCGGCACCGCGCACGCCACTAACGCCACGCCTGGCAAAACGGCTTGAACGTCTGGAGGACGAAGCCGACCGCCCTGCCGATGCCACCCTCAGCGTGCTGCGCAGCATGGTGACACTTTCGCAGAGCCTCCTCACCGCCGACCGATGGGTGCGACAGCTGCTATCCCTGGCAACGCTGCTCTCTCCTCCCGCCACTCACCACACACCACCAAGGATAGACCGCGAACAGCTGGAGGAGTGGCTTGAAGAACTCGACATGGAGCGCATGGCACAACTGGAGTGCGCCCTGCTCATGCACCTGCTCCACATCGACGAGAAGCGTCTGCCGATCATGCTGAAGCTTAGCGAGGAACAGCAACAGGAGAAGGTGGAGGAGATAGTGACCACCATCGAAGCCACCACCCACCAGTGGCAGTTCTCGCAGGGCAGTAAAATCTTCGTACACAACAGCAGCTCCTCAGCCATGTACTGGCAGGCTCGCCACTCCGTCCGCTACCTGAAGTATCATCCCAAGGAAAGCCTCAGCTCCTTCTTCAACTCATTTGTACAGTCACTAACCAAAATCGAAGAATAAAGACATTTACTATTTGACTATTTACTAATTAACTATTTAACTATTTACAAAATGAAAAACTACTTACCACTTATCACTTTTCTCTTATCACTCCTCACCATGCTGCCGGCCAGCGCACAGATTACTCCACGCAGCCAGATGGAACAGCTGGATCGTGGACTGGTAGCCGTGCCAACAAACATTACGGGCACATCGAACTTCGTCAGCTGGCGACTGCTGGGCACCGACCGAAAGGCCAACACCACCTTCGACCTACTGCGCGATGGAGAGGTGATTGCCGCCGACCTCGCAAAAACCAACTACTCGGACACAAAGGGCAGCAAGACGGCACAGTACCGCGTGGTGACGAAAGTGAAGGGCATCCCCCGCGACACCTCGGAAGCCGTAAGCCCCTGGGGCCAGAAGTTTCTCACCCTGCAGCTCGACCGTCCGGCAGGAGGCATCCACAAATCATGGGACGGCGGCACCAATGTGCCCTACGCCTACTACCCCAACGACATGTCGGTGGGCGATGTCGATGGTGACGGACAGTACGAGCTCATCCTGAAATGGGAGTCAACCCACGGCCAGGACAACAGCTACAGCAAGGGACAGACAGGCAACACCTACATCGACTGCTACAAACTTGACGTCGCAGCCCAAATCGAAAATGGTCAATCGTCAAATTGTAAATTGCTCTGGCGTATCGACCTCGGACCTAACATCCGCGACGGAGCACACTATACCCAGTTCATGGTCTACGACTTCGACGGCGACGGTCGTGCAGAGATGATGTGCAAGACGGCTACTGGCTCGAAGGACGGCCAAGGAAACTACGTGAACCAGGCGGCCACCGACGCTACCATCCTCGCTCACCCCAACGACAAAGACTACCGCAACAGCGGCGGACACATCCTCAGCGGTCCAGAGTACCTGACTGTCTTCGACGGAGAGACCGGTGCCGCCATCCACACCACATGGTATCTGCCCGGACGCGCCGGTACAGGTTCAAAGAATCCCACCAGCGGTGCCAGCACCACCGAGGGAGGCTCAGAGCTGGGCAAGGTGAGCAGCTATCCCGACAAGAGTTTCTGGGGCGACAACTATGGCAACCGCTCGGAACGATTCCTCGCCGCCGTGGCCTACATCAACGGTGCCGACAAGCCCGCCTGCGGCATCTTCTGCCGGGGTTACTACACCAAGGCATACGTCTGGGCAGTGAGCTTCGACGGCACACGCCTGCACACCGAGTGGCTGCACGCATCGCCAAGCGCCACGCAGTCGCTCGTATTCAACAAGACCAACACCACCACCATCAAAGTTGAAGTAGACGGCGAGACCCTCGTGCGCGGTGGCTTGAAATCTGCTCGTGCCAACACCGGCGGCGTGAAGAGCTCCGACGGCAGCGGAGTAGGCAGCAACACCCTCTACGGCAACGGAAACCACAACCTCAGCATCGCCGATGTCGACGGAGACGGATGCGACGAGATTCTATGGGGCGCGGCAGCACTCGACAACGACGGAACAATCCTCTACGCCACTGGCTACGGCCACGGCGATGCCATGCACGTAGGAAAAATGATTCCCGACTCGGCCGACCTCTATGTCTTCGATGTGCACGAGGGGAAGCTCAATGCCACCCACGGCTCCTGGGACCTGCACAACGCCCGCACAGGACGTGTCATCTGGCACGGAGGCTCTGCCGACAAGGACAACGGACGAGGCATGGCAGCGGCACTCATCAGCGGGACACGCAGCTACCAGTTCTGGTCGAGCGACGAGCGATACCCCAAGTCGGCCGTCACGGGCAAGCAGGCCATCGGCAAGTCGTGCTCCGTGAACTACCGCATCTACTGGGACGGCTCCTACCAGGACCAGCTCTTCGACGGAGCCTACAAGAGTAACGACACTTCGCCACAAGAATCGCACGCCGAACCCGTCATACAGAAATGGAACGGCTCGAGCTTCGCCAATGTACAGACGTTCTACTCCTCCACTTACAACTACGCCCAGACCTGCAACACCACCAAGGCCACACCCTGTCTGCAAGCCGATATTCTCGGTGACTGGCGAGAGGAGCTGGTGATGTGGAACAAAAAAGACTCCTCGCAGGTGATGCTCTACACCACATGGACACCCACCACCTACGCCGTGCCCACCCTGATGCACGACCACACCTACCGCATGGGAATTGCCTGGCAGAACACCGCCTACAACCAGCCGCCACACCTGGGCTACTTCCTGAAAGACTATATTGACGGAAAGCTCGACACCGGCATCGAAGGCGACGTGAATGGCGACGGAACAGTTGACGTGGCCGATGTCTCATCCATCATCTCCGTCATGGCCGGCGAGACGGACAACGACTACGATGCCGACGTGAACGGCGACGGAACGGTCGATGTAGCCGACATAGCGGCCGTCATCAGCATCATGGCTGAATCCTGAACTTACTTAACTTGGATTATTCATACTCTTTCTAACAACGGATTTTACAGATTACACGGATTATACAGATTATAATGGATTTCACAGATTTCTTCGAGCTGTGTGGTTGACTTTTTCAACACAGAGAACACTGAGTTCACAGAGATATAAATGCTGTTGTGGAGGTCAAAAGAAGAGGCTAAAGCCTCTGCACAGAGGGCTAACGCCACCGTTTTCATCGCGCAGCCTCTCTGTGAAGTGCCTTGGCACCTCTTGATAAACTCTTTTTCTTTCATCTTTTCTCTGTGTCCTCCGTATTCTCTGTGTTGAACCGTGTTCTCTGTGTTTTAATTAATCCGTGAAAATCCGTGAAATCAGTTTTAATCCGTTGTTTTATCAATTGCCATGAATAATTTAGGTTAAATCACCTTCGCCCGACAGAGTGTAACAGCTGTCCACTGGTAGTAACACCGGCGGCCGTCATCTTGACGCGGGTTTCCTTACCGTTGTTGAAGAAGTTGGCTGTGAAGCGTCCTTGCTCGTCGCAGACGGCATTAGGATTCCAATAGAGCGTGCGACGGTAGTCAGCGGGTAGGCTGTCTGGCACAGAGTTGCTATAGTCGGGCTGGTAGAATTCCTCAGCCATATTGACACCGTGGAAGATGAGGTGTCGGTCGCGGAAGGTGGGCTGCACACCATCGTCAGGAATGTTCACCATGTCGACGGTGGCATCGGCAGAGAGTGACTCTTGAACCATGAGTGAGTCTTCGGTGCGCGGCTCGAAGTCGCTGAACACACGTATGTCCTGAAGACGCTTCAGGTGTAACTGGTTGTAAATCCACGTCCCCGTACGGTTGGCGCGGAACAGTCCAGCCGCCTCTGCCTCACTGTTGGCATTGCCACTCAGCGGCGAGTAGTTTCGCCAATAGGTATGACCTTGCAGACGGCCATCAACGTTGTAGGTGATATAGCGGTTCATGTTGCCATAGAGCAGGTGACACACCTGGAGGGGGAACTGGCGCATGTCGTACTTGCCGAATGAGAGTCCACGGTCGGTAATCTCGTTGTAGACCTCGTAGGCATCGAGCACGAAGGCGGGTTTCTTCCAGTCTATCCTGCGGCGCCCACGGCGTCGGCCTTTCACGTCGACGTTGCCTAATTGGTGCACATCGTTCTCCATCGACCACTCGGAGAGGGTGTCGATGAGCATCTCATCGCTGTAGTCGGGCTGGTGCTTCTCGTAGTAGGTGTAGTCGTGGGTGAATACTGGCCAGAAGAGGTCGCGCTTGACGTAGAAGTCGGGGAAGGCCTTCTCATCGGCGACGCTCTTGTCTTTGTGCGAAGCCATGTTCTTCTTGATGGAGTCGTTCTCCTTGTAGGCCTTAATGTTGAGGTAAGCATTGCCATAGAAGGGTGGCACCTGGAAAAGGAAGCGGCCTTTCTCCGTCTTCTGCACACCACCGACGAATACTCCGTCGACGGAGATTTCAGCCTCGACGAGCACCTCATGTTTCAGGTTGCCGTGGTTCACACCCAGATGGGCATTGGCATCACCAATGCCGCCAAAATCTATGCTGCTGATGTCGGTAGTTCCTGTGTTATCCGATACAGAGTTTTCCCATGAATTACCTACCATAGCGGTCTCGCTGGAGGCTGCGTCTGAGAACGCAGACGTAGGGTCCTCAAGGTCTTCAGGGCTTTTGTTGCCTACCATTCCCACTCCATCCTGCCAGTTTTCTATCTCGTCGGGTTCCACGTCGTAGATGCCTAGCGTCTTATAGACGGCTCCCTCTATGGTCATGGTGGTCTCAGGCTTGTAGCGCATCTCGCGGGTGGTGTCGGCCAGTTCCTGCCACTTGTACTTGCGCCATCCCTGTACCATCATCAACAGGTCGAGGTGGCGGCGGTGCAAGGAATCGTCGGACTCGAAGTAATGGGCAGGACGAGCCACGAAGCCACGTAGGTCGCTGGAGAGCAGGAGGTCGGTCATCAGGTTACCGTCGTCGTAGGTGGGCTCGTCGGTGTTGGTGTCGTGGATGGAGAGTGAGAAGGTGGTAGGCTCAGAGACTCCATGCAGCTGCACCTCGACAGAGGCCTTCTCGTAGGGAGCGTAGGTGTGGGTAGAGGTGATGTCGGAGGTAATGAGCAGCGAGTCGTGGTCGTGGTTGTTGACGAAGAAGAGACGGTCAGCCCAGATGCGACCATCGCTGTCGAAGAGGGTCAGCTCGTTGATGCCAGTGGGAAGGGGGCCTCCCCCGACCCCTCCAAAGGAGGGGAGGCAGTGGGGAGTGTCGGGTGTTAGCACCCCAAGAGCCTCAAAGTGAACCAGGCGGCCGCGGCACATCACGGAGAGACCGTACTCTTTGTCCTGGGGCAGATTCTGGGTGAGGATATTCAGCTGTCCACCTTCGTCGAGGCGGAAGGCAGCGCCCTGCTCTTCAGCCTTCGGCAGGTCGGCAGTCCATTCCTTGTCGCGCCAGGTGAAGCGAGCCTTCAGGCGTTTCGATGAGGGGGTGACGAGAAAAGAGCCTCGCCCCATGTACTCGGTCTTGACAGCAATGGTCTTGCCGTCGTCGGTCTCTATGGTGCCCGTAATGGCGACGGCCTCGCCGTGCTGGTCGGTGACCTCGAAGGCCACACGGTTCTCCACGCCCTGCACCAAGTGTCCACCCTCGGGATAGAAGTTCACTACAAGATCGTCCTTCTTCTGACGGGGCAGACGGGTCTTGGGACGCTGGTACATACGACGGGCATCGTAGTCGCCAGGTGTCTCAGGCTTGCTGTATATGGGGAATACACGGGAGTAGAGGCCATCCCAGATGCGGAAGTAGTCGGCGGCCATCTGCTTGTTGTAGAACCACCAGGTGTCATCTCGACGGTAACGGTGGTGGCGCACGTTGAAGTTGAGCATCCAGCGGGTATAGGCCCGCAGCTCATAATATCCGCTGTAAAGCGAGTCGCGCAGGGTGAACTGCCCGCAGGTGAAGCCTTTGGGACTAATGATAATGGTCTGTCGCTCCACGAGCAAACCGTCGGGCGAGAGCAGCTCCACGTAGAGCAGACGGCTCATGTCGGTAGGCTTTAGGTCGTCGGCACGCACTACGTAGGCCTTGTACCACAATGTGTCGCCCACAAAGTAGCATTGGTTATCGGTGTGCACGTAGACCTTCTCCTGCACCTGCGAGGCACTGCCCTGTTCCAGAGCCTGACGAAGGTCATCGATACTGACAGCAGAAACGGTGCCGACAGACGTAAAGATGCTCAATAGAGTCAGATAAAAAAGTCGCTTCATTGTCATAGTCTAGTATTGATTTATCGGGATATAAGCTCGTAAGTATAGCCTGCCCTTGTCTGTATGTTATAAAGATATGTATGGTTAAAGTTAGATTCCTTCTCAGCTTTAAGGCCCTTACCCTTCAAAGGTGTGGCGGTGCGAATACGACAGGGGCCTCCTATCTCAGAGCGTACAACGGCACGAGTGAGACGTCCGTCCTTCCAGTACATGTCGACCTCAAAGCCACCACGGGCCCTCAGGCCTCGCACTGAGCCGTCCTTCCATGCTGAGGGCAGGGCGGGAAGGAGGTAAATGAAACCGTCGTGGCTCTGGAGCAGCATCTCGGCAATGCCAGCGGTGCAACCGAAGTTTCCATCAATCTGGAATGGCGGGTGAGCATCGAACATGTTGGGATAGGTGCCACCGCGCTGCTTCTGTGTACCGAAGATGAGGAAAGTGTCGACAGTGAGCGTCAGCTGGTCCTGGATGAGTTTGTAGGCATGTTCACCATCAAGCAGACGTGCCCAGCAGCATACCTTCCAACCCATGCTCCAACCAGTGCTGACATCGCCTCGAGCTTCGAGCGATGTACGGGCGGCACGCCACAACTCCGGCGTGCGGAAGGGTGAGATTTGGTTGGAGGGGAAGAGACCATAGAGGTGGGAGAAGTGGCGGTGGTCATCCTTTGGGTCATCGAGGTCATCGAGCCATTCCTGCAACTGTCCCCAACGACCTATCTGCATCGGCGGCAGACGGGTGAGCTGGGCTTTGATTTTTTCTATAGTCTCTATAGTGGCTATAGTCTCTATAGTGGCTATAGAATCTATAGTATCTATAGCCTTTCTTGCCTCCAGTACATTGTGGAACAGCTCGGCGACGAGCTGATTGTCCATCGTCACTCCAGCATCAAGGGGAGAGGGACGTCCCTTGCCACCATGTTCAGGAGACTCACCAGGACAGACGACAAGATAGGGCTTGCCTGTTGTGGGCGAGCAGTGTCTTAGGTCTTCTACCAGAATCTGCGAATAGAAACGGGCGGCATCGAGCATGATGGGGTAATACTCTCGCAGGAAATCACGGTCGCCGGTATAGAGCCAGTGCTCCCACAGGTGGCGGCAGAGCCAAGCAGCACCCATAGGCCAGAGACCGGTAGCAGCACGGTCGATTGGACCAGTAACGCGCCACTGATCGGTGTTGTGGTGCAACACCCAACCGTCGGCACCATACATGTCGCGGGCGGTCTGACGACCTGTCTCACTCACCTCACGGATGAGGCGGAAGAGCGGGCTGTTCATCTCCGTGAGATTGCAGACCTCAGAAGGCCAGTAGTTCATCTCGAGGTTGATGTTGGTGGTGTACTTGGAGTCCCACGAAGGCAACATTTTCTCGTTCCAGATGCCCTGCAGGTTAGCAGGGTTGATGTTATCAGGCTGGGAAGAGCAGATGAGCAGGTAGCGGCCAAACTGGAAGTAGGTCTCCACGAGGTGGTTGTCAGTAGTAGGCAACGCTTCCGAGCGTTGCATCTCCGTTCTTGCAAACTGAGCAATACGCTGACTGGTGGGCACACGGGGATAGAAGTCGGGACCGAGGTAGAGCTTCACGCGGTCATAGAGTTGATGATAGAACTGCTCATGTCGCACCTTCAGACGTTCGTATCCCAGTGCCATGGCCTCCTGGAGTCGCTGCATAGCTTGTGCCTTCTCATCGCCAGTAATGTCCTTGTAGTTCACCACGTTGGTACCCACGGTGACATAGACGGTGGCCTCGTCGGCCCCAATGACCGACAGCTGGCCGTCGGCAGTACTGATATAATGGGCAACGTTTCCAAGCGTTGCGGCAGCCTCGGCATCGGCACGCTGGGAAGCGTGCCCTACTACGGCCTGCACCGCCATCAGTCCCATGAAACGTACCTTGCCCTTCAGGTTCTCGTGTTTCCCCGACACGCCGTGGAGGTATGCGCAGCCACTCCCCGCTCCTGTAGGGGAGGGGTTGGGGGTGGGGTCACTGCCCGTCAGCACGTCGCTATGAGGCGAGGTGAACGAAGCCGTGAACGAAATACGTCCCAGCTCCGACGCCGTGAGGTGTATGGCGATGACCTTGCTACCCAGCGGAGCGATGGTCTCGCGCTCATAGTGCACGCCGTCCACGTCGTAGCGAACGATGCTGCGAGCATTGTCAATATCGAGCAACCGTTCATAGTTACTATAATCTGCATGGCCGGGCATGGCGATATACAAGTCGCCAAAAGGCTGGTAAGGCATTCCCATGTTCTGCCCCGCTCCAAAGGGCATCACCTTCTCGTTGGCCAACTGTTCCGCCTCCTTATAGCGACCCTCGAAGATGAGCTGACGCACCTTTGGCAGGTACTCCTTCGCTTCGGGATTCATCACCTGATTAGGTTGACCGGCCCAGATGGTCTCTTCGTTCAGCTGTATGCGCTCCACGGCAGGCGTACCATACACCATACCACCCATCGTACCATTACCGATGGGCAGAGCCTGTGTCCATGTCTGCGCTGGACGGTCGTACCATAGACGGTGTTCCTGCGCCATCGCAACGACACAAAGATTAATCAAAAGGCTTAGTATGATTAATTTCTTCATCGCCTATGGTTTAGCAATTTTAGTCTGCATAGTCTCAGGGCTTTCTATCGTGACCTTCGACTCGTCAATCATCTCACGGTCTAGGCCGAAGACATCAGCAAAGAACTCGTAGACGGCCTGGCGCTTGTTAGGGCCGAAGTCGTGACGCTCATCGGGAAGATGGACGTTGCGGACGTTTGCTTTGGCATCGTAGAAGCCGAAGATTCGCTGAATGAAAGGGTACTCCAGCTCAGGGTTGGTGTGCGTCCAGTCGCCGCCGTCGCTGACAAGAAGGAGAGGCTTGGGGGCGATGATGGCAGCCAGTTCGGCTTCGCAGGTACCACCACCAGCAAGTTGCACAGGCATACCACTCTCGCAAGGACAGCCACCATCGAAGTGACTAGCAACATGGACTACAGGAGCAGAGGCGGTGATGCGATTATCAAGCAGGGCGAGGAGCACGGTATGAGTGCCGCCTCCACTGCCACCATTGGCGGCAACCCGGGTAGTATCGATGTCTGTTCTGTTCTTCAACATCCAGTCGAGGAGCTTCAGCCCACAGGCGGCCTGGAAGATATGGGCGCGGGCGGTATGGTGGTCGCCCACCTCGGCAGCCGACTGGCTGTAGCCGTAGAGGTCGAAGTCCACGCAGATGGCACCCATGCGGGCCAGGGTAGCGAGGCGCTGCTGCTCGTCATCGCGGTAACGGGAAGGCCAATGGCCATCGGGGCAGATGATTAAAGGTTTGAGATTTGAGGTTTGAGATTTGAGGTTTGATTTATTTCGGGAAGGGGAATAGATGGTGCCGAAGACATGCTGGCCGGGCGTCAGCTCCAAGCAGATGTTCTGGGTGGTGTAGCCATCGTGCTTCCTTATCTTGGAAAGGATGGCAGGTTTATCCTTTACACAGGAATCAAGGAAAGCATCAATCTGCA
>Ga0310696_10004617_pt1 | contig 16832 bp, 11 predicted proteins | sample AusTroGonzalo_MG_4_FD_203885 | JGI IMG/M metagenome (GOLD analysis project Ga0310696, IMG submission 203885) | Bovine rumen microbial communities from tropical cattle in Woodstock, Queensland, Australia - Gonzalo_02 (v2) (version 2) | ecosystem: Host-associated > Mammals > Digestive system >...
ATGATAGCCACCTGGAAGGTGTTCTGCGTGGGGTTGCAGACGGTGAGCGATACACCGTTGACTGTAACGGAGCCTTTGTCGACGGTGAAGTAGCCTTTGCGGGCCATTTCGCGGTTCTCGGGATATTCGAAGGTGAAATAGGTGCTGCCGTCGGCATCGTCCTTGGCAGTGCATACTGCGGTTTGGTCGACGTGACCCTGCACGATGTGTCCGTCCAGCCTGCCGTTCATCAGCATGGAACGCTCGATATTCACCTTGTCGCCAATATGCAGTTGGCCGAGGTTGGTGCGGTCAAGCGTCTCCTTCATGGCTGTCACCACATAGTTTGCGCCGTCAATCTTGACGACGGTGAGGCATACGCCGTTGTGTGCCACGCTCTGGTCGATGCGCAGCTCGCTGGTGAAGGAGCAGGTGAGGGTGAAGTCGATATTCTCGCGGTCGTGGCGGATGTCCACCACAGTGGCAAATTCTTCAATGATTCCTGAAAACATGGTGGGTAACGGTTATTGTTTAACGGTTAACGTTTATTGTAAAAAAGGACTGTGCCGACGATGTGATGAAAACTCCTTGATGACAAGTTGTGGGAGCTCTCCGCCTTTGTAATCCGCCGGCTCTGAATGAAGCTTGGTTAGCGGCCCGCCATTGGCCGAAGACGACATCCCTGTTTTCAAAAGTTATTTGATGAGTATCCCGATCAGTCTGGCACAGTCCCTATATTGTTTATTGTTGATTGTTAAATGTTAATTGATAATTGATAATTGATGAGTTAGTCCTCCAGTATCTCGTAGTCGTCGTGAATTTCTTCCTCGGGTTGCTCTTCCTTCTGCTTGCGACGCAGCAGGCGGGCGAAGAGACCCTCGCTCTCTTCCTCAATGCTGTCAGGTGCGTATTGTTTCCTGGCCTTCCTTTGCCTCCAGAAGAGGATCTGCAGGCCGATGACGGCGGCAATGATCAGATAGAGCCAGATGGCGTTGGTGGAGAGGAGGAAGTGGGGCGGCACGATGATGGTGATTTCCTTGATGTCAGCCCATTCGGGAGATTCCAGCAGGAAAGCCTTCACCTTGAATTTGTAGGTGCCTGTAGGCAGCCCAGGATAGCTGGCCATACGGGTGCCGTCGGCGTTGTGCCACTGTGTGTCATAGCCCTCCAGCATATATTGGTAATGTACGCGATGCTGAAGCTGATAGTTCAGTGAGACAAAGCGGAATGCGATACGGTCGCTATGAGAGCGCAACGAAATCTCGCGGCTCTCGGGCACGTAGAAGTCGTAGTAGTCGTTCAGACGCGGGCTCTGCATCTCGTCATTAATCCAGAAGTCGGTGATGCGCAACTTCAGCAGCGATGCATTGGTGTTGGCCAGCTTCCTGCGGTCGATGGCATAGTATCCGTTGATGGTTCCGATGAGGATGATGTCGTTGCCCATAGCCGCTGCAGCACCTTCCGAGCACATCGTCTCGTCAACGCCGTCGAGGCTGGAGAAGGTGGAGAAGAACTGCTTCTCGGTGTCGAAGGAGCAGATGACGTTGTCGGTGGCAAACCACACGTTGCCCTTGGTGTCGAAGGTGATGCTCTTAATCTCCTCACTTGGCAGCCCGTCTTTTGTGCCGTAGTTGCGGAAGAGCCAGCGTCCGGCCTTGTCCTTGCCCGTGGTACAGGCAATGCCTCCGCCATTGGTGCCCACCCACATCATGCCCCGCTTGTCGCGAGCCAGGCATACGATATCGTTGGACATGAGGATACTGTCGGGATATTCCTGCGATTCCTCCAGCTTTTTGACGTTGACTTCGCCGTTCTTGTAGTTGAAGATGAGGATGCCGTCGGTGGTGCCTGCCCATACGTTGCCGTCGCGGTCGGTGGCGACGGTACGTACCTTCAGGTGTGAGCGGTAGGGGTAGCCCACCATGCAGTTCTTCGAGTGCATGAACACTTCATGTCCGTTCTTGTTTTTCGCCAGCGCATTGACACCTCCGCCGTAGGTGGCCACCCAGATGTTGCCCTGATTGTCCTCAACAGTGGCGTAGGCTCCGTTTGACGACAGCGTATTGATGTTCTGATCGTCGTGACGCATGTTTTTCACGCTGTAGCTGTCAAGACCGGTGGGTGTAATGCAGAACAGACCGTTGTCCTTCGACGACAGCCAGTAGCGGCCCTTTGAGTCTTCCGATAAGCCATAGCATCTTCCAATGGGGTTACCCTCGTCGTCCTGCGTGATGGTATTCACCACGTTGAAGTCCTCGTCGTAAAAATAGAGCGTGTTGGCCTTGTTGCCTATCAGCAGGCGATGGCGCTTACTGTCGTAGAGGATGGCACGTGTCTCGTTCTCCAAGGCAGAGGTGGCGCCGGGCACGATGAGCTTGCGCTCGATGGTATTCTTGATAATCTCAAGCTTCTCCAATCCGCGCCTGCCAGTCGACTCAAACACCACGCCTTCGTCAAGTTCGAGCGAGGCGTTGACGGTGTTGCACAGGTTCCAGGGGTTGGTGGGGTCGTTGTGGAAATATTCTATCTCGTCCGTCTGACGGTTGTAATAGCCGTAGCCGCCGTGATTCATGCGTACCCACAGGGTGCTGAAGGTACTGTCAACCGTCTCTTCCTTCGATTCGTAGAACAGGCCGCCCATACCGTCATAGTCGGGCATCGTCAGCTCCTGCGTGAAGTATTTCACGTTGCCGTCTACAGGATTGATGCGCATGGCTCCCTGGCGCTCGTCGGTAAACCAGATGAGCTGGTGGCTGTCTACGAAGACCACGAGGATAGGATGCTCGTTCTCGTAGACTACTCGTGGCTCTGTGCCATAGGCAAAGGAAACGACCTTGCCCGACTTGGTGCCGGCATAGACGTTGTAGTGGTCAGAGTAGATGCAGTTGATGTATTCGTCGAGGAATTGCCCCTCGCGTTTTACGGCCATATTGCTGGGATCCAGCAGATGGATGCCCTGGTCGGTGCCCAGCCAGATGTCGCCCTTGTAGCCCTCGGCCATACAAGTAATGACAAGCCCGCTGGTGGTGAAAAGCTGTGGCTCAAAGCCTTGCGCAGTGATGCGGAAACGGTAGATGCCCACGCCGTCGACGCTGACAAGTACATCGCCGTTGGTAGCCATCATGATGCGGCAGCTCGTCTGGAACTCCTCATAGCCGTTGATGCCTTCGAAGGGATTGATGATGCGGTCGGTGGAACGTTTCACCACGAAGACGCGGCCGTCGTACATGCGCATCCAGATGTTCTGCTGCATGTCGACATACAGCCTGGAGATACGGTTGTGCAAGAGAGGAATATGAGAGCCTGCACCCGTCTGATAATTATAGAAGTGGAAGCCGTCGAAACGCGACAAACCATTCCAGGTGGCTATCCACACATAGCCCAGGTCATCCTGAACGATGTCGGAGATGGCGTTGCTGGTCAATCCGTCCTCGGTGCTATAGTGTGTGCGTGAGGCCTGCATCACCTGTGCCGTCGTGCTGAGACAGCTTGCTATGAGAAAGGCAGCCGTAAAGGCCGTTTTGCGTATGTTCATTTTCATGCTGTTGTCAGTCTTTCGATTTCGGGCCATAAAGGTACGAACATTTTTTGACTACACCTAACATTTGCTGCTTTTTAAGCTTTTTTAATTCTATAAGTTGAGCGTTTCCTGTGCCATGTCGCTAAAATTATGTAACTTTGCCGCAATTATCAAAACACAGCCATTATGAACAGACAACAGCTGATAGAACAGATCAGGCAAAAGCGCAGTTTCCTTTGTGTGGGTTTGGATACCGATCCGAAGAAGATGCCGCAGTGCGTCTTTGACATGCACGACCCTGTGTTCGAATTCAACAAAGCCATTATCGATGCCACCGCTCCTTACTGCGTGGCCTACAAGCCCAACCTCGCCTTTTATGAGGCTTTCGGGCTCAAGGGTATGGAGTCGTTTGTCAAGACCGTCAAATACCTGAAGGAACGCCATCCTCATCACCTCATCATTGCCGATGCCAAGCGTGGTGACATTGGCAATACATCTAAGATGTACGCGCGAACATTCTTTGAAGAGTACGATGTCGATGCCCTTACCGTAGCACCTTATATGGGTGAGGACTCTGTGACGCCTTTCCTCGAGTATGAGGGCAAGTGGGTCATCCTGCTGGCTCTGACTTCAAACGTTGGTTCGCGCGATTTCCAGATGACTACTTCGCTGTCTCCCGAGCCTGAACATCTGTTTGAGAAAGTGCTGCGCGTCAGTCAGCAGTGGGGCAATGAGGAGAATATGATGTATGTTGTGGGTGCTACGCAGGGTCGCCTGTTCGAGGATGTGCGACGTGTTGCTCCTCGCCATTTCCTCCTTGTTCCTGGTGTGGGTGCTCAGGGCGGCTCGTTGGAAGAAGTCTGTAAGTACGGCATGAACGAAGACTGCGGCCTGCTTGTCAACTCCAGCCGTGGCATTATCTACGCCTCTCAGGATGACCACTTTGCTGAGATTGCAGGCAACAAGGCCCGCGATCTCCAGCAGCAGATGGGCGAGATACTGAGTGAACATCGTTTTTAATATCCAATCTTTAATTACATAAACAATGAAGAACATCAGTTTAGACATCACGAAAGCCTCCTGTTTCCTTGAAGCAGGAGCAGTGGAGGCTTTCGAGCCAAAAGTAAAGGCAGCCCAGGAAGCCCTTGAAAACGGCACATGCCCTGGAAACGATTTCCTTGGCTGGCTGCACCTGCCTACAGAGATTACACCCGCTTTCCTCGACGAGATTGAGGCGACGGCCAAGGTGCTTCGCGACAATTGCGAAGCTGTGGTTGTGGCTGGCATCGGCGGCAGCTATCTGGGTGCCCGTGCCGTCATCGAGGCCTTGAGCAACAGCTTTGGCTGGCTCATTCAGGATGGCAAGAATCCGACCATCCTCTTCGCAGGTAATAACATTGGCGAGGACTATCTCTTCGAGCTTACCGAGTATCTGAAAGACAAGAAGTTTGGCGTCATCAATATCTCAAAGAGCGGCACTACCACTGAGACAGCCCTGACCTTCCGTCTGCTGAAGAAACAGTGTGAGGCTCAGCGTGGTAAGGAGGAAGCCAAGAAGGTGATTGTGGCCGTGACCGACGCCAAGCGCGGTGCTGCCCGTACCTGCGCCGACAAGGAGGGTTACAAGAGCTTTATTATTCCTGACAACGTGGGCGGTCGCTTCTCGGTGCTGACACCAGTAGGTTTACTGCCTATCGCCTGCGCAGGCTTTGACATCAAGGCTCTGGTTCAGGGCGCACAGGATATGGAGAAGGCTTGCGGCATGGACGTACCTTTTGCAGAGAACCTCGCTGCACAGTATGCTGCCGTACGTAACGGCCTCTATCAGAGCGGCAAGAAGATTGAGATCATGGTGAACTATCAGCCCAAGCTGCACTTCGTCAGCGAGTGGTGGAAGCAGCTCTACGGAGAGTCTGAGGGTAAGGACAAGAAGGGTATCTTCCCCGCCAGCGTCGACTTCACTACTGACTTGCACTCTATGGGTCAGTGGATTCAGGACGGCGAGCGTACCATCTTCGAAACTGTGATCAGCATCGAAGAACCCGAGAAGAAGCTGCTTTTCCCCAGCGACGAGGAGAATCTGGACGGCCTGAATTTCCTTGCTGGCAAGCGCGTGGACGAGGTGAACAAGATGGCTGAGCTCGGCACTCGTCTGGCTCACGTCGACGGTGGTGTGCCCAACATTCGCATCAGCGTTCCCAAACTTAACGAATATTACATCGGTCAACTCATCTACTTCTTTGAGATTGGCTGTGGCATCAGTGGCAACGTGTTGGGCGTGAACCCCTTCAACCAGCCAGGTGTAGAGGCTTACAAGAAAAATATGTTCGCTCTGCTTGACAAGCCAGGCTACGAGGCTGACAGCAAGGCCATCAAGGCTCGCCTTGAAAGTGAAAAGTGAATCTAATAATTTGCTTTTAAAGTTGAAGAAAACGATTCAGCAATATTTTGAGAAGCATGGCTTTGAGACGCTTTGTCCCAAAGCCGTGCTTTTCGATATGGACGGCGTGCTTTATGACTCGATGCCCAATCATGCGGTGGCATGGCAAGAGTCGATGGCGAAGTTTAACATCAGTATGAGCGCTGAAGACGCTTATGCTACAGAAGGCCAGCGTGGTATAGACACTATCCGCCAGATGGTAAGACAGCAGCAGGGTAGGGACATCAGCGAGCAGGAGGCACAGGCGATGTATGACGAGAAGTCACGTCTCTTCCACCTGATGCCTGAAGCACCGATGATGCCGGGCGCTATTGAACTGATGGCACAGATTCAGATGATGGGCATGACCGTTTGTGTGGTGACTGGAAGCGGACAGAAGCCTCTCATCGAGCGCCTTAAGCGCGACTATGGCCCATTCCTCGACGAACAGCATATAGTTACTGCCTACGACGTCACTCGTGGCAAGCCGCATCCGGAGCCTTATCTGAGAGGATTGGAGAAATGTGGCGGCCTCAATCCCTGGGAGGCTGTCGTCGTAGAAAACGCTCCGTTAGGGGTTGAGGCCGCTGTGGCTGCCCGTATCTTTACCGTTTGTATCAATACGGGCCATTTGCCTGTAAAGTTGTTTGAAGAACGCCGTGCTGACTTGATTCTCGACAGCATGTGTGAATTGAACGAACGGTGGTCGTCGTTGCCGATATGGGACGTGTGACTCACGTCCCTCTTATTCCTACTCTCTCACATCCAAATCGTCGCGGTCGTTGTAGGTGAATGGCTTGACGCTGGTGCCACCGTGTCTGTCAATCTGCATCAGCAGGTCCAAGGACTCGTCCTCGCTCGCTTCAGGATGGTTGAGTGAAACGATGAAGGTCAGCAAGTCGCCCTCGATGCCGAAGAAGGATATACTGGCGAGGATGGCTTTCTCGCGATAATCCTTGTTCAGCCAATTGGCAAACGACTCCTTGGTGAATGTCTGCTTGAAGAAAAGCGTGCTATCAGCGCGCGTTACATCCACGCGGATGGCATTGTCGATGAATTTCTGGCCGTATTCGTTCTCCACCATCGACAACGTGCTGTCAGCCTTGCCAGTGATGGTCACATAGTAGCGGCGGCCTTCTACCCATTCCACTTCTTCGCTCACCGTGCTGACGCTAGAAACTTTTGGATCAGTGGGTTTGGGAGCCTCGTAGTCGGTTTTGATGATGCCGTTGTCTTCGGCTTTCTTTTCCTTACACGATGCCAGCGACAGTAAAGCGGCCGCCGTCAGCAGTGTCATCGTCAGAATCTTCTTCATGCCAGTTATATTTTTGTGGTTGTCTTATCCATTCATTGACATGAGGAACTCCTCGTTGTTCTTGCTCTGCACCAATCGGTCGTAGACGGTGTTCATGGCCTCGATGGGATTCATCTCAGCGATGAACTTACGAATGATCCACATGCGGTTCAGCGTGGTCTGATCCTGCAGCAGGTCGTCGCGGCGTGTGCTCGACTGTACCAGATTCATCGACGGGAAGATGCGCTTGTTCGACAGCATACGGTCGAGCTGTATCTCGCTGTTGCCTGTTCCCTTGAACTCTTCGAAAATCACCTCATCCATCTTCGAACCTGTGTCGACTAGGGCTGTGGCGATGATGGTGAGCGAGCCGCCGTTCTCAATCTTGCGTGCGGCACCGAAGAAACGCTTCGGCTTCTGCAGCGCATTGGCGTCAACACCACCCGTCAGCACCTTACCGCTTGCCGGCGATACCGTGTTGTAGGCGCGTGCCAGGCGTGTGATGGAGTCGAGGAAGATGACAACGTCGTGTCCGCACTCCACCATGCGCTTGGCCTTCTCCAGGACAATGCCTGCAATTTTGACGTGGCGGTCGGCGGGCTCGTCGAAGGTCGAAGCGATAACCTCGGCGTTGACGGTGCGGGCCATATCGGTTACCTCCTCAGGGCGCTCGTCGATGAGCAGCATCATGATGTAGGCCTCGGGATGGTTTGCGGCGATGGCGTTGGCGATGTCCTTCATCAGGATGGTCTTACCTGTCTTGGGCTGAGCCACGATGAGTGCGCGCTGCCCCTTGCCAATGGGTGAGAAGAGATCGACGATACGTGTCGACGGGTTCGTGGTTTGCGGGTCGCCTGTCAGGTTGAACTTCTCTTCAGGGAAGAGCGGTGTCAGATTTTCGAAACTCACACGGTCACGCACGTCTGACGGATTGCGTCCGTTGATGCTGTTTACCGTCGACATGGCGAAGTATTTTTCACCCTCATGCGGTGGGCGTACAGCACAGTCTACTACATCGCCAGTTTTCAGCGAGTATTTCTTAATCTGCTGCTGCGAAACATAGATGTCGTCGGGCGATGAGAGGTAGTTGTAGTCGCTGCTGCGCAGGAAACCGTAGCCGTCCTGCAGGATTTCCAGCACGCCGTTGCCAGCGATGAGATCGCCGAAGTCGTAGCGGGCGTTGGCACCAGTGTCGGCTTTTGGCGTCTGCACGGGTTTGAACATCACGTCTGTCTGCTGAGGTTGCATCGGACGGTCGAAGATGTCAAGCGTTGGAATGGCGGCCTGATCCTCGATGGGCAGGTCTACTATGGTGATGAAGTCAGTGCCGTCGCCGGGATCGCCTGCCCATACACCATCGTTTTGCATGTTCTCTGCGGTGTAGCTGTTCTGCTCATCGTCGTCGTTGCGCTTAGCCAATTTTTCCTGCAACTGTTCCAGCATCTCCTGATTCAGGCTCTCTTCGCTGGGCTTTGCTTCCATTTCTGCCTCAGGTATAACGTCAATGGCAGGCTGGGCATCGTCTTGCTGACTGTCCTCCTGTTGTTCGTTATTTGCGGCAGCTTGTGCGGCTTCTGCAGCAGCAATAGCAGCCAGCTCGGCCTTCGACTTGCGTCCACGACGCTTAGGTGCGGGTGCAGGTGCTGCTTCTTCAGTAGCAGGTGTTGTCGATTCAGTAGCAGGCTCTTCTTCCTTAGCCTTACTTCTTGTCTTTTTCTTTTTTTCTTCAGCTACGGGTGCGTCGGCAAAGAGCGAGGGTGCCTCAACCTTCTTTCTCTTGCGAGGCTTTTCATCCAGGTTCTCACCTTCGGTGCCTGTCACGCTGTACACGTGGTCAGTGTCTTGTTTTGCTATACGTGTGCGCTTTCTCTTGGGTGAAGCGCTTTCATTGGCTGCACTCTCAATGGCAGCACGGTCGAGGATGTCGTAGATGACTGTCTCTTTGCTGTCATTCTGCGACACCTTTACACCAAACTGTTGGGCAATAGCCATCAGCTGGCCTGCCTCCATCTGTTCTAATTCTTCTTTCGTATACATAATTGTAATGTAGATGCAAATAAGTAAATCAAGGAAAAATCCAAAAGGAATTCATCCGATGACGAAAATGGTGGATGAGAGCGGAATACGGGACTCGAACCCGCGACCCTCGGCTTGGGAAGCCAATGCTCTACCAACTGAGCTAATTCCGCAGGAGGGTTGAAAAAACAACAGGGGAAACGTTTGCCGTCCCCCCTCCACTTCTTGAGCCGATACCCGGACTCGAACCGGGGACCCACGCATTACGAATGCGTTGCTCTACCAACTGAGCCATATCGGCAACCCGTATTTTTGGTGCGCTAAACCTCGTTTTCGGTTTTGCGGCTGCAAAGGTAGGCAAAAAATTTCTTTCCTACAAATTTTGACAGCGTTTTTTTACTGCTGTCCTCTTTTTTTCAAAAATGTATTCGTTTTGTTAGTTTTATTGCTGCCGATTATGTACCTTTGTGGACAAAACAATTATTCTTTAGTAAGCTCATGAAAAAATACGCCATTCTAACTGCGTTGCTGATGTTCGTTTTTGTCAGTAGCACCTCTGCCCGTTCACGAAAGAAGCGCCCTGATCCCAATCCGCCTTCTACCATTGAAATCATTACGAAGGTCAACGACTATTGGCAGTCGAACCACAGTCCGAAGGTGCGTTCCTTCTGGGACGAGGCCGCCTATCATACGGGAAACATGGAGGCCTACCGTCTGTTGGGCAAGGCCCGTTGGCTGGCCTATAGCGATGAGTGGGCACGCCACAACAAGTGGATGGGTGCGCGTGAGAAGGACACCTCGAAGTGGAAGTACAAAAACTACGGCGAGGGGCAGGACTATGTACTCTTCGGCGACTGGCAAATATGCTTCCAGACATATTTAGATATGTACGCGATGAATCCTGATCCGTACAAAATTGCCCGTGCCATTGAGGTGATGGACTATGAGGTGCGCTCGACGGAGACTGATTTCTGGTGGTGGGCCGACGCCCTTTATATGGTGATGCCTGTATTTACTAAGATGTATAAGGCTACGGGTGAAGTGAAATATCTGGATAAGCTATACGCCAACTTCAAATGGGCTGACGATCTGATGTACGACAAGGATGAGCAGCTCTACTATCGTGATGCGAAATATATCTATCCGAAGGTGAAGACCACGAATGGCGGCAAAAGTTTCTGGGCACGTGGCGACGGCTGGGTGCTGGCAGGATTGGCGAAAGTGCTGGCCGATATGCCCGAGGACTATACCCACCGCGATTTCTTCGTGCAGCGTTTTCGTGAGCTGGCTGAGGGCGTGGCTCGTGTGCAACGCCCGGGTGGCTACTGGAGTCGTTCGATGCTCTGTGAGGAAGATGCTCCAGGCCCTGAGACCAGCGGCACTGCTTTTTTCACCTATGGAATGTTGTGGGGCGTCAATCATGGTCTGCTTGACCGCGATACATTCATTCCTGTCATCGACAAGGCGTGGAACTACTTAACCACCGTCGCTCTTCAGTTCGACGGCAGCGTGGGCTTTGTGCAACCCATTGGCGAGAAGCCTGATCCCACGAAAACCGTCGATGCCCATTCCCAGTCGAACTTTGGCGTGGGGGCTTTTCTCCTCGCCGCATGTGAGCATCTGCGCTATGAAGACAACAGCGTGAATGGCGGTTCTCCTGCCATTACCGTTAGCATCACCAATGAGAGCAATGAGTTCCGTCAGCAGGTCATCGAGTTGGATGCCGGCGAAGTGTCTGCCTGTCTCGGCATACAGGGCGGAAGACAATTCGTCGTCTATGATCCTGCCGGCCTTGAGCTTCCCTATCAGCTGACCTACGACGAGAAAGTACTCATCGATGCTGGCGTCAGTCCAAACGCCACGCTGACGCTGACGTTGAAGAAAGGCACACCGCAGGTGTTCAAGACCGTCTGCTACGGCCGCATCTATCCTGAGCGCAAGGATGACTATGCCTGGGAGAACGACCGTGGTGCTTATCGCGTCTACGGACCGGCTCTGCAGAAGACCGGCGAGAAGAGCTACGGTACGGACGTATGGTCGAAGAATACGCCCGAGCTCGTTGTCGAGCAGCGCTACTGGACGGAGGATGTGGTGATGATGCCTACGGTGGAGCAACTGCGACGTGAGAACCGTCAGAAGGGCGACTCGCTCTATCGCACCATCTCCTATCATCACGACCACGGACGCGGGATGGACCTTTACAAAGTTGGGGCTACGCTGGGTTGCGGAACGCCTGCGTTGATGGATGGTGACAATTTGGTCTATCCTTACTGCTTTAAGGATTATGAAGTGCTCGATAACGGACCTTTGCGCACCACCGTCCTACTGAATTACGAGAAGAAGGCCTTCAATGGCGACAGTATCATGGAGCATCGTCTTATCAGCCTCGATAAAGGCAGCAACTTCAACCGTTGCACCGTGTGGTACACAGGGATGACGAAGCCTGCACGTCTGGCCTCAGGCGTGGTTATCCACTCAGAGAACAAGGATGGATATGTCCTGGGAAACGACTACGTCCTATACGCCGACCCGACGGATAATCCGCGTGTGAACAACTGCCAGCTCTTCGTTGCTACGCTCTATCCGCAGGGTGACATTCAAACCACGATGCTACCCTTTGACCAGTCGCGCAACGGCAACGAGGGACACGCCTTGGGCATCGTTGATGGCTACAAGGGTGAGCGTTTTACTTATTACTTCGGCTCGGCCTGGTCGAAGTACGACGTTCGCACAATGGAAGAATGGCAGCAGCGCATCGCATGGACGCTTCGCTCCCTCAGACAGCCGCTAAAGGTTGATGTGCGCTGATTTCTTGTCTCTCGCTACTCACTTCTTACCGCCTTTTACTCATGGTGATAAGGCTCGCCCTTGATAATGGTGTAGGCGCGATAGAGTTGCTCGGTAAAAACAAGCCGCACCATCTGATGGGAGAACGTAAGCTTTGACAATGACAGTTTTTCGTCCGCACGCTCATAAACGGCGGACGAGAATCCGTATGGTCCACCGATAACGAAAACAAGGCGGCGTGCCGTCTGCTGCTTGCGCTCCAGCCAGCGAGCAAGCTCTATGGAGCGCAATTCCTGCCCATGCTCGTCGAGCAGCACGACCGTATCAGAGGGCTGCAGCAGCTTGAGGATGAGCTCACCCTCGGCCTGCTTCTGTTGCTCCTCTGTCAGGTTCTTTGTGTTGCGTAATTCAGGGATGACGTTGATGTTAAAAGGCATGTAGTGACTGATGCGTGTTGCATAGTCGCTGATGCCAGCCTGAAAGTGCTTGTCTGCGGTGCGTCCTACTAATATGAGCTCTGTCTTCATAATTTTTGGCAAAGGTATAACTTTTTTGCCGAAAAGTAGCATGTTATGCGAAAAATGTGTACCTTTGCACGCGATTATGACTCAGGAACAGGATATCAGGCAAGCTGTGGAAGTGCTTAGGAAGGGTGGGGTGATTCTCTACCCAACGGACACAGTATGGGGTATAGGCTGCGATGCCACCAACGAGGAGGCCGTAGCCCGTGTGTACAAGATTAAGCAGCGCGACGAACGCAAGGCACTTATCTGTCTTGTCGACAGCGATGCCCGCCTGCAGCGCTATGTGCGCCAGGTGCCCGATGTGGCCTGGCAGCTTATCGACTGCATCGTGAAGCCCACAACCCTTATCCTTGATGGTGCCGTCAACCTTGCGCCTAACCTCATCGGCGAAGACGGCAGTATCGGCATACGCATTACGCAGGAACCCTTCAGTCACGAGCTGTGCTACAGGTTTCAGAAGGCCATTGTCAGCACCTCCGTCAATATCAGCGGTGAGCCGCCTGCCCAGAACTACCGCGACATCGACCCACGCATCATCGAGCAGGTGGACTATGTGTGCTGGACGCGTCGCCAGGAGCACAAGCCCCACCAGCCGTCGAGCATCATCAAGCTGGGTATGGGTGGCGAAGTACAGATTATCAGATAATTCGTAATTCATAATTCGTAATTCATAATTGCTTACACATCTTTATATACGTAACTTCGCGCTGATTGACGAGCTGGATATGGAGTTCCATAGCGGCTTCTCGGTCATTACTGGCGAGACGGGAGCCGGCAAGAGCATTATCCTTGGCGCCATTGGCCTGCTGCTTGGCCAGCGTGCCGACATGAAAGCGCTGAAGCAGGGCGCCGACAAATGCGTGGTGGAGGCACATTTTGACCTCTCGCATTATGAGGACATGGATGCGTTTTTCGAAGAGAACGACCTGGAGCCCGATAAGACCGATACCATTATCCGTCGTGAGCTGACCGCTGCTGGCAAGAGCCGTGCTTTTGTCAACGATATGCCCGTTGGTCTTTCCTTGTTGAAAGAACTTGGCGACCGCCTTATCGACGTTCACTCGCAGCATCAGAACCTTCTTCTTGGCAAACATGATTTCCAGCTGAGCGTGGTCGACACTCTTGCCGACAGCCGCGTTCTGCAGGATCAATATGCACAGGCTTTTCGTGCTTGGCATGAGGCCCAGAAACAATTGGAAGAGCTTCGCGAGCAGATAGAACAAAGTTCTCAACAGCAAGAGTTTATGCAGTTTCAGTTTGAGGAACTCTCGAGCGCTAAGTTGGTTGATGGCGAGCAGGAAGAATTGGAACAGCGCAGCGACACGATGACTCACGCTGAGGACATCAAGCAGTCGCTTTACGAGGCAGACAACGCGCTCACGGCAGAAGGCACAGGCATCGTCCCACAGCTGCGTGCAGCAGCTCAGTCGCTGCATCGCATCGAGCGTGTCTTGGCTGCTGCTCCTGAGTTGGCTGCGCGATTGGATGAGAGCTATATTGAGCTGAAGGATGTGGCCGAAGAGGTGAGTGCCAGCATGGAAGACATTGAGTTCGACCCTGCTGAGCTGGAGCGCATCGACGCCCGTCTCGACCGCATCTACGAATTGCAGAAGAAATACCACGTAGAAAGCATTGCAGAGCTTCTGACCCTGCAAGAAGACCTCGACCAACGCCTGCAAACTATCGAAGGCGGCAGCGAACTGCTCGCTGACAAAGAGCATGAGGTGCAGCAGCTTTTCACCGAATGTAAAAAGAAGGGTGGGGCTTTGACAAAGCAACGCAAAGAAGGCGTTCGTATGATTCAGGATCAGATGGCGCAGCGCCTGGTGTCATTAGGGATGCCGCACGCCCGTTTCGAGGTGAGTATGGAGGCGTGTGAGCCGTCGCCCTCAGGCTGCGACCGCGTGGCCTTCCGTTTCTCGGCAAACACATCGTCGCCCTTGCAGCCTGTGGCGCAAGTTGCCTCTGGTGGCGAGATTGCCCGCGTCATGCTGGCGCTCAAGGCGATGGTCAGCGGCGTAGTGAAACTGCCCACCATCATCTTCGACGAGATTGACACAGGCGTCAGCGGCAAGATAGCCGAGCAGATGGCGAAGCTGATGGCCGAGATGGGCGCTGGCGGCAGGCAGGTGGTGAGTATTACGCACTTGCCGCAGATTGCCGCCTTGGGCACGACGCATTACAAGGTGTACAAAGACGAGACGCCGCAAGGCACTACTACCCACATGCAGCTGTTGACGGAGCAGGAACGTATCGGCGAGATAGCCCAGATGCTTTCTGGCAGCGATGTCAGCGATGCCGCCATTCAAAATGCAAAACAATTATTGAGATTATGAAACGTATGATGATGATAGCCAGCCTGTTGCTGGTGGTTTGTGCTTCGTTTTCCCAGCCTTCATGGGTGAAGAAAACTGCCAAGTCCGTATTCACTTTGAAAACCTTCGATGCCGATGGCGCATTGATAGGCAGCGCAGGTGGCGTGTTCGTTGGCGAACGTGGTGAGGCGCTCAGTAGCTTCGAGCCTTTCCGCGGTGCGTTTACCGCTGTGGTCATTGATGCCGCTGGCAAGGAATATCCTGTGGAGATGATACTCGGCGCCAACAGCACCTATGATGTGGCGAAGTTCCAGGTAGGCGTGAAGAAGTCGCAGCCCGTACTCCTCTCGACAGCCAATGCCGCCGAGGGTGCCAATGTGTGGCTTCTGCCATTCCGTGCTACGAAGGATGCCATAGGGGGCACGGTGAGCAAGGCCGAGACCTTCAGCGATTATTACGCTTATTACACCGTGCGGATGCAGATGCCGCAAGATGGTGTAGGACTGCCGCTGCTGAGCGATGATGGTCTGCTCCTTGGACTGATGCAACAGCCTGCCGCACAAGGTGATACGCTGAGCTATGCCGTCAGTGCCCTCTTTGCTGACAGCTTGAAGATGACAGGCCTGAGCATCAACGATCCTGTTCTCCGCTCTACGCATATCAAAAAGGCGCTGCCCGACGATGTGAAGCAGGCCATGCTGACGCTTTTCGTTGCGCCCTCGTCGCTCGATTCTGCATCGTGCGCTGAGCTGGTGGATGACTTCATACAAAAGTTTCCTACGGAGCAGGAGGGCTACATCACCCGTGCCCAGTTGGCTGCAGAGGCAGAGCGCTTCGCCGATGCCGATGCCGACATGCAGAAGGCCCTCAAGGTGGGCGATAGAAAAGACGAGGCGCACTACAGCTACTCGCGCCTTATCTATCAGGTGCTGATGCAGAGCAACGAGAATCCCTACGAGCCTTGGACGTTGGACAAAGCCCTGAGTGAGGCGGAGGCTGCCTACGCCGACAGCCCCTTGGCACTCTATCGCCAGCAGCAGGCCTACGTGCTTTACGGCCAGAAGAAATATGCAGAGGCTAGCAACGTCTATGAGACACTCTATCACAGCGACTTACGTTCTCCTGATCTCTTCCTTGAGGCTGCTACCTGCAAGCTCATGCAGACCGATACGCTGAGTTACCTGGCGCTGCTCGATTCTGCCGTCAGTCTTTTCTCGCAGCCTTACCTGAAGGAGGCTGCGCCCTATCTTCTCACGAGGGCACAGGCCCGTATGGAGGCAGGTAAGTTCCGCGATGCCGTCAACGACCTCAACGACTACGAGAAGCTGATGATCACGCAGGTGAACGACCAATTCTATTACTTGCGTTTCCAGGCCGAACAGGGTGGACGCATCTTCCAGCTGGCGTTGAACGATATTGCAAAGGCCATTGAGCTGAATCCGCAGCAGGAACTTTATTATGCCGAGAAGGCCTCGTTGGAGGTTCGCGTGGGGCTTCATGACGAGGCCATTGCGACGGCGCGCAAGTGTATCGAGTTGGTGCCGACTTACAGCGACGGCCATTTGTTTCTTGGATTAGCGCTCTGTCTGAAGGGCGATAAGGCTGAGGGCGTGAAAAGCCTGCAGCGAGCCAAAGAACTGGGCGATCCGCAAGCTGAAGGGCTTATAGAAAAGTACGGGAAGTAAATCAGCTACATCCCATTGCTGAGTACTGTTATTCCCATTACTGAGTACTGTTATTCCCATTACTGAGTACTGTTATTCCCATTACTGAGTACCGTTATTCCCGTTACTGAGTAAGGCTTTTATGGCTTGTTTTTATTCGAAAATGTGCAAATGTGCAAATTGCAAAATTTTTTCTGATTTGAGAAAAGGTGAGATAGGTAAAATATAGTATAATATTATTATAATATATTATATATCAATAAGTTATATATTAAATATAACTATTTTACCTTTCTCTCTTCCCCACTACTAAA
>Ga0310696_10004618_pt1 | contig 16831 bp, 15 predicted proteins | sample AusTroGonzalo_MG_4_FD_203885 | JGI IMG/M metagenome (GOLD analysis project Ga0310696, IMG submission 203885) | Bovine rumen microbial communities from tropical cattle in Woodstock, Queensland, Australia - Gonzalo_02 (v2) (version 2) | ecosystem: Host-associated > Mammals > Digestive system >...
TGAAAAAGGTCTGATACATTGTAACTTTTTGTTGAGGTATATTGTTTAGGTTATGGAAATAAGAAGCGGTGATGAAAAGACATTCAGGCACGTATATGATGAGAATTTCTCAGTAATGATGAAAATTGCCTATCATATCACGTACAACACGGACGTGGCGGAGGATATCTGCCAGGATGCGTTCATCAGGTTCTACGACAAGAACATGTATTTCCCGTCATCGGATGACGCCAAATTCTGGCTTATCAGGGTGACAAAGAACCTGGCTATCAACTACGTAAAGCGTAAGGCCAGGGAGGCGGCTTCAATTGAGAAGATAAAGAAGGCGCCCGTATCGGGAAATCCGTTCAGCGACGGAGCTTCAGAGCTTCTTCTCCATGAATCGAGGCAGGCTGTGCGCAAGGCAGTTGCAGAGCTTCCCGAGATTTTCAGAACTGTTATTGTTCTGAGGGAGTACGGTGACCTGGACTATAAACAGATAGCTAAGGTCCTCAATATTTCCGAAAGCAATGTTAAGGTTCGCGTGCACCGCGCAAGAAAGGAACTTGAGGTGCTGCTGGGCCGGGAGGACGTAGATGTGTCTTGATGATCAGATTCTGAATACTTACGTTGACGGTGAACTGGAAGAACCCTGGAAGAGCCAGGTTGAAGAGCATCTGAGCTACTGCAACAGCTGCAGAAAACGCTGTGAATCACTTAAGGAGCTCAGTGAACGTGTAAAGGATGCTGCTCTTTCCCAGTCTGAGATAGATACACGCAAAGACAGAGTAATGTCTGTTCTTGAGAAGAATTACCTGAACAAGAAGAAGGGTCTGTTCAGAAACAGGATCTTCAAGTTCACATTCCCGCAGATGGCTATCGGAACTGCAGCTGCATTTGTCATCGTATTTGTCGGTTCATTTGCCCTTGGCAGCAGATCAGGCAAGAGTGACATAATTCCTGTTCCCGAAATCGGATACACTGTTGATATCAACAACATCACTCCGGTAAGGGCATCTGACAATGCAACAACTGCAAAGAGCCTTGAGAGCTATTCTCTTGATGAGATTCTCAAGAACCTCGATGCCCGTGGATACGATGTTGATATCAGACTGAAGAGCATTCAGCCTGTAACATTCGAACCGGTTGTAGAAACAACAACTACTGATGTTGAACCTGCTGAGGTTGTTGATCCGGTTGAGCCGGTTGTTGAACCAGTTGTTGAACCTGTTGTTGAGTAATTGGTTTCTTTAGTTTGTTTTGATTTGATTGGGGATGTTGCTTGTGCAATGTCCCTTTTTCTTTATGCGCGTTTTCAATATAATTTCTGTAATAAATATTAAGGGGGTCTTCTGATGAAGGCTGTTGAACTGGAGAAAGTGTACAATCCCTCGGATTTTGAGGACAGAATTTACAAACAGTGGGTTGATGACGGTTGTTTCCGTCCTGCAGATGCTGAAGGTAAGCCTTTTACCGTAGTTATGCCACCACCCAATGTAACAGGCATTCTCCATATGGGTCATGCCCTCAACAACTCTTTGCAGGACATAATCATACGTTATCAGCGTATGACAGGCCGTCCCACACTCTGGGTTCCAGGAACAGACCATGCCGGAATTGCGACCCAGAACGTTGTTGAACGCCAGCTTGCCAAGGAAGGCCTCAGACGCCAGGACCTTGGACGTGAGAAGTTTGTGGAACGCACATGGCAGGTCAAGGAGCATCACCACAGCATCATTACCGAGCAGCTGAGGAAGATCGGCGCTTCCTGTGACTGGGAACATGAGCGTTTTACCCTTGATGAAGGTCTTTCAAAGGCCGTACGTGAGGTTTTTGTTTCACTCTATGAACGCGGACTCATCTACCGCGGCATGTACCTTGTAAACTACTGCCCGCATTGCGGAACAGCCCTTGCAGATGACGAAGTTGAGCATCAGGAAGATGCAGGACATCTGTGGGAGGTTAACTATCCGTTTGCAGACGGCAGCGGAAACATCACAGTTGCCACAACAAGACCTGAGACAATGTTCGGAGACGTTGCAGTTGCAGTTAACCCCGATGACGAGCGCTACAAGGGCATTGTCGGAAAGATGCTCAAGCTTCCCCTTACAGACAGGGAGATTCCCATCATTGCAGACAGCTTTGTAGGCATTGAATTCGGTACCGGTATGGTTAAGATCACTCCGGCCCATGACCCCAACGACTGGGAGTGCGGCAAGAGACACAACCTTACTCCGATCAACATTCTCAACCCCGACGGAACACTGAACGATGTATGTCCCGAGAAGTTCAGAGGACTTCCTGCAGAAGAAGCTCGCTTCAAGGTTGCAGATGAACTGAAGGCTCTGGGCTATCTTAAGGATGTAAAGGATTACAACCACGAGGTCGGACACTGCTACCGCTGTCACACAACTGTTGAGCCGTACATGAGCGAACAGTGGTTCGTAAAGATGAAACCCCTTGCAGAAAAGGCACTTAAAGCCTGGCGTGACGGAAAGATACATTTCTATCCCAAGAGATGGGAAAACACATACTCCTCATGGCTTGAGAACATCCGTGACTGGTGTATCAGCCGCCAGCTCTGGTGGGGGCACAGAATTCCCGTATGGTACTGCGAAGAATGCGGTCACATGGAGGTTTCACGCACAGACATTACATCCTGTCCCAAGTGTGGCAGCAAGAAGATAAAGCAGGATCCCGATGTTCTTGATACATGGTTCAGTTCATGGCTCTGGCCTTTCTCAACACTTGGCTGGCCTCAGGATACAGAAGATCTGAAGAAGTTCTTCCCAACTTCAACCCTCGTAACGGGTTACGACATCATTTTCTTCTGGGTATCCAGAATGATCATGGCCTCTCTTGAGTTCATGGGAGATGTTCCTTTCAGTGATATCTATATTACAGGACTTGTTCGTGACAAGCTTGGCAGAAAGATGTCAAAGAGCCTTGGAAACGGCATTGACCCGCTTGAGGTTGTGAAAATCTACGGTGCAGATGCCATGAAGTTCACACTCTGCTACCTTGCTGCAACAGGCCAGGACATTCTTATTGATATGGATTCCTTCAAGATGGGAAGCCGCTTTGCAAACAAGATCTGGAACGCAACAAGATTCATCCTTATGAACCTTGAAGGCAGAAATCTTGTTGAGATTAAGCCTTCTATGCTGACAGACATGGACAAGTGGATCCTCCACAGCATGAATGAGTGCGCAAAGAAGGTATGTACTGCCCTTGAAGGATACCGTTTCAACGACGGAGCCCAGGCTGTGTACGATTTCTTCTGGAATGACTTCTGTGACTGGTATGTAGAAGCTGCAAAGGTATCACTTTACAGCAACAATCCTGCAGAACAGGACAGAATTGTATCAATTCTTCTCGAGGTCCTTGAGACTTCAATGAGAATCATGCATCCGTTCCTCTCATTCCTTACTGAAGAGATCTATGCAAAACTTCCCAATGCTTCAGGAAAGGTCATTTCGGCCAATTTCCCCGGGTACAGAGCAGAATACTGCTTCGAAAAGGAAGCTTCCGTAGTCTCCAGCATGCAGGAAATTGTCCGTGGAGTCAGAAATGCCAAGGTTCAGCTTGGAATTGATGCTTCAAGAAAGCTCAGAATCACTGTAAGACCTGATAATGATGAGCTTACTAATTTCTTGAATAATCATATTACATTGCTTAAGACTTTCCTCAATGCAGAGAGTGTAGAGATAGATGCTCTTAAGAAGAGTGATGTATCTTCTGCCTTCCCGGTTGCAGGTCAGGGCTTTGAAAGCTTTGTCTTTGTCCGCGACGCAATTGACGTGGACAAGGAGATCAAGCGCCTTGAAGATGAACTTGCCAAGACCATGGGACTTCTTGCTGGAACAGAGAAGAAGCTTTCCAACGAGCAGTTCATCAACAATGCCAAGCCTGAGGCTATTGAGAAGGAAAAGGCAAAGAAGGCTGAGTTCGAGGAAAAGATTTCCAAGACCCAAAACCACATTGCTACATTGAAATCATTCTGATTTTCCGAACTCGGAATAGTTGATAGTGGTATTGTATTAATAAGATTCTAATATTTTAGTTGTATCGTACTTGTATATTTCTTATATAAGTTTAATATTTTAGTTGTATTTATATGTTATAACTTAAATTTAGACTTGTATAAGAATATGTACGGGTATATACTAATTCACAATCGAATTATGGCAAAAACTGTTTCGTTTCACCTTCAGAAAGGTGGAGTAGGCAAAACCACTATCTCAGGGACGCTGGCATGTCAGTCAGCTCTGAACGGGTTCAAGACACTTCTTGTGGACGTTGACCCCCAGGGCAATGCATCCTCATGGTTCCTCAAAAATGCTCCCAAATTCGAGCTTGCAGATGTGGTTCAGGGCAAGTGCTATATAAACGATGCAATAGTTCCTGTAGAAACAGTTCCCAATCTGTATTTATTACCCACATTCGGAATTGGTGGAGTACTTAAGAATTACAGCGAAACAAAACTTGCTGAAGAGCCCTTTGTTCTTCAGGACCTTATCAATGAGCTTAAAAAGGACTTTGAACGCATAATTCTTGATCTTTCTCCCGGTTTGGGCCGTTTGGAAAGAAGTGCCATAATTGCAAGTGATGAAGTAATCACTCCCATGACTCCTGAGGTTTTCAGTCTTGACGGACTTGAAATCTTCATTGATGAGCTTAAAAAGCTCAAGAAGAACCTCAGAAGCAACGTAAAGCACTCAAGAGTCGTTATCAATTCATACGACGAAAGAATAAAACAACATAGAAATATCTACAGCGCAGCTTCAGAAGGAGATTTTGAAGTCTTTGTAGTCCCTGTAGATCCTGTATTCAGAAAATCTCAGGAAGCCAACAAGGCTCCACAGATGTTCAAGGAACACGGAAGAGGACTCAAGTTAAAGACTATGGATGCAATTCAGAAGCTGGATAACTCTATTTGGAGCTAAGGGGAGAGGTTATGGCACTTAAGAGGAATCCTGAAGAGAATATTGAAAACAACAGCACAGAGAAAGCACGTCAGTTATTCTCAGGTGAGGCTTCAAAGAAGAAGGAGACTAAGATTCTTACTACCTTCTCAATCGAGCCTTCCACCAAGCGTGAGCTTGAAGATCTGTTTTCAGAGCTTGGTTTAAGTTGGGCAGGTGGAATAAGATTTGCACTTAAAGAATTCTATAAGAAACATAAAGAATAAATATTGTACTTGTTGAAAAGTTATATTGGTTTTATATGTTTATTGTTAAAAGCAGATACAGTTTTGTAGCTGCTTTTATTTTTATTTTATGCTGTTTTATAATTGACTTTTAACATGATCTATAAAAGTTTCATCGGTAATCGGTAGCGGTTTTCCCTTAAGCCATACAAACATGTATTCAACATATCTTCCCGAATTGACTATTTCTTTTGCAACAATCCTCTGGTTCAGAACATAGCTTGTTCTCGGGAAGAGGCTTATTCCTATGTTGCATCCGGCAAGGGCAGCAACGTCCAGGTAGTTATCCATCTTGCAGACAATTCTAGGTTCGCTGTCTATTTCCTTGAACCATTTGTAGATCATGTTGTTGATTGCTTCACGGCTTGGAACTATCAGAGGCTGGTCTTTGAGGTCTTTGAGATCAACTGTATCACCGGGTAAGGATGCAAGAGGGTTGTCCAGGCTCATGAAAGCTGTCATCTTCTCCTGACCCACCTTGAAACCGTTAAGAAGGGTCTGATCGTAGGGGGAAGTGATTACTGCAAGGTTGATGAGGCCACTTCTAAGGCGTTCAATCAGTTCATCGCTGTTTCCATCCATGATGCGGAATCTGACATCAGGGTACTTGTGGATGAAGGACTCAATCCATTTTGAGGCAATATCCGGAGCTGATCCTTCCACAAGACCTATGGAAATGGTTCCGTTCATACCTTTTCCCATCAGTTTTATCTCACTGGATGTCTTCTCAGAAAGGCTGAGTATCTCTTTTGCGTGTCTGTAAAGGAGTTGTCCAGACTCTGTAAGCTGAAGATGACGCTTTCCACGTATGAAGAGAACAGTATCAAGTTCATCTTCAAGGGCTCGAATCTGATTACTCAGTGGTGGCTGACTTATATTCAGCTTTTCCGCAGCTTTGGTAATATTCAGCTCTTCTGCAACAGCTACAAAGTACTTCAAGACCCTAAGTTCCATGAAAACTCCTTATTATCATATCTAAAAGATATGGTACACATAACATAATATGTATTTGTTTGATTTTAGGCAAGTTTTTATAATCCTCTCAAAGGAGTTAAGTCATATGTGTTCTATTATCGGTTTTACAACTAAAGACTTGTCTCCGGACTATATCAGGTCTTTCTTTGAAAGATCCTCGGAAAGAGGGCCGGACGACAGTTCATTCACCTTCGTCGGCAATAATACTTACCTTGGGTTCAACAGACTTGCAATCATGGATCCGGGAAGTGCCGGTATGCAGCCCTTTTTCCAGAATAATGACAGCCTTGTCTGCAATGGAGAAATCTACTGTTTCAGACCCATTAAAGAGAGGCTGAAATCAAAATATTCATTCACAAGTGATTCAGACTGTGAAGTCCTTCTTCCTCTGTGGGAAGAGAAGGGAACCGACATGTTCTCTGAACTTGATGCAGAATTTGCATTGATAATCTATGATTCCGAATCCGGCAAACTGATTGCGGCAAGAGACCCAATTGGCATCAGACCGCTCTTTTACGGCTACCTTGATGACGGAAATATCATATTCTGCAGTGAGGCACGCTGCCTTGTAGGTCTGTGCAAGAAGATACTTCCGTTCCCACCTGGATACTACTACAAGGACGGTGAATTCGTTCAGTATTACGATCCTGCAGATGTGGATAGTTATATTTCATCGGACATTGATACTGTCTGCAGTCGTATACGTGAGCTTCTGATTGCAGGAGTAGAGAAGCGCCTTGATGCAGATGTACCACTTGGTTTTCTTCTGTCAGGTGGTCTTGATTCCAGTCTGGTCTGTGCAATTTCATCAAAGATTCTTGGAAAGAAGATAAAGACCTTTGCCATAGGTATGGATACTGACCCCATAGACCTTGGCTATGCAAAGCAGGTTGCAGACTTTATCCACAGTGAGCACATGGAAGTGAGAATGACAATGGAAGAGGTTATTGCAAACCTTGAAGAAGTAATCTCACGCCTTGGAACCTGGGACATTACAACAATCAGAGCAAGCATGGGTATGTATTTGTGCTGTAAGGCAATACATGAAAGAACGGATATTAAGGTTCTTCTCACAGGCGAGATTTCTGACGAGCTTTTCGGCTATAAATACACAGACTTTGCACCCGATGCAGATGCCTTCCAGAAAGAGGCCCAGAAGAGAATCAGGGAACTGTATTTCTACGATGTTCTTCGTGCTGACAGGTGTGTATCCGACAATTCTCTGGAAGCAAGAGTGCCGTTCGGAGATCTTGCATTTGTCAAATATGTAATGGCCATCGATCCTGAAATGAAGATGAATAAGTACAACATGGGTAAGTATCTGCTCAGAAAGGCCTTTGAAAAGGACCACATCCTTCCTGAAAGCATCCTGTGGCGTCAGAAGGCAGCATTCTCAGATGCAGTAGGCCACAGCATGGTGGATGGCCTTAAGGAGTATGCAGAGAAGCTCTATACAGACAGGGAATTCGAGATAAAGAGCAGTAACTATACATACTGCCGCCCATTCACAAAGGAAAGCCTTCTCTACCGCCAGATCTTTGAGAAGTACTACCCCGGCCAGGAGAGGATGATCCCCGATTACTGGATGCCCAACAAGAGCTGGAAGGGCTGTGACGTCAACGACCCGTCGGCAAGAGTTCTGTCAAACTACGGTGCAAGTGGAGTGTGATTATGATTAAAGAAATATACGCAAGTCAGGTTTTTACAGATAAGACAATGAAGGAGTATGTGTCTCCGGCTCATATTGAGGAGTACCACAGATGCATAGAAACCGGTAAAAGTCTTCCCATGGAAACTGCCAACGCAATTGCTGATGGTATGAAGAAATGGGCAGTGAAAATGGGTGCCACTCATTACACCCACTGGTTCCAGCCCCTCAACGGAGGAACAGCAGAAAAGCACGAGAGTTTCATAGAACCGGACGGTGAAGGCTCTGTAATCATGGAGTTCTCAGGAAAGGAACTTGTAAAAGGTGAGCCCGATGCTTCAAGCTTCCCATCCGGAGGACTAAGGGCAACATTCGAGGCCAGAGGCTACAGTGCCTGGGATCCCACATCCTATGCCTTCATAAATGACGGAAGCCTCTGCATACCAACAATGTTCTTTTCATACTCAGGAGAATCTCTTGATAAGAAAACCCCGCTGTTAAGGTCCATGCAGGCTCTGAACAAGCAGGCTGTAAGGGTATTAAGACACCTTGGTGATAATCAGACAAAGAGTGTAACACCCATGGCAGGTGCCGAGCAGGAGTACTTCCTCATCGACAAAGACATGTATGTCCTGCGTGAGGACCTGAGAATCTGCGGAAGAACACTCTTCGGCTCAAAACCGCCTAAAACCCAGGAACTTGATGACCATTACTTCGGTTCAATAAAGCCGAGGGTATCGGCATTCATGAAGGATCTTGAGACAGAGCTGTGGAAACTCGGCGTTCCTGCCAAGACAAAACACAACGAAGTAGCCCCGTCTCAGCATGAGATGGCACCAATATATTCGGATTGTAACCGTGCCAACGACCAGAACCAGCTTACAATGAACATAATGAGAAGGGTGGCAGACAGGCATAACCTTGTCTGTGTGCTTGCAGAAAAGCCCTTTGACGGAGTTAACGGAAGCGGAAAGCATAACAACTGGTCAATTGTCACCGATAGAGGCGAGAACCTTTTCTCACCGGGAAAAACACCTGCCCAGAACGCACGTTTCCTTACCTTCCTTGCAGCATTTATAGGTGCTGTAGATGATTACCAGGATCTTCTCAGATGCAGCGTTGCATACGCCGGAAACGATAACCGCCTTGGTGGAAACGAGGCTCCTCCTGCAATTATCTCCGTGTTTATCGGTGATGAGCTTCAGGCTGTTGTTAGCTCAATTGTCACTGACAGCAACTACAGCGGAACAGATGTAAAGCCTATCAAGGTTGGCGTTGACTCAATGCCTCTGATTCCCCGTGACACAACGGACAGAAACAGAACAAGCCCCATTGCCTTCACAGGAAACAAGTTTGAATTCAGAATGCCCGGATCAAGCCAGAGCATCGCCGGTCCCAACACCATGCTCAACACGATGGTTGCAGAAAAGCTCAGACAGATTGCCGATGCCATGGACAAGGGGGAAGACATCCACAACATTGTCAGAAGCGAGCTTTTGAACCACGCAAGGATAATCTTCAACGGAAACGGCTATGACAAGGCCTGGATTGAAGAGGCAGAGAAAAGGGGACTGAGTAACCTCAGAACCACTGCCGATGCCCTGCCGCGCTATCTGACAGAAAAGAACGTTTCCCTTATGGAGAAGCACGGTGTAATGTCACGCACCGAGATGGCAGCCAGGGATGAAATCCACATTGAAAAGTACTGCAGTGTTATCTCTATTGAGGCCAACACTTTAATGGACATGGTAAGAAGGGAGATTATCCCTGCTGTATCACTGTTTGAGAGCATTCTCTGTTCTACAGTAGCAGGCAGGATGCAGACACTCAGTGCCGATATTCCCGATGTTGAAAGCGCCCTGTGCAGGAAACTTGCAGTATTCAACAGCAGTCTTTCCGAACTTGTTGAAGAACTTGGAAAGAAGCTTGAAACAGCACCTCCTGCTACAGATTACAAGGCAGCAAAGTACTACCGTGAAGAAGTTCTTTCTCTGATGGAAAGCATAAGAAAAGTGGTAGATGAAGAGGAAAAACTGATTCCGGACAAGTACTGGCCTTATCCGTCATTCAGAAGGCTCCTATTCTCAGTTTGAGGACTTTATGTGCGGAATTGTAGGTTATACAGGAAAAGAACAGGCAGCGCCGATTCTCCTGGACGGACTGTCAAAACTTGAATACAGGGGCTATGACTCGGCCGGACTTGCTGTCCGCAACGGGGATTCTGCCCCTGTTGTTGTAAAAACAGCCGGTAAACTTGTCAATCTTATAGAGAAAACAGACGGCGGCAAGGCCCTTAAGGGAACCTGCGGAATAGGGCACACAAGGTGGGCAACCCACGGAGATCCCACAGTTACAAATGCCCATCCCCATGTAAGTGATGAGGTAATCGGTGTCCATAACGGAATAATTGAGAACTATTCGGAACTTAGGGAAAAGCTGAAGGACAACGGCTATGCCTTCTACAGTGAGACTGATACGGAAGTCATAGTAAAGCTTGTTGATTACTACTACCGTAAGTACAAGATAGGACCGATAGACGCAATCAACAGAACCATGGTCCGTGCCCGTGGAAGCTACGCCCTGGCCCTGATTTTCAGTGACTATCCCGGAGAAATATATGCAGCAAGAAAGGAATCTCCGCTCATCATAGGAACAACGGAAGATGCCTCATTTCTTGCTTCCGATGTCCCTGCAATTCTCAAATACACACGAAGTGTCTACTATATAGAAAACCTTCAGGCAGCAAGAATTACTCCGGGAAATGTTCAGTTCTACAACCTGAACGGAGACCAGATAAAGCTTCCAGTCAAAGAGATTGAATGGGATGCATCGGCTGCGGAGAAGGACGGATACGAGCACTTCATGCTCAAGGAAATCCATGAGCAGCCTGTTGCAGTCAAGAACACAATTTCAGGTATTGATTTTGATGCTATCGGCTTGCCTGATTCATTTGATCAGATTGATATTGTTGCCTGCGGGTCTGCCTGGCATACAGGTGTTGCCGCCCAGTACATAATTGAGAAACTTGCAGGAATTCCAGTAAGGGTAGAGCTTGCATCCGAGTTCAGATACAGAAGCCTACCCATGAGAAAGGGAACCCTTGTTGTGGTTATCTCCCAGTCAGGAGAGACGGCAGACAGCCTTGCAGCTTTGAGAAAGGCTAAGGAGGCAGGACTTCCGGTTCTGGGAATTGTGAATGTCATGGGTTCATCCATCGCCCGTGAGGCGGACTATGTGATCCATACCCTGGCAGGCCCTGAGATATCAGTTGCAACTACAAAAGCCTACAGTGCACAACTTATTGCTCTGTATAAGCTTGCATTAAGACTTGCGGGCTTGGAAGATGATAAACGATATCAGGATGAGCTATTTCTACTGCCTGAAAAGATTTCCAGGATTCTCGAGGAAAAGAAGGATATCCAGTGGCTTGCTTCAAGGATTTCAAACAGCAGCGATATCTTCTTTATCGGGCGCGGACTGGACTATGCCGTGAGCCTTGAGGGCAGCCTGAAGATGAAGGAGATAAGCTACATTCATTCGGAGGCCTACCCGGCGGGCGAGCTCAAACACGGAACCATCAGCCTTGTTGAGAACGGCACCGTCGTCATAGGTGTCCTTACCCAGGACTATGTCTACGAAAAGACCATCTCCAACATGATTGAATGCAAATCCAGAGGTGCCTATCTGATTGCCGTTACATCCGGTGAGAGGCCGGGCCTTGAGAAGGTTGCCGACTTCATAATCCGTGTGCCTGAGGCCGAGAGTCTTTTCATGGCATCACTTGCAGTAGTTCCGCTTCAGCTTCTGGGTTACTACACCAGCATCAACCGAGGCCTGGATGTTGATAAGCCGAGGAACCTTGCAAAGAGCGTTACTGTAGAATAAAAGGGGAGAGAATATGACCAAGTATATCTTTGTAACAGGAGGAGTTGTTTCAGGTCTTGGAAAGGGAATTACTGCAGCTTCTTTGGGTAGACTTTTAAAGGCAAGAGGCCTGAAGGTTGCAGCCCAGAAGCTTGATCCCTACATTAACGTAGACCCGGGAACAATGAGTCCGTACCAGCACGGCGAGGTCTTTGTAACTGAAGACGGTGCAGAGACAGACCTTGATCTTGGCCATTACGAGCGCTTCATAGATGAGAATCTGAACCGCTATTCAAACCTTACAACGGGAAAGGTCTACTCAAACGTAATCAACCGTGAGCGTCAGGGAGACTACCTTGGCTCCACAGTACAGACCATTCCCCATATTACAGACGAGATAAAGCACTTTATCTACCGTGTCGGAGAGGAAACAGACGCCGATGTTGTCATTACAGAGATCGGCGGTACAATCGGTGACATTGAGAGCCAGCCATTTATTGAGGCCATCAGACAGGTAGGACTTGAGGTGGGAAGGGAGAACGTTCTCTACATTCATGTGACTCTTGTGCCGTACCTGAAGGCAAGCTGCGAGCACAAGTCAAAGCCAACCCAGCACAGTGTCAAAGAGTTGCAGGGTATGGGAATATCGCCAAATGTGATTGTTCTCAGGGTGGATGAGCCAATAACAGACAAGACCGTCTTTTCCAAAATAGCCCACTTCTGCAACGTAAAGGATGACTGTGTAATAGAAAACAACACCCTCCCTGTGCTGTATGAGGCACCTCTCATGCTTGAAAAGGAGGGCTTTTCGGAGATTGTCTGCAGAGAGCTTGGCCTTAAGATTGAAAAACCCGACCTGTCAGACTGGGAAAACATGGTAAACAGGATCAAGCATCAGAGCAGAAAGGTAAAGATAGGCCTTGTTGGAAAGTATGTTCAGCTTCACGATGCCTACCTGTCTGTGGCTGAAGCCCTGAGGCACGCAGGATACGCCCTGGACTGCAGCATTGATATCCAGTGGATAGATTCAGAGGAAGTTACATCGGACAACGTAGAGGGCGTTCTCGGAGGCCTGGACGGCATCATTGTTCCCGGTGGATTCGGCTCACGTGGAATTGAAGGCATGATTCTGACTGCAAACTATGCAAGGACCCACCATGTTCCGTACTTCGGAATCTGTCTTGGAATGCAGATTGCAGTAATTGAAGTTGCAAGAAACGCAGCAGACCTTACCGGTGCTGATTCAAGGGAGTTCAACGAGAATACTCCCTACCGAGTAATTGACTTCATGCCCGGCCAGAACGACCAGATAGACAAGGGTGGGACCCTGAGGCTTGGAAAGTATCCATGCATACTGAGTGAAGATACTGTTATATATAGGTGTTACAAGGAAAAAGAGATAAGCGAAAGACACCGTCACCGCTATGAGTTCAACAACGATTTCCGTGACAGGATAGAGGCTGCAGGTCTGAAACTTTCCGGTTTCTCACCTGACGGAAGGCTTGTTGAGACGGTTGAAATATCAGGTGAAGACTTCTTTGTGGGAGTACAGTTCCATCCCGAGTTCAAGAGCAGACCCAATAAGCCCCATCCGTTATTCAGGGGCTTTATTGCAGCTTCTCTTAAAAACTCTTTGTAAAGACCTGGGCAAGGCTTGAGCCTGTAAGAATTACTATTGTCACTATGGTTGTTGCTATTGCCACACCCAGCATGATTGCCGGGATGCTCTTCTTTCTGTCAAGGTCAAGGACCCAGGCTCCAAGAACCCCGGTCCATGCTCCTGTTATGGGGAGGGGAATGGCAACAAAGACTGTAAGACCCCAGATTCCGTACTTACGAACCTTGTCTCCAACCTTGTAACGGGCCTTTTCTATCAGTTTTCCGAAGATTCTTGCATAGAATTGCCATTTCATAAGGGTTCTGTGAAGTGTATTGAGAAAGGCAAAACCAATGACAGGAACCATCATGTTGATCAGCATGGAAAGAATTACAACGTTTACAATGGGAAGCCCGTTGAAGTAGCCGTAGGGGATTGCTCCTCTGACTTCACTTATCGGAACCAGGGCAAGCAGGGCTGTAATCAGGTAGTGCTTTGTCATATTACTTTCCTTTGACCTCAATTGCTGCAACCGGACACATCTCGTGGCAGCAGTAGCAGCGTATGCACTTATTATAATCCGGAACTATGCATTTTTGTTCCTTGTCAAATGTAAGTGCGCTTCCCGGACAGATATTGACGCATTTGAGACAGTGGATGCACTTCTCCTTAATGAACTCAGGTTTCTGCTCCTTCTGCTGTCTGTTTCCTCCGAAGAACCTTGTGATGAAGGGGAGTATGAGCTTTGCAAAAAACTTGGTCTTCTTCCTGTAAGGGATGCGGTCATAGTCAGGAATTACAAGATCTTTGGGGTCAAGAATCGGATATTCAACTTCCTGTGGTACAAGATTTTGATTGTAAGCATCTGCAAGAATTGGAATACGTTTCGGATCATAGTCCATCAGTGTTGCCTGAACCTGGTCTATTGCGTAGTCATTGTCAGAAGCAATGAGAAGTCCCACCTTTCTTGGTGTTCCGTTTGCAGGACCTGAGCCTTCCATGGCAACAACTGCATCCATGATTGAGAAGGCGGGTTTCACTGTTTCGTGAAGGGCTACAATAAGCTTTGCAAACTCCTCACGGCTCTGGAACTTCAGATGCTGCTGGCTCTTGTTCAGGTTGGGAACTGTGCCGAAGAAGTTCTTCACGGCTCCTGTTGTGTACATAAGCTGATGTGTCTTCATCTTGCAGAGTCCGATAATCACATCAACTTCCTGAGTGATTGCAGCTATGGGGAGTTTTGTATCGGGATTCTTAAGGGTTTTTGTAACAGGGTTCTTAGTGAAATCGACCCACTGTGCACCTTCTTCCTCACAGACACCGTAGATTCCGCACTTTACAGGCTTGAAACCGGGGTTCTGCATTCCCGGAGAATCTCCGACATGGATTTCTGCTGCACCTTTCTCTTTGCAGAGTCTTATAACCTGGCGCACAACCTCAGGATTGGTGGTAATGCTGGTTGAAGGCTCAGAATCTGAGAGGATGTTGGGTTTGAGAAGCACTTTCTTTCCTTTTACGTCAGGAAAGTCTGCTTCATCGCATATCTGTTTTACTGCTTTGTATATTTCTTCAGGTGAGTATGAATTGCACTTGGTAATTGCAACAGTAGTCATCTGGTTCTCCTTATCAAGGTAAAGAACAGTGGTCCTTCTCCGTTTGCCTTGTCCGGCAGGATAATATATCCATATTCCGTCTTTTCGGCATTATTATGGTCATTTATCTGTACAAGTTCAAACTTATCGGACCTTTTACGGAATAATTTTTCAATAACTTTATCATCTTCTTCAGGGTTGATTGAACAGGTGCTGTACAGGATGAGACCTCCGACTTTCACAGCATCAAGTGCTGCAGCCAGCATTGCAAACTGGTTCAGTGCTATGACCTTGGGTCTTTTCTCACTCCACTTGGACAGCTCTGATTCATCCTTCAGTACATGGCGTTCACTTGAACAGGGAGCATCGAGAAGAACCTTGTCGTATACATCCTTCTCATACAGGCCCCACTTGGTACTGTCATGTCCTGTTACTGTGATTATGCTCTTCTGTCTCTCGTCAAGGCATGAATCAATAACGTTCTTCAGTCTCTGCCTTCTGGCAGGTGATCTGTCGTTTGAAACAAGGTGGCCTTCGCCGTCAAGTCGCAGGGCTATGGACAGGGTTTTTCCACCAGGGGCAGCACACATATCCAGCACGTTATCGCCTTTTTCTATTGGAAGAGATTCTGCAGCTGTAAGGGATGCCTGATCAAGATAGTAGGGTGTCAACAGCTTATCAGACAAAGAGATAGGGTTGGATGGCTTAAGCATTGCCTCCCTGAGGCTATCCCAGCGTTCTCCGTAAATCTCCCTGTAGTAGGAGTCAAACAGTTCTTTTGAATCTATCTTTGTCTTTTTGGCCATTTTAAGAATTTTACCAAATTATCTTTTGTTATATAATCACTAATGAGGTGAATCATGCTTCCTGATGAAGAATATTCTGACATTGCGGACTTCTACAAGGTTTTCGGAGACAGTACAAGGCTCAGAATCCTTTACTTCCTTGATAAAGGGGAGTCGAACGTCAACGCAATCTCATCTGAACTCGGCATATCCCAGTCAAGCGTGAGTCAGCACCTTAAACTTCTAAGGGTGGCACGTCTTGTAAGCTGGCGCAAGGACGGCAAGAACATCATCTACAAGCTTAATGATGACCATATCTCAAGGATTCTTGCACTTGGATTGGAGCATTATGAAGAGACGCTGGGTTGATCCTTTAATTGTCTTTGTCACTCTCATTGCTGCCGTATCATGCGCAACGGCTGCTATCTCCGTGTTTTCACTGGAGAGCCTGCAGAAATCGCCGAAAGAGGCGGTAATCGGAATAGTGAAGGGGACAGTGGACTACGGGCGCGGCTACTACCTGCCCACCGAGAATTCAACGTTGGATATCTCCCTTCTTATGGTTGAAGGGGACGAAACCACCGAGCTTTCCCACCAGAGAATCCGTAACATCCAGCGCTTTCCATTCCAGTTCAGCATCCGTTTTGACGAATCAGAGCTGAAAAACGGGGCCTACTACACTGTCATTCTTTCCTTTACCAACGATGGGGAAGAGTACCTTCAGGTGAAAACCGGCCTGACTCCTGTCTATCCTCCTGACAATATTTCTTTGACATTGAACTGAATACCCTTTATTCTTACCGCATGTTGAATTTAGTACAGACGCTTAACAGCTATCTTTCTGACTATGTGCTGATTGCACTTCTTGTCGGTACGGGTCTTTTCTTTACAATCAGAACCCGTTTTGTCCAGATCAGATGTTTCGGTGAAGGTTGGAAGCGCTTCTTCGGCGAGCTTAGCCTCAAGGGCGGCAAGCAGAAGAGCGGCCTTACATCTTTCCAGGCCCTTGCCACTGCAGTTGCAGCCCAGGTTGGAACCGGAAACATTGTAGGTGCCTGCGGCGCCATCCTTATCGGTGGTCCCGGAGCCATATTCTGGATGTGGATCATTGCCTTCTTCGGAATGGCAACCATCTATGCAGAGGCCGTTCTTGCCGTTGAAACAAGGGTCAAGAAAGAGGAC
>Ga0310696_10004623_pt1 | contig 16821 bp, 15 predicted proteins | sample AusTroGonzalo_MG_4_FD_203885 | JGI IMG/M metagenome (GOLD analysis project Ga0310696, IMG submission 203885) | Bovine rumen microbial communities from tropical cattle in Woodstock, Queensland, Australia - Gonzalo_02 (v2) (version 2) | ecosystem: Host-associated > Mammals > Digestive system >...
ATACAGTTGATAGGGAACCTTCCTTCCCCGGAGGCTCCGCTGCCTTTTTCAAGTTCCTATATGACCGTATAGACTACTCTGTAGTTGGTCAATCTAATGTTGTGGGAGCGGTTGTGGTGGAATTCGATATTGACGCTTTCGGTCAGGTCAACAATCCGAAACTGACTCGCAGTCTGTTCCCCGCCTTGGACGAGCAGGCACTCCGCCTTGTCAATGAGATGCCCCGTTGGGTTCCTGCCACAAAAAACGGTCATCCTGTGAACTGCCGTTACCAGCTGATTCTGTATTACGGTCTTTTTTAGCGGTCATCCACGTATCTCATGGAATAATTTCCGCGCGATTCTTTCCAAAATCCTTGACAAAGGCTTGTTTCGGTTGTATATTTACAACATTAACGTTGGCGTGCCAGAGGCACGCTATCCTAATAACCCCACATCAGCGAAACGAAGTGGAGCGCAGTGTGGGGTTGCGGCGACATCCGCGTAGTCAGCGTGCAGGATGCACGCAACTACATCAATCCAATCGCCCCGCAAACGATCAGTCCTCCCCCTGCGGTTGGAAACGTCCCTCAACACCCGCCAAAGGATAGTTCTCCATCCACCCTTGATCAATATAGGAAAGCATACTGAAACGGAGGGCGTGAAGATTCAGTTCGGGAAACTCATTGGTGACAAAGGTGCGCAACGACTTGGACTTCACATTTTGCTCGGCCTTGACTTCGCATGGGAACACCTGACCATCATATTGGATAAGAAAATCAATTTCAAGCGTAGAGTTGTCCTTGGTATAGTAATAAACGGGTATGCCCCCCATACCGATAAGTTCCTGTAAGAAATAGTTCTCGGTGAAGGCCCCTTTAAACTCGGTAAAGGCATTGTCACCAAGGAGCATATCCTGCGGACGAGCCTCAGACAAATACGCGAGGAGGCCACAGTCGAGTAGATAGATTTTGAAGGCATCGTCATCCTTATAGAACTTGAGTGGATATTTGGGTGCCGAAACGCGACAGATCTTGTAAATGAGCCCCGCATCGACAAGCCATTGGATGGCAGCCTCGAAGTCGGCGGCACGGGCACCTTTCTTGACGGCACCAAAGATGAACTTTTTGTTTTCCTTGGCTAGCTGAGCAGGGATGGAATCCCAGACCTGGCGTATGCGATGCACCATGGTCTTGCCTCGCTTTCCAAAATCGAGGTAATAAGTCTGGAGGACATCTTTCTGAGCCTTGCGGACGGCCTTGGGGTCAGAAGTCGCCGCCCATTGAGCCACCGCCTCGGGCATTCCACCAACAAAATAGTACTGTCGGAGCATCTCGGTGAGGAGGTCGTGGAGGTGGCGTAGCAGTTCCCAGTCGGCAGATAGGACCGCATCGCATAGCTGACTCCGGCCCATGGCGAGGAGAAACTCTGTGAAGGTCATGGGGAACATCTTGATGGTGTTCACTTTGCCTACGGGAAAACTCTCGTCCTCGCGCAGAGCCAGCCCTAAGAGCGAACCTGCCGCCACAACATGTAGGGATCGCATATCTTCGCAGAAATACTTGAGGGAAGCGACACCGCCTTTCACTTCCTGGATTTCGTCGAAAAAGAGAAGCGTTTTACCGATTTCGATTTTCACCTCATACTTGACCTCAATGGCGCGGATGATACGCGGTATGTCAAAATCGCTGAAAAGATTGGCGGCAAAGGAGTTGTTGTCGCAGTTAATATAGACGATATTTTGGAATTCTCGTTGGCCAAACTCTTTGAGAATATAGGTCTTTCCCACCTGACGCGCACCCAAAAGCACCAAGGGTTTCCGATTCGGCGACTCTTTCCATCCGATAAGTTTTTGATATACAGCTCTTTCCATTATAAAAACACAATAATTATCCAGCTGCAAAGATACACTTTTATGAGGGAATATCAAGATAAAACAACATTTTTATGAGGGAATATTAGAGGACAACAACATTTTTATGAGGGAATACCTGGATGAGACTACACTTTTATGAGGGAAAGATGCTGGCGGGAAACATTAAGGCCATGTGTACAAGGCAGGAAGACTCTTTTGTTTTCGCCCATTTTGGATATTTTTTTCCGAACCATTGTTACCTTTTGCTATTTTTGCGTCGTATTCATGAACAAGGCGAAAAATGGAGAATGCGGCATTTTGGGAACGGATGTATGCGGCCAACATCGGCAGGATGATCGGGCTTTGTCACCGCTATGTCAATGACTTGGCGTTGGCGGAGGACTTGGCGCACGAGGCGTTCCTCAAGGCGATGGAACGCTCCGACACCTACCGTGCCTCCGGCAATTTCGAGGCTTGGCTGATGCGCATTACCGTAAACCACGCCATCCAGCATCTGCGGCAAAGCATGGATACCGTGCCGTTTGTGGAGGAGGAGACACCGGATGTTGCCACGGAGGGGACATCCATTGGGGAGATGGATTTCACCCAGGAGGAATTGCTTGAGGCGGTACAACAGTTGCCGGTTCCGCAGCGAACCGTCTTCAACCTCTTTGCCATTGACGGGCAGTCACATGCCTACATCGCCGACCTGCTGAACATATCCATTGCCAGCTCCAAGGAGACGCTCTACCGCGCCCGCAAACGGCTGCGGCAGCTGCTCTCCCAAATGGCCCAAGAAAAAGAAAAACGCAAAAAGGGAGTTTTTGTCATGATACTATTATTCTTATTACAACATTCCGAGGCGGCCCGTACCGACCGACTGTTCCGAAACGGACTTTCGTCGCTAGAATATGCGCCAGCGAAACCGCTGTCGGCCACCAAGATACGGCAGGCGGCGGCAGAGGCTCCGTCCAGTCCGGGTGTGTTTGTGGCGACGCACCGTGCGGCTTTGGCCACCGCCACCATCGCGGGAATTGTCGGCGGAGTCTGCATCTGGCAGTTTGCCCGTACTGCGCTGGAAAACAGTCCATTGCAAGAGCCTGTTGCACCCACCGAGTCGCCAGCAAGCCTTCCTTCCGATACTATTACCGAGAGCAATTTACAAACTGCGGCCAACTTACCGACCGAGGCTTCCGAAACAACTACGCTCGCGAAAGCCCGGAAGTCGGAAAGCAAACCCAAAATCATCGTCGTCACCAAAGAAATCGTGGTGAACGACACGGTCTTTGTCCGTGACACCGCGATAGTGAAAGACACGGTCTATTTAATGCAAAAGCCATGAAAACGCATCGCATCATCGTATTTTTAGTACTGGTATTCAGCACGATAGGAGGCCTTCTCGCACAGAACACAGACACTATGTACGTGGTGAAACGGCATGTGGTGCGCGACACCGTATATGTGCGCGACACGTTGCGCGTGCAGGACACTATCATTATCTCTGATTACATCCACAGCGACGAATTCAAGCATCTGTTTTACGAGTTGAATGGTGCCGATGCACAGACGCCGCCCGATTCGTTGGAAAAATTGTGGGCTCAGACCGTTACCTTTTTGGAAAATCGCGTCGTACATCATGAACAGCAAAACATTTCAACAATGGACAGCATCAAAAAATACGGATTGGCGGGGCTCATGCTTTTAGGGTTGAACTCTCTTGCGTCCGCACAAACGGAGGCACCGCAGCCCGCGAGCTCGCATCCCATCAAGACAGAGTCGGTTCTTCGCGACAGTCCTTTCAACGGATTCCACTTCGGCTATACGGCGGAGGCGGACATCGTGCATCCCGTGGAGATGATCTCATACGCCACTGCGAAGACATCTTTTTCCTCAGTTCGCTATGGCGGGCGGGTCGGATTGGAGTTTTCCTACCATTTCGCCGATTATTTCGGGGTCTCCTCCGCATTGGATTTTGGCTATATTGGAAGTGACAAAAGCAGTATCAGTTATCCCTACTACGGTATGTCAATGCCCCTTAAGTTCGAATTTCACTATCCTGTCGCCGACAATTTGTGGGTAACAGCAAATGCAGGTATTCAACTACGAATGCCATGGAGAACTTTTCTCTATGGTTATGACTATTCAGATGGACGTTATATAAATATCATCACTTATGATTCTACGCAGTTTACTTATATAAACCAAGATTTTGAGTACAACAGAAATGTTTTTTATGCGGATATAATGGCTGATGTAGGGCTATATTATCAGTTACCCAACCAAGATCACCTTCGCTTCTTGGTGGGGCTGAACATAGCCACTACAGATTTTTCGAAAGGATTTACTGGTCGCGAACCAAGCGACTGGCCGTATATTTTTGAACGTAACCATTATCTCTACTTCCAAATGGCCTATCTGCACAGTTTCAGCAAGTTGCGGGCCATCAAACAGGCGCAACCGCATTGGAACGCCGACAAGTCGTTGTTCCGACACGAGTTCCGGTTGGGTGTGAGCGACCACTTCGGTTTTCTGTTCCGATGGGCTCGCCTATATACCACTCTCAACTATGGAGGAGAAAGTCTCGACTGCGCATCCACGGATTATCACTTCACGCCTGTGGTTTCGTTGGATTATCATTACCGTGCCGCCAAATGGTTCTGGTTGGGGCTTTCCGCAGGTTATAGTTTTATGAAAGAGAAACTCTATCCTGGGAATGTAGTATCACCAGATGGTTTTCACTGGAATTGCAAGGAACACCATTTTCTGATTATGACTTCGTTGCGGTTCTCCTACTTAAATCGTCCACATGTAACCCTCTATTCCGGACTTGCCGTGGGCGTGCTTATCAACCGAGGCAACCGCTACTATGGCGATCTATCCACACTGCCGGAGTTCGTGCCTGCTGCGTGGGGTTTCCTGCCGGCAGAGCTGCCTGATCACACCTCTGCAGCTTCCGCCTTCCAACTTACCGCCTTCGGGGTGAAGGCAGGTGCAAAGCATTGGTTCGGTAGTTTCGAGGCAGGCGTTGGTATAAAGGGGCTCGTCAATTTGGGTGTGGGGTACGAATTTTAGTTTCAAGTTTCAAGTTTCAAGTTTCAGGTTTCAGGTTTCAAGTTTCAGGTTTCAAGTTTCAGGTTTCAAGTTTCAGTAGAAAAAATAGCATTGGTTATGAAAAAGAGGTTTTATATTGCATTGGTTTTGGGCATAGCGGTTCTTTGCTTATGTCAGTGTCGCAGGATGCCGTTCTGCTATTATGTTCCCCAAGATTTTTGGAACGACTATTTCCCATATCAAGAAGGGCAGACCGTGACTTTTCAAAATGAGAATGGCGAGACCAAAACATTCGTTGTGGAAGATGTTTACGTGAACTTTGGCCTGTTTGAGCCCTACATAGATGATGCGGATCCCGATCCTCATTGTGACTCTCACGCGTCAGTTGGACTTGCTGATGGGGATGATGCTGTTCGGATCTATTTTGAGATGTTTAGTAACTTTGGCGAATACGGGAAAGAAAAATACGCTTTCTATTACGCTCTCCGTTTCGATTTTTCACAAGATGCGCTTCCCGGGGCGGAACATGACTGGTGGAAAAAGGCTCAATGTTTCACGAATCATCAATATGGTAAAATCCAATCGCTGTATAAGTTATTCGGGAAAACGGTGGAGTTTGAGAAGGAAAGCTATGGAGGAGAATCTCCCGACAATATTTATGACGTGAAGTGTGTGAGAGGCAAGGGACTGAGTGAGTTCAGCGAAAAGAAGAAAGGGTGCACGTGGAAGTTGGTGGAATGAAACCTGAATCTTGAAACCTGAAACTATTTTTTGTACCTTTGCATCCCAAGTCTATAAATTGTAACATTATGGATTGCAAAGAGATACGCCACCGATTGCACCGCATCGCCGAACCTTCCAACGAGGAAATCGAAACTTCAGCGTTTATCCGCCATCAGTTGGAAATGATGGAGCCTACGAAGATTCTGACTTTCCCAACCGGCCATCACCTGTTAGCCGAGTACGATTTCGGGGGCGGGAAGACCGTGCTGGTTCGCGGCGATATGGATGCCGTGCGGGTCAACGAGACGTTGGAGTTGCCGTATAAGTCTGAACATGACGGTGTTTCGCACAAGTGCGGGCACGACGGGCACAGCACGATTCTGCTGCGGTTGGCGGAGATGTTGCATGAGAAACCGCTGCCGTCGGGTAAAGTGCTGCTACTTTTCCAAGGGGCCGAGGAGACCGGCGAGGGTGCGCGGCAGATTCTCGGCAGTGGGATTTTGGATGCGTACTCGATAGACCGTGCCTACGCCCTGCATAACATCCCCGCTGAAAAGACAGGTACAATCATCTGCAAACCAGGGAGTTTCACCTGCTCCGTGGTCAGCTGCGACATTGTGCTGACGGGCAAAACTGCGCACGCCGCTGAACCTTGGAATGCGGTTTCGCCTTTTGCTTCCGCACAACGCATCACCGATTTTGTGATGTCGCTGAACCAGCGGGATGTACAACGGGAGGACTTCTGCGTGGCCACGCTTATCGAATTCCGGGTCGGCAGCCAAGCGTATGGCGTTGCCGCTGGCGACGGTGTGCTGCGTTTCACCATCCGCACCCGCGAAGACGCTCACCTGCAGCAAATTATATCCGAAATCGAAACCAAAGCCAAAACGGAAGCCACCAACGAAAATCTCCAATGCGAAATCTGCTGGTTAGAATATTTCGCCGCATCCAACAATGCGGAAAATGCGGTTAATGCCATCAAGGAATGTGCTGACAATCTGAATCTTACCTATCAAAATAAACCGATTCCTTTCTTCTGGGGCGAGGACTTCGGGCTCTTCACGCAACACTACCCGGGTGCACTGTTCGGATTAGGTTCCGGCACGGCACAACCACCGTTGCACCATCCCGATTTCGACTTCCCGGACGAGATTGTGGAGACAGGGGCGCGGATGTTTTATGCGCTGTGTGGTAGGGTCGAATAATTATTCACCCCAACGGGATGAAAAACCATTCACAATTCACATTTCACCGTTCACAAAAAAATTGTATTTTCGCCAGCTGTAAAAAATTTTGCGCAAAGATGTAGTAAATTGTCTCTAACCCATTAAAAGAAAGGAGGTTATCATGGTTGACACCATTAATTTCGGTGCCTACAAATGGCATCACATCACCGATCCGACCGTTGAAGATTTGGACTTCTTGAGGGATAACTTCCATTTCCACCCATTGGATATAGAGGACTGCTCCAGCTTTGTACAACGCCCGAAAATCGATATTTACGACGACTATTTCTTCCTCGTGCTGCATTTTCCGCTACTCGACCAGCGTTCCAAACTGGTCAAGACGGAGGAAACGAAGATTTTCTGGGGTCAGGATTTCCTGATCACCGTCGGCAACTCGCATTATGTGGTGCAGGAACTATTCAACCTTAAGAAAATCGACCCCGAGCCGGAAGACGAGGACGAAATCAGCGGTACCTCCGACGCCATGCTCTACCACATCCTCTATCGGATGATGAAGGAAACCTTCCTTATTGTGGAGCGTCTTGGCACCCAAATCGACTTCATCAGCCAGGAACTGTTCAGCAGCAAGTCGGAGACTATCATTGAGCAGATTTCCATCATCCGCAAAAACATCATCCAGATGAACACCATGTTCAAGCCGCAACTTCGTCTGTTCAAGATGTTTGAGAGCGGTGAGGTGAAAGGGTTTGCCGACGACATGGAAGAATACTGGGGCAACATTTTGGACTTCTACCAGAAGATGTGGGATATGGTGGATGATTACGGCGAGTTGGTGGCCGGCCTCTCCAGCACCTTCGACTCCCTGCAGGCCAACAAGACCAACGAGATCATGCGCGTCCTCACTATCATCTCCACCATCATCCTGCCATTAACCTTCATATCAGGACTTTACGGCATGAACGTCGGACTACCCATGGCTGCCTCCCCCTACGCCTTCCTCCTCGTGATAGGCATCTGCCTGCTCATCTCCGTCCTGCTGATTTTCTTCTTCATCCGGAAGCACTGGCTGTGAACGGAGACTTGAGACTTGAGACTTGAGACTTGAGACTATTCTCCTTAAGCAGCCTCGAAGAGGCAAAACGCGCGAAGCGCAATTAACCCCACATAAGCGGAGCGCAATGTGGGGCAAGCAGCAACGAAAAAGAAACAAGCGTAAGTAACCCTCACAAGCGAAGCGCAGTGTGGGGCAAGCCCAAAAACATAAACTATAATGTACAAGACTCCTCTGAAAATACTTCAACTTGAGCGCGGCGACTTCCATACGCTGCTGAACGGTACGGTGGCGGGCCACAAGGTGCGCATCGTCTTGGACACGGGCGCGTCGCACACATGCGTGGACCGGCAATTCGTGAACGAAATCCTGCCCGACCTGCACCTTGAGGCAAACGAAGGTGTGAACGCGGGCATCGGCGGCACGGGCTTCGAAGTGTTAGTCGCCGACCTACCGGATGTCCGGATCGGCCGTTTCCACCTAAAGACTTTTCCTAACATAGCGGTCATCGACTTCACGCACATCAACAACGCCTACCGAAAACTGCGCCGCAAACCGATACAGCTCATACTCGGCAACGACTTCTGCGTCAACCACAAAGCCGTGATCGATTACGATTCAAAGCAATTCACCTTCTTATAATGCCCCAACCCCACACAATTCACTAATCACAATCAACTTCATGAACGACAATACAATACGGCATCGAATCTTAGGCGTGGACCCCGGCACGAACATTATGGGCTACGCCATTCTCGACACGGAACTGAACAAGTCGAATGTGGAGGTGCTCAGTGTGCTGCAGATGACCAAGTTGGGAGACCCTTACGCAAAGCTGAAGTTCATCTACGAGAAAATCAACGGGCTGATAGAGCAGTATCACCCTGACATACTGGCAATTGAAGCCCCTTTCTACGGCAAGAATGTGCAGTCGATGCTGAAGTTAGGGCGGGCGCAGGGCATCGTCATCGCAGCCTCGATGCATGCGGGCATGGAGGTCTATGAGTACTCCCCCCGCAAGATCAAGCAGTCGATCACCGGCAACGGCAATGCTGCCAAGGAGCAGGTGTCGGCCATGCTTTGCCGCATGTACCCTATCGCCGAACACATCCAGTTTCTCGATGCCACCGATGCTTTGGCCGTGGCCGTTTGTCACCACCTGCAACAGAAGGTGGTCTTCGGCAAAACGAAAGCCACCAACTGGAAGAGCTTCATCGCGCAAAATGCCGAACGTGTGGTAAAATAGCCAACTCAATAGGTGGGGCTGTTCGCCGGTGTCTTACATACAGGGAAGTCCAAGTCCTACACTAAAGGCACCGTGAAGGAAGAACTCCACTTTCTTTTTGCCCCAATCTCTTGCTCCTAATGACTTGACCCTGTCCCCTCTAATCAAAAAAAATATATCTTTGCCTTTTCAAAAAAATCGCAAATATATTTTATAACAAATTGACAGTCAATATGATAATAAAAGACGATTTTACGTGCAGACACAATGGTCCCGCCGTAAGCGAACAACAGAAAATGCTGGATGTCATCGGCGTTAAAACGATGGACGAACTGATTGAGAAGACGGTTCCCGCCGCCATCCGCCTGCCCAAGCCGCTGGATCTTCCGGAAGGCATGACCGAGGGCGAATACCTCAACCATATCCACAGCCTGATGGCGAAGAACAAGATTTACCGCTCCTACATCGGTATGGGTCACTACAACACCTACACCCCGGCGGTGATTTTGCGCAACATTTTCGAGAATCCGGGCTGGTACACCTCCTACACCCCGTATCAGGCGGAGATTTCCCAAGGCCGTATCGAGGCTTTGCTGAACTACCAGACGATGATCAGCAGCCTGACCGCCATGCCGCTGGCCAACGCTTCCATGCTGGACGACGCTACAGCCGCCGGTGAGATGATGCTGATGTTCTTCCGCAGCCGCAGCCGCGAGCAACAGAAGAACAACGTGGTGAAATACTTCGTCGCTGAGGGCGTTTTCCCGCACTCTATCGGTGTGATGAAGACCAACGCTGCGCCGCACGGCATCGAGCTCGTAATCGGCAAACCCGATCAAGTGGAACTCGACGAGACCTTCTTCGGTGCGATGATCCAGTACCCGAACTACTGGGGCGGCATCCACAACTTCAACGCTTGGGTTGAGAAGGCGCACGCCAAGAACATCTTCGTGGGCGTGGCTACTGACCTGCTGGCTTTGACGCTGCTCACGCCTCCGGGCGAATGGGGTGCTGACTGTGTGGTGGGTTCTACCCAACGTTTCGGTATCCCGATGGGCTATGGCAGCCCTGCCGCCGGTTTCTACGCCTGCCGCGAGGAGTTCCTGCGCCAGATGCCCGGCCGTATCATCGGTGTCACCGTCGATGCACAAGGCAACCGCGCCGTGCGTATGGCTCTGCAGACCCGTGAGCAGCACATCAAACGTGAGCGTGCAACCTCCAACATCTGTACCGCCAGCGCCCTCACCGCCATCATGGCCGGCTTCTACGGCATGTGGCACGGTGCCGATGGATTGAAGAACAAAGCTGTGAAGATCAACGTCTTGGCTGGCGTTTTGGCTGCCGAAGCTGCGAAATACGGTTTCAAACAGTATAACGAAAACTACTTCGACACCCTTTGCTTCGAAACACCTGAAGGCCTCACCTGCGAGGACGTGAAGAAGGTGGCTTTGGCAAAGGAAATCAACCTCTGCTACCACTGCGAGCGTTGCTTCACCGTCTCCCTCGACGAGACCGTCACCCACGACGATGTCAACGACATCCTCGAGGTGCTGGCCACCGCTGCCGGCAAACCGTTCACCCCGCACATCTGCGACGGCAAATGCGGTATTCCCGACCTGCACATCCCTGCCGAACTGACCCGTAAGAGCCCGTTCATGCAGCACAAAATCTTCAGCCAGTATCATTCCGAGACCGAGATGATGCGCTACATGAAGATGCTGGAAGTCAAAGATTTGTCGCTCAACCGCGCCATGATTCCGCTGGGTTCCTGCACCATGAAGCTCAACGCTGCCGCCGAGATGCTGCCGCTGAGCTGGGCCGAGGTCTGCAACATCCATCCGTACGCTCCCGCCGACCAAGCCGAGGGCTTCAAAGAGATGTTGGACGAAGTCTGCAACTGGCTGTGCAAGATCACCGGTTTTGCCGCTATCTCCTTGCAGCCGAACTCCGGTGCCGCTGGTGAATATGCCGGTATGACCGTCATCCGCAACTACCACCTCAGCCGTGGCGAGGGTCACCGCAACATCTGCTTGATCCCGTCTTCTGCACACGGCACCAACCCCGCATCTTCTGCCAAGGCTGGCAACAAGATCGTGGTGGTGAAGGCTACCGAACACGGTGAAGTCGATATTGACGATTTGCGTGCTAAAGCTGAACAATACAAGGACAACCTCTCCTGCTTGATGATCACCTATCCTTCCACGCACGGCGTGTTTGAAGAAGGCATCCTCGAAATCATCAAGATCATCCACGAGAACGGCGGTTTGGTCTATATGGACGGTGCCAACATGAACGCCCAGGTGGGCTTGACCTCTCCGGGTACCATGGGCGCCGACGTCTGCCACCTCAACCTGCACAAGACCTTCGCCATGCCTCACGGCGGTGGCGGTCCTGGTGTTGGCCCGATCGGTGTCTGCGAAAAGCTCGTCCCGTTCTTGCCGAACCACGCTACCGTGAAAGTCGGCGGCGAGCAAGGCAGCCAGGTGGCTACCGCTCCTTACGGCAGTGCCTACCTCATCCCGATCACCTACGGTTACCTCAAGATGCTGGGCGGCAAGGGCTTGACGGAAGTCACCAAGAACGCCATCTTGAACGCCAACTACATGCGTGCAAGACTGGAGAAGGACTACAAGATCCTCTACACGGGCACCAACGGCATGTGCGCTCACGAGATGATTCTCGATTGCAACGAATTCGACAAACACGCTGGCGTGCAAGTCGGTGACATTGCCAAGAGACTGATGGACTACGGTTTCCACGCTCCTACGGTCGCTTTCCCGGTGCACGGCACCTTGATGGTGGAGCCCACTGAGAGCGAACCGCTGAGCGAGCTCGACCGCTTCTGCGACGCGATGATTGCCATCCGTCAGGAGATCCGCGACATTGAAGAGGGCAAGGCCGACAAGGTCAACAATCTCATCAAGAACGCTCCTCACAGCATGAACGTGGTCTGCGCCGACGAATGGGATCGTCCTTACACCCGTCAGCAGGCTGCCTTCCCGCTGCCGCATACCGAGAAGTACTGGCCGACCGTCGGCAAGATCGACGACGCTTTCGGCGACAGAAATCTCGTTTGCGTGTTGAGCGAATAGTGCCGCTGCCGCAATAAGAGTTTTCCCGCAGAACTCGCAGATTCTCGCAGATTTTTTTCTGCGCAAATCTGCGAATTCTGCGGGATTTTTTTTATTTTTGCACGTTCAAATAAAAACACACTTATGAAAAAGGAACGATTTAAAGCTGGAGTCTGCGGATTGTCTACTGTTGTTTCAGTTTGAATAATGAACTTAACCCCAAAATCTTACAATAATGTCAACATCAAATCCCAATCAAACACCTGAGAATCAGACCATCCTCATCGGCAACGTGCTGGCGGACGGCGAGCCCGTAGCCGACGTGGCGGTGAAATTTCAAGACCGTCCGACCTACATCAGCGGTCCGGACGGGAAGTTCGAGTACCTCGCACCCGCCCAAGGGTTCACCATCGAGAAAATCGAGCGGCCTGGCTACAAATTGCTCTCCCCTGCACTGCCTTTCACGGCACACGGGAACGAGCCTCCCGTATCCATCCTCATGAAACGGGATGAAAATTTTTCCCAGCGGAGACTTCGCAGAAAAGGGAAGGCACTTTACGAGGAGGCGTTCCAATACGAAAAAAAAGGCCAAATCAAGATGGCCGCCGCAATGTTCATTGCACGCGCCGATTTAGACTTAAACAACGTGCGCTGGCAATTTGAGGCGGGAGAGTTTATGTTCAAATACAAGGACTACAGGAACGCCCAGGCCTTCTACAACCGAGCCATCAAGAAGGCGGAGGAGCTGTACGGCGAAAAGAACCAGTGGCTGGCCATTTGCTACGAGGCATACGGCGATAACTACTTCAAATGGAACGTATATTTCGAGTCCGGCATGGGCGACGAAAACAACACCCTCCATTTTGCCGATGCGAAAACTTATTATCAGCAGTCTGGGCATTTCTGGTACACCTTGCTGGGCGAACAGAACGACCATGTGGCCCTGATTTACTGGAAGATGGGTCACTGCTGGAATAACTTGGACAACGGTACAAATGCATTGACTTGCTATGAAAAAGCCTACAACGTCCTTCGCTCTGTTCACGGGGAATACAGCCGTCAAGTGGAAAACATCTATTCTGCAATCATCAACTTCCATTTCGGACGAAGAGAATATGACAAAGCTTTGGAAGTCTTTCAGAAACTGCTTCCTATCACGAAGTCAATAGAAGGCGAATCCAGCGACGAATACAAGCAGCTGTTGCAACAAGTTGATTATCTGAGAAACGAAATGGCCCGACAAACCGATTCTGGTCAGCAATAGCGCAACTATCGCTTTATATCAAACACATCTCCCCCATTCGCCCGCAGCACCTCCTGCGCCTCTCGATTCTGCATGATGCTGCCGCCGAAGACGTCGAAATCGAAGAGGTAAGGATTTGTGAACCAGGCGTTCACGTTCATCTGCAAGGTCAAATCAGCGCTATTGTTCTTGCTGACCGCGAACTGCTCTAAAGGCAACGTTACCGTGAAAGTGTTGTCGGCGAAACCGCTGTCGGTGGCGATTTTGCCGGAATGCAGGTTGAAAGGCTGCCGCATGCCCGATGCGTCAATCCAGCGGCCGTTAATCTTCATGTAATGGTAACCGCCCCCGATCATGTCGGGCCAGCTCATGTTGTTCTCCGGCGGATTCGGGAAGTATCCGGTGGTGTTCTGCGCCCCTTCCAGTCCGAACACGAAGGTGATGGATTTGTACCCGGTGGCAGGAATCTCGTCCGCAATCCGCCACGCGAGCGTACCCGGGATACGGATGTCGGTGTAGTGAATCCCTTGATTATCGGCAATTTCCACCATCTCGCCAGAAGTGGTCTCCAGCCGCACCTGCGAGATGAAAAACTGCACGTCGTTGACCTCATAAAGATTCCCTGCAGCGTTTTGATACTTGCATGTATCCAACTGCAGGGAATCTTGATCAACGACAAAAGAAAAATTCAATGTGACATGGCCGGTCGGCTTGCTACAGGCAACGCATAGCAGTGCGGACAATATGACAAGCCATAGTTTTTTGACCATTTTAGTTTCAGGTTTCAAGTTTCAGGTTTCAATAACCAATAACCTATAACCTATAACCATTAAGATTACCAGTCATCGGTGAACTCCTCGGCCGGCTGCATTCCTTCTTCCAGTGATTCGATGAGCTTCTGCATCTCCTCGTCAATCTGGCTGAGGTAGCCGTACATGCTGGGGGTCCAGCCGGAGGCAGAGGTGTTGAACCAGACCTCGATGGGCGCGGAACCGGTGGCCTTCTCCTTGAAATCGGTGATGGTGTAGCGGTAGCGGTTGTCGCGGCATTCGAGCTTGAAGTTGTAATAGACGATGTTTTTGAACCGCATGGTGCCCTCTTTGTCCTTGTAGAAAATGCGGACGCTGGAGCGCATGTTGATGACACCCTTTTCAGGGTCGGCGCTCTTGATGACCTCGGCAGTGTTCTTGTAGTATTTCTTCGCCCAGGCCATCGCTCTTTCGTACAACACTTGGGGCGTTCCCTCCTGCTTCACAACATCCTGATAGGTAACCAAGTTGGTACGTTCGTCGATGGGAAGGTAAGGGGCCTCCAAAGTTTCGGTCTTTTGGGCAAGTGCGGCTATGCAGGCGCAGATGGCAGCCAGAATAATGATGATCTTTTTCATTTTTGTCTTATTAAGGTTTGAAAATACAAATCGTAAACGTTCTTTTCATCTTTCGGCACAAACTCGGACTCCACCACCTTCCATTCGTTTTCGTCAATCTCGGGGAACCAGACGTCAGCCGTGAATTCAGAGACTATGCGGGTGAGGTAAAGTTTATCGGCGTGGGGCAGAAAAAGCCGGTACATGGTGGCGCCGCCCATCACGAAGGCCTCCTCATCGTCGGCCACGAGATTGAGGGCCGCCTCGATGGAATGGACCGTTTCGACCCCCTCAAATTCGATGTCTTCAAGGGTGATGACAATGTTCCGGCGGTTCGGCAGGGGCTTTTTCGGCAGTGAATCCCATGTACGGTCGCCCATCAGCACCGTGTGCCCGGAGGTGATTTCCTTGAAATGCTTCAAATCCACGGGCAGATGGCACAGCAGCTGGTTCTGGTACCCCAGCTCCAAACGCTGACCCACAGCCGCAATCATACTAATGCTCATATTACTTAATTTTCCGCAAAAATACGATTGTTGTGGGTGTTTTAATTGCGTTCTGAGTTTTTTTATTAACGGGAGGATGTTGGTTTCAGGTTTCAAGTTTCAGGTTTCAAGTTTCAAAGCTACATGGAAACAACAAAAACTATTGCCTTTTGCCTATCACCTTTTGCCTAAAAAATCGTATTTTTGCCGCCGATTCGAAGATTATGGGAAAGAGAAAACAGGACACTCAGATTGCAATCAAGAACAGGAAGGCGGAGTTTTTGTACTATCTGCACACTTCCTACACGGCGGGCATTGTGCTGACCGGCACGGAGATCAAATCCATCCGGGCGGGGCGCGCCAATATCACCGATGCCTATTGCTCGTTCATTAACAACGAGTTATGGGTACATAACATGCATATCAGCGAGTATGCGCAGGGCAGCTATAACAACCACCAGCCCAAGCGCGACCGCAAACTGCTGCTCCAGCGCAAGGAGATGCGCAAACTGATGACCAAACTCAATGAACGCGGCTATACCATCATCCCCACCCTGCTCTGGATCAACGAAAACGGCTACGCCAAGCTCGACATAAGCCTGGCGAAAGGTAAGAAAATGTACGACAAACGCGAAAGCATCAAGGAGCGCGACCAGCGTCGCCGCGGTGCCGACGAAGAATAGACCCTCATGGACGAGAACACCCCCATCACCGACACGCTGCCCGAGTCCATCGCGGGATCGGAGAAAATCTGGTATGGCATCGGCGAAACCGCTGAGGCATTAGGTGTTCCCGCCTCCACCCTGCGCTTCTGGGAAAAGGAATTCGACATGATCAAACCGCGCAAGAATAAGAAGGGCGACCGCTTCTATTCCAAAAACGACATCGCCATCCTGCGCACCATCCAATATCTCACGAAGGTAAAGGGCTACACGCTCCAAGGCGCGAAAACCGCCATCCATAACAATTTCATGAAAGAGGCGGAGACTGCGGCTATTGTCACGACCCTAACGCAGATTCGGGAGAAATTGTTGGAAATCAAGAAATTGTTGTAGAGACGCGGCGTGCCATAGAGACGCACGGCCGTGCGTCTCTACTAGAAAATGACATCGTCATCCTGCGGCTTGCCCTTGGTGACCTCTTCCACCACGTCGCTGGCCGATTCCCCGTTGGGCGTCGTCTCCACCTTCTCTTTTTCGGGTTTCTGTTTGGAAGACTTCTCTTTCTTGGCCTTGTTGTTTGCCTTTGCATTCGCCTGGTCCACATCAATGCACTGCGATTTCTTGAGGTAGCCCGTCCGCGAGCCGCCCACGACACGCACCTCGTACCAGTCGCCACTCTCGCTGACCACTTCGAGAACGGTGCCGCGTTTCAGTTTCCATTTGCCGCCGGAGCCGTCTTCGCTGACGGTGGCGTAATCGTAGTTGTTGCCGGGTCCCGTGCGCAGATTGACACTCAGCGCCGTCACTTTCACCTGCTTGAGTGCCTCGGGCTGTTCCTCGGATTCTTTGTGGATGCAGCTGCGGTACCCCCAGATGCCTAAAGCCACAATAATGATAAGGGCTAAGAATTTCTTCATGTCTATA